>Ga0181508_1292793_pt1 | contig 10665 bp, 12 predicted proteins | sample PEATcosm2014_Bin_15_FD_135916 | JGI IMG/M metagenome (GOLD analysis project Ga0181508, IMG submission 135916) | Metatranscriptome of peatland microbial communities from MTU Mesocosm Facility, Houghton, MI, USA - PEATcosm2014_Bin10_10_metaT... | ecosystem: Environmental > Terrestrial > Soil >... | reverse complement strand
GCTGATTTCAATAAAATGGATTCTGTAATAGAATGACTGCCCTTTCTTGCATGGTTTGGCTTGTTTATAATGCACTGTCCGTTTTGTTCTGCTGAAGATACTAGAGTGGTTGACACCCGCTTGGTCGACGACGGTGATCAAGTCAAACGCCGTAGGGAGTGTGTTGCCTGTAAAGAACGCTTTACCACTTTTGAAGTGGTTGAACTGATTCTACCTCGTGTGATCAAACGTAATGGCGCCAGACAGAGTTTTGATGAGAAAAAACTCAGGGCCGGCATGCAGCGCGCCCTGGAAAAACGGCCGGTTCATGCCGATGACGTTGAAGCCGCTCTCAGCCGGATCAGAAAAATACTCATGGCCAAAGGCGAACGGGAAATTGCCGCTTTAGAGCTTGGGGAACTGGTTATGAAAGAGTTAAAGGCGCTGGATCATGTCGCATTTGTCAGGTTTGCTTCGGTTTACCGCAGCTTTGAAGATGTCAGCGAATTCACTCAAATGATAGAACATCTGCAAAAACATGACGGCTGAGGCGGATGCAGCCTTTATGGCTCGGGCGCTTAAGTTGGCGCATAAAGGCATTTTTACCACAGACCCAAATCCGCATGTCGGTTGCGTGATAGTCAAGGATGGCAAAATTATCGCCGAGGGCCGGACGCAGCGGACCGGCTTCGCTCATGCGGAAGTAGACGCACTAAGCAAAGTCAGCGATCCCGGACATGCCTGCGTTTACGTCACCCTGGAACCTTGTAGCCATTATGGCCGCACGGCGCCTTGCTGCGAGGCTTTAATTGCTGCCGGCGTCAGCAGAGTTGTGGTTGCCATGCAAGACCCTAATCCCTTGGTGTGCGGAAAAGGCTTGCAAAAACTGCGCGAAGCCGGCATTGAGGTAGTTTTAGGCGTGTTGCGGCAGGATGCCGAACAATTGAATAAAGGTTTTTTAAAACGTATGCAGCATGGTTTACCCTGGATACGCAGCAAGCTGGCAATGAGTCTTGACGGCCGGACAGCCATGGCTTCCGGCGAAAGCCAATGGATTTCCTCGGCCTTTTCCAGAAACGATGTACAGATTTATAGAGCGGCGAGCAGCGCCATCATGGTTGGCATAGACACTGTGCTGGCTGATGATCCGCAATTGAACGCCAGAGTGGATTTCGATGTGGAACAACCCATTAAAGTGGTGCTGGATTCCACCTTAAAAATGCCGATTACTGCTAAAATGCTGCAAAATTCGGCAGAAACCTGGTTATTTACCTGTAGCAATGATCTGGACAGGCAAAAACAACTTCAGGCAGTGGGTTGCAAAATTTTTCAGCTTGATGCGGAAGCCAATGGCAGACTTAATCTGTTACAGGTATTTAAGGCCCTGGCCGATCAACAGATCAACACAGTATGGGTAGAAAGCGGGGCGACTCTAAATGGCGCTTTGCTCACAGAAAATCTGGTTGATGAATGGATAGTGTATATGGCGCCTTGTATCTTGGGTGACGAAGGCCGGGGATTGTTTCATCTGCCCGGCTTACAGGAGATTAAGGATAAAAAATCATTACAACTACTTAATTTCAGGCAAATAGGCCCGGATTTGAGATTAACATTTGGCCGGCAAAAACAGCCGGACTAATACCCAAACCCAGTATTTTATAAATGTTGAAGACACTTCCAGCCCTTGATTTAACTAAGCTTTTGCAAAGTTTGGTTTTTTTGAGACACCATTGATAAGCTGACACGCAAAAGGGTTAAAATGTTTACAGGTATTATTCTCGCGGTAGGCAGCATCGCCGCCATTCAAACTCATGGCGGCGATTGCCGCCTAAAAATTCATACGGGCAAACTTTCATTGAACGAATGCCTATTAGGCGACAGCATAGCTGTAAACGGCGTTTGTTTAACAGCTGTTGAGCTGAGCCAGCATTATTTTAGTGCGGATGTCTCCAACGAAACTTTATCGTGCAGCACTTTAAAGACGGCAAAAACCGGCTCAGCGGTCAATCTTGAATTAGCTTTAACACCCTCCAGTCGTCTTGGCGGACACATTGTCAGCGGCCATGTCGATGGCATAGGTAAAATTGTGGAAAAACAGCCCGATGGCCGCTCGGTACGTTTTAAATTCAAGGCGCCGGATAATTTGGCTAAATATATTGCTGAAAAAGGTTCAATTTGTATCGATGGCGTCAGTTTGACGGTTAACACGGTTAATGGCGCTTATTTTTCGGTGAATATCGTGCCGCATACCTTACAGGCAACCACTCTGGGCGGCAGCGAAGTTGGCAATGAAGTCAATCTGGAAGTCGATCTTCTGGCTCGTTATATGGAGCGTCTGATGAAAGGCGAATCCGCAGCGGAATGTCAGGGCGGCGTAACTGAAGAATTTCTAAAGAACAGCGGTTTTATAAAATGAACTCCATAGAAGAAATTATCGCCGACCTTCGGGATGGCAAAATGGTCATTATCATGGACGATGAAGACAGGGAAAACGAAGGCGATTTATTAATGGCGGCAGCTTTTGCGCGGCCTGAAGATATTAATTTCATGGCAAAATACGGCCGAGGGCTAATCTGTTTGACATTAACCCGCGAACGCTGCCAGCAACTGCGTTTGCCTTTGATGGTTAATGAAAACAATACGCCTTACACTACTAATTTTACCATTTCAATTGAAGCTGCCGAAGGCGTGACTACCGGAATTTCAGCAGCTGACAGAGCCTTAACCATACAAACTGCCGTGGCTAAAAACGCCCAGCCCGGCGACCTGGTGCAACCGGGACACATTTTCCCTTTGATGGCGCAGGCTGGCGGAGTGCTTAAACGCGCCGGGCATACGGAAGCCGGTTGTGATTTGGCTCATCTGGCTGGAGTTGAGCCTGCTGCGGTAATAGTGGAAATTTTGAATGATGACGGCTCCATGGCCAGACGTCCTGATCTGGAAGTTTTCGCGCAACAGCATCAACTTAAAATCGGCACCATTTCCGACTTGATACATTACCGTATCCGTCATGAAAATACTTTGGAACGAATCAGCGAATGCGCCTATCCAACAGAATTCGGCAACTTTAGATTATATGCTTACCAGGATCGCAATGACGATAACGTTCATTTGGCGCTGGTCAAGGGTGAGGTAGCCGGAGAACAGCCGGTACTGGTGAGAGTCCACGCCCATAATCTGCTCGATGATTTGCTGTTTTCCAAACGTAGCGATTGCAGCGTCCCGGTGAGAGAAGCCTTGAAAAAAATTGCAGAAGTCGGCTGCGGGGTTTTGGTCATTATCCGCGAAGACGAAAATAACAAAGCGCTGGTAGACTTAATCAATGGTTATCATTTACAGGACAACGGCATCAACCCCTTAACCAGCCAAAAAAACGTCTTGGACTGGCGCACCACCGGCACAGGTTCAAGAATACTTGCCGACCTAGGGATACGCCGCTTGATCGTGATGGGCGCTCATAAAAAATACATAGGCATTTCCGGCTTTGACCTGGAAGTTGTAGAACATGTAGATGCTGCGGTTTAACCAAATTTGGCTATTGGCAGGCATTAAGCAAAACTCCGACCATTAATTAACTTAAGAGGTTTATATGTTAACCATCACCACCCTTGAAGGGCATTTATCAGTACAAGGCCAAAAATTCTGCCTGGTTTCATCCCGTTTTAATAGTTTTATCGTTGAGCAACTCGAAAAAGGCGCTATAGACGCCTTAATCAGGCATGGCGCCGAACCAGGCCACATCACCCTGGTTAAAGCTCCGGGCGCCTTTGAATTGCCCATGGCGGTGCAACGGGTGGCTGCCAGTAAAAAGTTTGACGCCATTATTGCCCTGGGCGCTGTGATTCGCGGCGGTACTCCGCATTTTGAATATGTGGCGAGCGAATGCGTCAAAGGCATTGCCCATGTTGCTTTGCAGTACGACATACCAATCAGCTTTGGGGTATTAACCGTAGACAGTATTGAACAAGCCATAGAACGCGCCGGCACCAAAGCAGGAAACAAAGGTGCGGAGGCTGCGTTATCTGCAATAGAAATGGTTAGTCTGTTTAACAAATTGGGCGTTTAATGAGTCAGACAAAAACCAATGCCAGAAAGTGCGCTGTTCAAGCACTGTATCAATGGCAAATGAGCGGTAACAGCCTGAATCAGATAGAGGCTTATTTTCTGGAAGAAGAGTTCCTGAAGGGTGCGCAGAAAAGCTTTTTTAACGAAATCATTCATGGCGTATACGCACAACTGGACTCAATAGATTTGGCGTTGGCTGAATTTGTTGACCGCCCTGTCGATAAAATCGATCCGGTAGAGCGGGCGATTTTGCGTATAGGCGTTTATGAATTGTTTAATCATCGGGAAACCCCTTATAAAGTCATCATTAACGAGGGTGTTAACCTGGCGAAATGTTTTGGCGCTGATGGCAGTCATAAATATGTTAACGGCATACTGGATAAAGTTTGTCAGAAACATCGCACGGTTGAAATCGCTATCAATTTAAGCAAGAAGGCTGCCGAGTAAAACTCAGGCAACAGCAGTCAGCCATGCCGGACAAAATATCCGAATTCGATTTGATTAAGCGTTATTTTGACCGCCATGCCTTACGCCATGCCTTCAACCAACTGGGCATAGGCGATGACTGCGCCCTTTCTCAGATACCCGCTGATTGCCAACTAGCTGTGACGACCGATACCATGGTGGAGAACGTGCATTTTTTTGCCGATACCGACGCCAGGATGCTTGGGCATAAATTGCTGGCTGTCAACCTAAGCGATCTGGCCGCTATGGGCGCCGAACCTTTTGCCGTTACGCTGGCGTTGACATTACCCAAAGTGGATGAGAGCTGGCTAAACGCATTCAGCCTGGGTTTTATGGATTTGGCCAAGCAATTTAAGCTTGATCTGATCGGCGGCGACACTACCCAAGGCCCCTTGACTTTAACCGTCCAGGCTCTGGGCACGGTTCCACGCGGTTTAGCATTGCTGCGCTCTACTGCTAAAGCCGGCGATTTGATTTATGTTACCGGTCAGATTGGTAATGCCGGTCTGGGCTTAAAAATCAGCCAAGGTTACTCTTGCGAGCAAGCCGACACCATGCTGGCCAGCTTTCATACTCCGCAGCCTCGTATTGCTCAAGGCTTAGGATTAAGAGGCATTGCCAGCGCCTGCATCGACATTTCCGATGGCTTGGCGGCAGATTTAAATCATATTCTAACTGATAGCGGGGTTGGCGCCAGTCTGGATTGGCACAGCCTGCCGTTATCCCCCGCAGTAAAGAACTATGTTGCTGAAAGTGGCGACTGGCGCATGCCGTTGACCGCTGGTGATGACTATGAACTATGTTTTACATCCAATCCGCAATTTAAACCAGCTTTGCCTTCCGGTTGTCACTGCATAGGCGTGATTGACGCGCAAGCAGGCTTACGAATTAACTATAACCGGCAATTACATAATCTTCATACCAAGGGATATGAGCATTTTTCTTAGAGACTATTACGGCAATAACCGGCTGAGCGCCGCACAGATCCTTAAAGACCCTATTTTATTTATGGCTTTTGGTTTCGGCTCCGGCTTGGCGAAATACATGCCAGGCACCTTTGGCACTATTGCCGCCCTGCCCTTGTATTGGGCTTTACAATATACCAGCCCCTGGGTTTATGCTGTTGTGACCATACTCAGCGTCGTGGTGGGGATTTTTATCTGCGGACAAGCCGCAAATAAACTGGCGACACAAGACTTTGGCGGCATAGTCTGGGACGAAATAGCCGGACTACTGATCAGCCTTTATGGTTTGCCGTTTAACTGGCAAACCGTTTTAGCCGGTTTTGTGTTATTCCGACTGCTGGACATCATTAAACCTTGGCCGATTAGGTGGTTCGATAAGCATGTGCATGGCGGTTTTGGCATCATGCTGGATGATGTGGTGGCCGGATTATTTGCAGCAGCAATTTTGCGCATTTGGATTTAACTTTTTATTTCCAACTGAACTAGTTGGTATTGCTCATGTCTATTGTAGTGGAGATAGTAGTACTCTTCCGGTAGTGGAGGAACAAAGCGTATAACGCTATAGCAGTCTTTGTGACAGTAAACAGGTTCAATCGCTACCGGACTTTTTAATCCAAGACTTCAATGCGCCATTCGCCATTATTCCAGCATAAAATCTCCGCCCTCTCCTTTTTCCAATCCGCCAGAACCAAACGTTTAGCCGAGCGCTGTTCAATAAGAAACTCATGTTGACCCGGACGGTGAGTATGGCCATGTATCAAGGTGTCGCAATTAAAATCCTGCATCACGGAGCGCACGGTATCCTGATTGACATCCATGATCTCCTGAGTTTTTTGACGCTTATGAAAATAACTGCGGAAACGATACCATTTTGCGGCCAGCAAACGTAAAAACAATGGCTTGGACAACACATTGCACTGCCATTCCGCACTGCGGGATTTTTGCCTGAAAGCTTGATAAGCCAAATCATCGCTACACAGTAAATCTCCATGAGTCAGCAACACATTCTGGCCTTGCAACTCAATAACACTAAAATCATCCAGCAGAATTACCCCTGTAGCCTGACAAAATTTAGAACCCAACAGAAAATCACGGTTGCCTTGCAATAAAAAAATATCGGCGCCGGAATCGGATAATTGCTTGAGAGCTTTTTTGATTGCCGGATTCGGTGGGGTGTTGTCATCATCACCTATCCAGGCGTCAAACAAGTCGCCCAGTATGTACAAAGATTTGGCGGTCAGCATGCGCTGTTGCAAAAAACTTAAAAATCGTTTGGTGATTTCGGTCTTTTCCAGAGAAATATGCAGATCGGAAATGAAGATAATTTCGCTTTTCGATGCCATCGTCAGCCTGTGTTAACCCCATGACTAAATAGAAAAACAGCATGATTCAAATCGGCTATCAATCGCACCCACCCAAGCCTGAGCCATTTTGGATCTATCAAGTGGGCGCAATAAATTGAGAATAGCCGATCAAACTAACAGAACAGTTGGTTTATTCAACAATTTCGGCTTTTTCAATGACAATATCGGTTTTAGGCACATTCTGATGCATCCCACGGTTACCGGTAGGTTCTTTAGCCATTTTATCGGCAATATCCATGCCTTCAACAACTTCTCCAAATACAGCATAGCCCCAACCATTAGGGGTCGGGCTGCTATAGTCAAGAAAGGAATTATCTTTATAATTGATAAAAAATTGCGCAGTAGCCGAGTTCGGATCACTAGTGCGAGCCATAGCCAAAGTGCCTCTTTTATTTTTCAAACCATTATCGGCTTCGTTTTTAATAGGGGCATTGGTGGATTTTTGATTAAAAGAAGTATCAAAGCCGCCGCCTTGCGCCATAAAATCCGGAATAACCCGATGAAAAATCGTGCCGTTGAAAAAACCTTGTTTAACATAGGCTATAAAATTGGCCGCAGAAACCGGGGCTTTTTCGTCTTCCAGCTGAATGACGATATCGCCTAATGTTGTGGTCAGTTTTACTTTAGTATGAGTGTTGGACATATTGTTTTCTGTTGCAAATGAAAGAGTTGTAAATAAAAATAAGCTTAGAAAAATAGTTAAATGACGCATGTTTACTCCTTGATGTTGCGGCAAGATGTGAATTTTATGTGTTTTTATCTTGAAAGAGAAGCGGGAATCTTGATAGATTGCCAAGTATTTGCCGTATCAATCCTGAAACTTCATGCTAAAAATATACAACACCTTAACGCGTAGCAAGCAAGAATTTATTCCAAGACAACCCGGCAAAGCCGGCATGTACGTCTGCGGCATGACAGTCTACGACTATTGCCATATCGGCCATGCCAGAGTTATGGTGGTATTCGACACGGTTGCCCGCTATTTGCGGCACGCCGGTTACCAGCTTACCTACGTCAGAAATATTACCGATATTGACGACAAAATTATCCAGCGCGCCAAAGAAAATCAGGAAGACTTTAACGACCTGACCAAGCGTTTCATCAACGCCATGCATGAAGATGAAGCCGCTTTGTCGGTTCTGCCGCCGGATTTGGAGCCGCGCGCCACCCAATCCATATCGGAAATCATTAAAATGATAGAAGATTTGATAGCGCGCGGGTTGGCTTATACAGGCAGCAATGGCGATGTGTTTTACAGCGTTGGCAATTTTCCCGGATATGGCAAATTATCCGGCAAAAACCTGGAAGATTTGCAAGCCGGCGAGCGTGTTGACGTAGACGCCGCCAAGCGCGACCCGCTGGATTTTGTACTATGGAAAATGGCAAAACCGGACGAGCCGAGCTGGAACTCCCCCTGGGGGCCGGGCCGTCCCGGCTGGCATATTGAGTGCTCCGCCATGTCAACCTGCTGCCTGGGCAATCATTTTGATATTCACGGCGGCGGCATGGATTTGCAGTTTCCGCATCATGAAAATGAAATCGCCCAGTCCGAAGGCGCTACCGGGGAAACTTTTGTAAACTACTGGATGCACAACGGCTTTGTCCGCGTTAACGAAGAAAAAATGTCTAAATCGCTAGGCAATTTTTTCACGGTGCGTGAAGTCTTAAAACAATACCGGCCGGAAGTCATACGGTTGTTTATCCTTGCCAGCCATTATCGCAGTCCGTTGAATTATTCAGACGAACAGCTTAATGATGCTGCCACTGCGTTAACCCGCCTCTATACTGCATTAAGAGCTGTCAACATTATCGACCAGCCCATTATTGAGGAATACAAAATCCGTTTTGAGCAGGCTATGGACGATGATTTTAATACTCCGGTAGCTTTGGCGGTATTGTTTGATTTGGCAAGAGAACTAAACAAAGCCAGTGATAAAGCCGCGCTAGCTAGTAGTCTGAAACAATTGGCCGCCTTATTGGGTTTGTTGCAAGATGAGCCTGACAGTTTTTTGCAAGGCGGATCTAGTACGGATGGTCTGAACGAAACGGAAATTGAACAATTAATTGAAGCCAGAAAAACCGCCAAAGCCAATAAAAACTGGGCTGAGGCAGACAATATACGTGATCAGCTAAAAGCGCAAGGCGTCGTGCTGGAAGACGCCCCTGGCGGCGTCACCACTTGGCGGCGTGAAATATAGGAAGCAAATGAAAGACATAGAAAATTTAACCGTACAAAACTATCTGGATGAACTGGCTAGTAAAAATGCCACTCCCGGCGGCGGCAGCGCTGCCGCCTTAATGGGAGCGCAGGCGGCGGCCTTGGTAAGCATGGTTTGTAATCTGACTTTAGGCAAACCCAAATACGCTGAAGTGGAAAGCCAAATCCAGGCCTTGCTTACTGAAGCAGAAAGCTTGCGCGCCACTTTAATAACAATGATCAAAGCGGATATTGCCGTATTTGATAAATTGATGGCTTGTTACGCATTGCCTAAAAATCAGGAAGCGGAAAAAACCTTTAGAAGCGAACAAATCCAGGCCGCATTAAAAGAAGCCACCCAAGTGCCGCTGGAATGCGCTAAAGCCTGCGCCAAAGCCATAAGCTTAAGCGCAATTGCTGCCGAAAAAGGCAGCCTGGCAGTCATCAGTGACGCCGGCGTAGCAGTCGTGTCCGCCCATGCCGGCCTGAAAAGCGCTGCATTAAATGTTCAAATTAATGCCGCCAGTCTTAAAGACAATATGTTTGCCGAACAAAAATTATTGGAATTACAGCAAATCCTTGAACAAGCCGAAATTGAGACTCAGGCTGTTTATGCACTGGTTAAAAGTAAACTTTAAATCTAAAAAGTAAAAAATTGCATGAGAAAATAATTTGACAGCATAGACCAATAACTGTAACATACAGGCTCTTCAAGGGAGCTTCAGTTTCTCTAAGCTAAAAGAAGGTCAATTCGGGGTATAGCGCAGTCTGGTAGCGCGTCTGCTTTGGGAGCAGAATGTCGGGAGTTCGAATCTCTCTACCCCGACCAAGATTTGCGCTTGTAGCTCAGTAGGATAGAGCATCGGCCTTCTAAGCCGAGGGTCGCAGGTTCGAATCCTGCCAAGCGTGCCACCCTAAAAAAATTCATTATGGTGATCGTAGCTCAGTTGGTAGAGCCCCGGATTGTGATTCCGGTTGTCGTGGGTTCGAGCCCCATCGTTCACCCCACCAAATCAATAACTTACAATAAAAAATAATTAGCTTTGTCTAACTATTTCGTAACTGTCTAACTTTTTTCAAGTTAGCGAATCGGTTTTACCTTACTTGGTTTTCTTTCATAGACCCTTCTTGTGGTCGTTGCACTCGCATGGCCCAAAAGTTTTTGAGCATTTTCTTCGGCATCTGAACCTGCTTTAGCTCTCAGATCATGGAAGGTAAATCGCTCTTTAATTGCCCCCGTTTCAAGTGCTTTATTCATCAGTCTTTGCCAATTACATTTAAAACCTTCGCTGGTATATTGTTGCCCCCGTTCGTTGGCAATAATATAAACGATGCTATCAGCATGCCTTGGATGATGCTTTGCAGATTCAATTGCGGCTTTTAGGGCAGGAGTCCATTCGAAAATTTGTTTTTTACCTGTTTTATTTTGAGTAACAGGCACACCATTTTCTGTTAAGTCTGCATATTTCAGATTTAAAATATCGCCTTGACGCATTCCAGTGGTCGAAGCAATTTCCATGGCAGCAACGAGCACGGGGGATGCAAGTGATAATACCGCTTCATACTCCCAATCTTCAACATAACGATCCCTGGCCTTTTCTTGAAAGTTCTTAACATTTTTACAGGGGTT
>Ga0181508_1268699_pt1 | contig 10668 bp, 11 predicted proteins | sample PEATcosm2014_Bin_15_FD_135916 | JGI IMG/M metagenome (GOLD analysis project Ga0181508, IMG submission 135916) | Metatranscriptome of peatland microbial communities from MTU Mesocosm Facility, Houghton, MI, USA - PEATcosm2014_Bin10_10_metaT... | ecosystem: Environmental > Terrestrial > Soil >... | reverse complement strand
TAATCCGGGAAAACTTTATTGATTGCGTAAAAGATATAAGGGTGTCTTTTAACGGGCAGCTGACAAATATGGCATGTCAAATGACACAATTGACATGCTAAAACTGAGTTTTATGACATCGTTTAATTGTTTTTTGCCTGTTTTTTTGTGTTAAATGACTCTATTTTTTTGTAACTATTTGAAAGTTATAGGCTGTTTTTGATTGGCACCGGTTTTGCTTTAAGCTAGGTGTAGTCACCTTGTTAGAAAGCTTAAATATTATACCGGCAGGTGTTAATGATTTATCCCCTGCCGGTTTTTTTTATGTGGTTGCTACTGATTGTTCATAAGTTCAACTTGGGTTAGAGCCAATTCGATTAAGGAGTTTATTTTGCTGAAATCAATCAAGTCTATTTTGATCGGTTTACTGCTTTTCTCAAATTTTGCGCATTCTGCTGAATTAAACGTAGTAACTGAAACTAATCGGTCTGACCTAAACAAACCAGTACCGTCGGAAGTTTTTTTCAAAGTTGCCGGCAAGGATGTTTTTTCATCCGTAAAAACTGATCAGTTTGATCTGCATTATGCCAGCCATCTTTACTTAGCCGGAATAGATAATCGGGATTTAAGCATTTATTCGGGATTGGAATGGTCAAATGACAGTCAAATTGGCACGTTTTTAGAAGCTTATGCTGCCAATCAATTTAATCCGGGTGGAGTAAATGTCAGTTCGCCTGCATCAGAGTCCATTTCGGTGGCTACCTTGGTTCCTGTACCTTTACCTGCCGCAGCTTGGTCTATGGTGACTGCTTTGATAGGTTTATTGTATTTAGGCCGCCGTAAGCTATAGGAATGTTTCGCCCAAAAGGAATCCGTAATCTTCCCTATTTACTACCAAACTTCAAAAGTTGTAGTATCTTCACACAAGAACAAATAATCTCTACTCGCAGTCAGTTTTATTTTCTTCAAACAGGTAGGAATTTATAGGCTTGCTTATAGCGTAAAAGGTGAAATTCTGCGAAACTATCTGTTAATTTCTCCAAAATAATATAGGAAAAAGCCAGTTTTCATTATGGTTTAAAAAAGTTGATTCACTATTGGCGGCAGGACAAAGTTTTCCATTTTTTCTTTTGAAAGCTGGATCTTTAAATCAATAGTTCAGCATCACATGCGAGTAAATAGATCTGTCAGTTTATAGAAATTAGTTTTCAGGTTAAAAGAACGAGTAATTAGTGCTGGTTAAGTTTTTGTCTTTTGCAACAGTGGGAGTATTTGGAACTTTAGTTCATTATTCCGTTCTCTACTTTCTAGTTCAATTTCAAGGTTACAGTCCGGTATTTGCTACTGGGTGTGGAGCTTTGTCAGGAATGTTGCTCAATTATCTATTGAATTTTAAAGTGACATTTAACTCCGCCCGTCCGCACACGTATGCTCTGCCGAGGTTTGTTGTAATTGCAGTTGTAGGAATGGTGATGAACCAGTTTTTGATGGCGGATTTGAGTCAGCGCATTTACTATCTCTATGCTCAGGTTTTAACAACTCTCCTGGTTTTGAACTGGAATTTTTTAGCTAACCACCTTTGGACTTTTAATATGGACGAAAAAGCTGGTTCCGCTGGATTCAAATTTACAACGTTCTGCACTGTGTTTCGCTCAGTTAGCGGATTAATTTTAGTGGTTTGGCTAATTAGGCTGATCACTTTGGGTTTGTATCCTCTATATGATCCTTCCGAATCCAGATATGCTGAAATGGCTCGTAAAATGATAGAAACCCAAAACTGGGTTACTCCGATGATTGATTATGGGGTGCCATTTTGGGGGAAGCCGCCTTTAACCATTTGGCTAACTGCTGTTAGTTTAAGCATTGGTGGCATTAACGAATTTTTTGCCAGATTGCCTTCCTTAATGCTTGGTTTTGGCATGGTTGTTATTGTGTATTTTCTGGCTAAAAAACAACGTGGAGAACTGGTAGCGGCCTTGAGCGTTTTGGTGCTTTCCAGTTCAGTGTTGTTTTTTGTGATGTCAGGCTCTGTGGCAATGGATCAATGTCTGACCTTCGGCATAACCTTAGCCATGGCATCATTCTGGCTGGCGCTAAAAGAGCGCAAACCCCAATGGGGATACATGTTTTTTATTGGCTTAAGTTTAGGCTTAATGGCGAAAGGACCAATAGCCTTGGTTTTGACTGGTTTAAACATTGTGCTTTGGACAATTCTGACCAAACGCTGGCAGGAGTTATGGAATGTGATACCCTGGATCAGCGGTAGCCTGTTAATGCTTGCTATCTGCTTGCCTTGGTATTTGATTGCCGAACAAAGAACGCCAGGGTTTTTAGAATATTTTATTATTGGCGAGCATTGGAAACGTTTCACGGAAAGTGGCTGGAAAGGTGATCTTTACGGAGTAGGGAGAGAACATACTCGTGGTATAATTTGGCTTTATTGGTTGGCAGGCGGTTTTCCGTGGTCATTGATTTTTTTAAAATCTTTGACGCAAGCTTTGTTGCAAAATAGGCTTAAGACTTTTTTGCTTTCTCAAGACGACTGGCGAATATTTTGCTTTATCTGGATGCTTTCGCCTTTGTTGTTTTTTACATTTTCGGCAAATTTGATCTGGACTTATGTGTTACCCGGTCTGCCGGGTTTTGCGTTGCTGGCTGCAGATAGGATGGAGTATTCCAACAGGCGACGTTCAATATTAAGTTTGTCCGTACCATTGGTATTTTTGGCTGTAGTGATGGTGTATCAGTTCTCGGAAATAGATTTTTATAAATCTCAAAAGCATCTGGTGGATGTTTATCAGCAACAGGCTGGGCCGGAACAACGCTTGGCGTATTTTAAAGCTAGACCATATTCCGCACAGTTTTATTTGCAAGGAAAATCGATTGAGTTGCCTGGAATTGAAGCTCTTAAAGCTAGTTTAGACAATTCTGAACAATATTATTATGTCATCAGAATTAAAGACGGCTCAGCAGGGCGAGAGTTTAATTTGCATGCGCTAAGAGATGCTTTACTGATAACTGAAAGAGAAAGTCAAGCTGCTGAAAAATTAAAGAAGTTGTTGCCGGTAAAATTTGCCGCTACAACTGACTACCAATTTGAGGATGATATACCTGAAGCCATAAGCTCAAAGTTACAACCGATACAGGCCTTTGGAAGATATATGTTGTTTCGCAATTATCCCTAAAAATGCACAGGGTGAATGGTAAATCAATACGTCTGATTGTCAACGCCGATGATTATGGCTACTTTAACTGCATAAGCCAGGGTATTCTGGCTGTAGCAAAATCGGGTAATCTTTCTGCTACCGGAGTATTGGGCAACGCTCAGAGCATAAATGAGCAGCTGTTGTGGCTGGATGCCATTGACAGCTTGGATATTGGCGTGCATTTAAATTTGAGTTATCAATATCCCTTGACCAGGGTTATGTCGGAAAAATTATCCGCTTGGGAGGGCAAATTTCCGGGGGTGTTTCAAATGACTAGGCTAATTTTAAGCGGTAGAATCAGCATAAAAGACATTCGAAGCGAATGGATAGCGCAAATTGAAGCTTGCCGAGGCAGAAAACTGATGTTTTTAAACTCTCATGAACATATTCATATGTTGCCTGCACTATTTCGCCTGACTCTGGAGCTTGCGCAAAAATTTTATATCCCAAATGTTAGGCTGACTCAACCGGAGTGGTGGTTTCCCTGCGGGTTGGCGGCAGTAATCAGAAATGGATTGATGCAAATCTTGCAAACTTTCAATCAGGTGGGATGTAAAATATCGGCACCGTTTTTAATTGGTCTTAGTCACAGCGGGCGTTTGGAACTGGATTATCTTGAGAAGGTTTTCTCCCGGTTAAAACCAGGAAACTCGTATGAATTAATGTGTCACCCGGGATATTTCAATGCAAATGAAATAACCGATCAGAAATTAATCGCTTATCATGACTGGCAAAAAGAGCTGGCACTATTGCAAAGCCTGGAATTGCAAGAATTATATAGAAAATTCAATATCAGCTTGGTAAATTACTAAAATAAACTATTTTCATGAATTTGAATAATCAAGATGGTCAGCTTCTGACTGTTGTTATACCGGCATATAACGAGGCTAATGGCATTGTATTAGCGCTAAAGCAGATCATTGAAATTTTACAAAGCTGTCAGATAGATTGGGAAATTATCGTGATTGATGATGGAAGTCACGATCAAACTTTTGCTACGATAACCGAGCTTGCAGCAGAGGAACCACGAATTAAGGCGCTGGCTTTCAGTCGCAATTTTGGTAAAGAAGGCGCAATTCTTGCCGGTTTAGAACATGCAAAAGGAAATGCCGTGATCACTATTGATGCGGATTTGCAGCATCCTCCTAAATTGATACCAGACATGTTGAAAAAATGGCAAGATGGTATTCAGATTGTGCATGCGGTTAAACGAACCCGCAATAAGGAATCAAAAACTAAAAGAAGTTCAGCTTATATCGTTAATAAGATTATATCAACCTTAAGCGGAGTGAATATCAATAACTCTTCAGATTTTAAACTATTGGATAGAGAAATAGTCGATATTATTGTGTTTCAGCTGCCTGAACGGCAACGCTTTTATAGAGGTATAACCGGTTGGCTGGGTTTCTCGGAAGAATACATTTACTTTGACGTAGATAATAGACAGGAAGGTGAAAGTAAATGGTCAATCTGGTCACTGTTGGAGTTGTCGATAACCGCATTAACATCTTTTACCACGCTGCCGCTACGGATAGTCACCATCTTAGGTGTGACAACCTTGATTTTAGGTTTTTTTGTAGCCGGGGACGCCATATTATCTTTAATTAGAGGACAAGCGGTTTCCGGTTTTGCCACAACTATCATCAGTATGTTGCTGTTGGGCAGTTTTATTATGATTAGTTTGGGGATAATTGGTGAATATGTCGCTAAAATTTATGAGGAAGTCAAAGCCAGACCGTTATATTTGGTAAAAGCCCGCGTGGGATTTGATAAAAAACCATCGGAAGCACGAGATCGTCAGAATAGCTAAACTGTGGTGGTTGGATTTGTTTACTCATATTTGCAGGCCTAATGGATGTGTTTCATTATCGTTTTACCCATCCACGCAGAATGGAAATAAATAATAGTATGTATATGTGGAGTTGTTGATGGGATGGTGGTGGTTGTTTGCTGCGGGTTGTTCTGAAATCGTGTTTGCATTGAGTTTGAAATATAACGAAGGATTCAGCAAATTATGGCCAAGCGTGGTGACTTGTGTGTTTGGCGGCGCTAGTTTTTATTTATTAATACTGGCGATCAAAACTTTGCCTTTGGGAACAGCGTATGCAGTTTGGACGGGTATGGGGGCAGTAGGTGTGGCAATAATCGGTATTTTTTTGTTCAAGGAGTCAACCGACTGGATTAGATTGACCTCCATTGCGCTGATAATAATCGGTATTATTGGTTTGAAACTCAGCAATATCGAGTAATGTTGCACTTAATCTCAATAGCGGGATTACCGCAAAATTTCTTGGACAGAATGGCTGCGGGAGATGATGTGATGTTGCTGCAAGCCGCCGTCTGGTCTGCGATGACCGGTCATCAGGACAATGCCAAGATAATGCGATTGCTTTCCCGGCCTTCTCAGGTGTATGTGTTACAGGAGTGGCTGACGGTAAATGGTATAGAGAAGCATCTCGTATTTCCTGAGGTCAGGATTATTAATTATGCCGGACTGGTTGAGTTAACTGTCAAAAATCCGGTGAATTATACATGGTGCTGATTGTAGGCCATCAAAACCTTGAAACCACCCTGGAAGGCTTTTTAATCGATACTGAGCAATGGAATAATCAGGTAGCTGAAGCGCTGGCAAAAAAAGAAGCTATAGAATTGAGCCATGCTCACTGGGATATTCTGAATTTCATCCGGAGTTATTATCAGAAATTTAAACATTTACCAAATTCCCGCATGTTTGTCGCAGCCATTCGTAAGGAGTTTGGAGAAGAAATAGGCAATAGCCGTTATCTGCATCAGTTGTTTCCGCAAGGTCCATTGAAGTATGCATGTAAAATTGCAGGTTTGCCGAAGCCGCCAACCTGTTTATAAATTAAATATGAGAAATAATGAATGAGTAATCCGCGTATAGGATTTATTAGTCTGGGTTGTCCCAAGGCGTTGGTCGATAGTGAACAAATTTTGACGCGTCTGCGTTCTGAAGGTTATCAAATATCTCCCAGTTATCAGGAATCAGACTTGGTTATTGTAAACACCTGCGGATTTATTGATGAAGCTGTGGCGGAATCGTTGGATAGCATAGGTGAGGCAATAGCGGAAAATGGCAAAGTTGTGGTTACCGGTTGTTTGGGTGTCAGACAGGATGAAATTCTGGCTCGCCATCCGCAAGTTTTAAAGGTTACCGGGGTCAATGCAATTGATGACATTATGTCGGCAGTCTATGCGCATCTGCCTGCCCCGCATGATCCATATACTAATTTATTGCCGCCGCAAGGCATAAAGCTGACCCCCAGTCACTACGCTTATTTAAAAATATCAGAAGGCTGTAACCATCGTTGCAGTTTTTGCATCATTCCGTCTATGCGCGGCGATCTGATAAGCCGACCGATTAACGAAGTGATGCAGGAAGCGGAACAGTTGGCGAAAGCAGGGGTGAGGGAGTTATTAATTGTCTCTCAGGATACCAGCGCCTATGGGGTGGATTTACACTATCAAAGCCAAATTTGGCAAAACCGCCAAATCAAAACCCAATTTCACGATCTTGCCTGGGCCTTGGGAGAATTAGATATCTGGATACGGCTGCATTACGTTTATCCTTATCCCCATGTCGATACTGTGATTCCGTTAATGGCGGAAGGTAAAATTCTGCCCTATCTGGATATACCCTTTCAGCATGCCAACCCTGGCATTCTTAAGCTGATGAAAAGACCTGCCGTTGCCGAAAATAATCTGCAACGCATTAAAGCCTGGCGAAACGTATGTCCGGACATGTTCATTCGTAGTACCTTTATTGTGGGTTTCCCCGGGGAAACCGAACAGGAGTTCCAAGAGTTGCTGCAATTTTTAACTGAGGCGCAACTGGATAGAGTAGGCTGTTTTGCCTATTCGCCGGTAAAAGGTGCTGCGGCAAATGATCTGCCAAATCAAGTTCCGGATGAAGTCAAGCAAGATCGTCTGCAACGTTTCATGGAGCATCAGACTCAAATCAGCCATGACCTCTTATGCAAACGCATTGGTTCCGTAGAAACGGTGCTGGTTGATGAAGTCGTGGAGGAAGGCGCCGTTGCCCGCAGCAAGGGCGATGCTCCGGAAATAGATGGACAGGTTTTTATTGATGGCGCCACGCATTTAAAAGTCGGTGATTTTGTCGAGGTGGACATTGTAGCAGCCGATGAATATGATTTATGGGGCAATTTGCGATAAGCAAGCCGGAATTCAACAAAGTACTGTTTTTATTGTTTAAGTTGGAGCAGGATTATGAACGATTGTTTATTTTGTAAAATGGCGTCCGGTGAAATCGAGCCGGATGTGGTTTACGCTGATGAAGAACTTATGGCTTTTAGAGATATTCATCCGCAGGCGCCTTTCCATCTTCTGATTATTCCCAGAGCGCATATCACTAACTTGAATGATCTCAGCGATTTGACCTTGGCGGGAAAACTATTGCAAAGCGCTGCAAAGCTGGCAGAACAATTCGGTTACGCAGAAACAGGTTATCGTACAGTTTTGAATACGAATAAGGATGGAGGGCAATCCGTCTATCATCTGCATCTGCATGTTCTAGCGGGCCGCCAATTATCTTGGCCGCCCGGCTAACTTTGTTGTAGCAAAGCTCCGGTAAAATAAATTCCAGCGGGTGATTGTGGCAAAAAAACAGGCTTAATAAATCTTGACTATTTTACTTGGTATATGCATAATTAAATTATTATTACATGTTTAGCGAATCTTAATATGGCAGAACCTATTGTTTTTACAGATACCGCCGCAGAAAAAGTTCTGGGTTTGATTCAGGAAGAAGGAAACGACAGCTTAAAACTCAGAGTCTATATCACTGGTGGTGGTTGCTCCGGTTTTCAATACGGCTTTACCTTTGATGAAGAAATCAATGACGATGATACGCAAATCGAAAAAAACGGTGTGACCGTATTGATAGACTCCATGAGCATTCAGTATCTAACCGGAGCGGAAATCGATTATAAAGAAGATTTGTCCGGTGCCCAGTTTGTAATACGTAATCCTAACGCCACTACCACTTGTGGCTGTGGTTCGTCGTTTTCAGCCTAAATGGATTTACCTGGGTAAATTCCGCCTAAAATGACGGGCGTCTTGGCTCCGGTGCTGCTGCAAAGATTTCCCGGCTGTTGATGCATGGTTTGTTTGGCCAGCCAAGCAAATGCGCAAGCTTCAACATGATCAGGATGAATGCCAAACTCGGCAGTCGAAACCAGTTCGCAGTCCAGATTTGCCTGTAAGCTTGATAATAGCTGACGATTATGCGCCCCGCCGCCGCAAACCAAAATTTTTGCCGAATCGGGGGCAAACTGGCTGATGGCTTCAGCAATGCTGTCAGCAGTTAACTGGCACAAAGTAGCCTGCACATTTTGCGGGGGAATATTGGGGAAAGCCTTAAGCTTGTCAAACAGCCAGATACTGGAGAAATATTCTCTGCCGGTACTCTTGGGTGGCGGCAATTGAAAATATTCGTCGGCTTTAAATTCCGCCAGCAATGCTTGATCGGGCAAACCGCTAGCAGCCCAGTCACCATTTTCATCGAAAGCCCGGTCTAAATGGGTTTTACTCCAGAAATCCATTAAGGTATTGCCAGGGCCGGTATCAAAAGCCGGCGCACTCTGATGATTCAGTACCGTAATATTGGCAATGCCGCCAATGTTTAATACGGTGCGGATTTCGCGCTCATCGGCAAACACTGCTTGATGAAAAGCCGGAACCAGCGGGGCGCCCTGTCCGCCGTTGGCAATATCGCGCCGCCGAAAATCCGCAACAGTTGTGATGCCGGTTATTTCCGCAATTCGATTCGGGTCGCCTATTTGTAAAGAGAAACCATGAGGCGGTAGCGGGGCGTGATATACAGTCTGACCATGACTGCCTATAGCTTTAATTTCAGAGGCGGAAATGTTGGCCTTGTCCAGCAAAGCTAAGCTTGCCTCTGCCAGCATACAGCCAAACTCGGCATCCAGATTGCCTAAATCTTTAAGATAAATTAATTGATCAACCTGGCTGATGGTGTGAATTTTGGTGCTGAATGCAGGAGAAAATGCCTGATAGAAAAATTCTATCAGGCGAACTTTATTATTACTGAAATCGATCAAACCGGCGTCAATACCATCGGCGCTGGTTCCGGACATTAAGCCAATATATAGCTCAGGCATGGATAAATAATTTTTTATTTTTGAGCCACCACAATATCGGTTTTTGCCTGTTGCAATTGCGCCAGTAAAGGCTTGGTTTGCAATTGAAATTTGGTCAGCAGCGATTTGTCCAGAGGCATGGAATGCGGTAATTTCACGGTAACCGGATTAACATGCACCCCGGCTATTCTAAACTCGTAATGCAAATGCGGGCCGGTTGCCAGGCCGGTTTGGCCTACATAACCAACCACATCGCTTTGCTTGATCAGACTGCCGAGTTTTTGTCCGGACTTAAATCCGGACAAATGCGCGTAAAGAGTAGAGTAGTTCTGGCCGTGCTCCACTTCCACTACATTACCATAGCCGTTTCTTTCCCCGCGGAACACAATTTTACCATCCCCGGTGGTTTTTACCGGTGTGCCGATGGGGGCGGAATAATCCACGCCTTTATGGGCACGTATGGTATTCAGTATGGGGTGTAGGCGGTGCAGATCAAAGTTGGAGCTGATTTTTGCAAAATCCATGGGCGTTTGTAAGAACGCTTTGCGCAGGCCATTGCCTTCAGGCGTGTAATAACCGGTATGGCCTTGATTGTCTTCAAAACGCACAGCGGTATAGATTTTGTCCTGGTTGACAAACTCCACACTGAGAATTTCACCGGAATCGAATTCCTTGCCATCAACATAAAGCTTTTCAAAAACTACGGTGAATTGATCGCCGTCTCTCAGATTTAAAGCAAAATCAATGTCCCATGCAAAAATGTCGGCAAGCTTTAATATCAGTTTTTCCGGCAATCCGGCCAGTTTGCCATCCTCAAACAGCGATGATCTGATCACGCCTTTGGCGACAGTGGGCTGATAATCAACCTGTTTGCTGAGTAATTTTACGTCAAAATCGTCATCATGCCGGGTGGCAATCAGAGTTTCGAAAGGATTTTTAGTGTAAGTCAATTGCTCAAGTTCGCCTGTTGAGCTGATAGTCGCCACCACATTCTGACCGGGTTCGACATTGGCAAACATTTTGCCGGCAGCATTGGCATGGACAATCTTATGCAGGTCTTCCCTGCTTAAATCCATATCCGAAAAGATGCTGGACAGATTTTCACCGGATTTGACTGTATGCTCCATGTCCTCGGACATATCTTTGTCCGGTAGCACCTTAACAGGGGGAATATAATTGGTGTATTGATTAATCTTGGCGGAAATAAGCAGATCTTGCTCTAAACTTTTGCTTTCTTCTAAAGATTTATGGGGGATTAGCCCGTAACTTGCGCCTGCCACTACAACAGTGCAGGCCCCTAAAACGACCGATTTTAGTATTCTGTTATGCACAGGAACCAC
>Ga0181508_1080257_pt1 | contig 10736 bp, 14 predicted proteins | sample PEATcosm2014_Bin_15_FD_135916 | JGI IMG/M metagenome (GOLD analysis project Ga0181508, IMG submission 135916) | Metatranscriptome of peatland microbial communities from MTU Mesocosm Facility, Houghton, MI, USA - PEATcosm2014_Bin10_10_metaT... | ecosystem: Environmental > Terrestrial > Soil >... | reverse complement strand
GGAATACTGAGAAAAATCAGACACTAATAACTGAGAGAGGTATATCGTTTGAAGATATCCTGTTTGCGATTCAGTCTGGTGATTTACTGGATGATGTCACTCATCACAATGTCGACAAATATTCACATCAAAAGATGTTTGTGATCAATGTCGAAGGTTACGACTATCTGGTTCCTTACGTGGAAACAATTGAAGAAATTTTTCTCAAAACAATCATTCCCAGCCGAAAAGCAACGAAAAAATATTTACAAGGTGGAGGTGGCGATGAATAGCCTAAAGCTGGATCAAGAAGAGCAGGCATTATTGAATGCTTTTGAAGCCGACGAGTTTGAATCGGTGCTGACTGAAGACAGAAAGTCCAATTTAGTCAAGTCAGCCGAAGCGGTTTTTAAGAAGGACAAACGTCTCAATATCAGAATCTCCTCAAGAGATTTAGCCGCGTTGCAGCGGCGGGCTCTGGAAGAAGGATTGCCTTATCAGACTCTGGTTGCCAGCGTATTGCATAAATACGCCTCCGGTAGCCTTCAAGACCTGTCCGCCAGTAAGCCACAGCGCCAAAATCTAAAGTTGTAGGACGCTATATTGTCGCTGTTTACAGCGTTGCATAGTTGATACCTTGATGCAGCACTGAATAATGACTAGATCCTCAACCTCATTTGTAATTAGATAATACAAACCATAGACCGTATGAAAAGCAGAGAAAGAAGAAAGGGGCAAGTACTGGTGCTGTCAGGGGAGGGCAAGGGCAAGTCGTCCAGTGCATTTGGCATGGTGTTCCGCGCTGCAGGCTGGGGGCTAAAAGTGCTGGTGATACAATTTATCAAAGGCCAATGGCAAACCGGCGAACAAAAAGCCGCGCAACGCTTTGATAATATAGAGTGGCATGCCTTAGGCGATGGTTTTACCTGGGACACCAAGAATCCTGAGCAAGATATTAAAACCACTAAAGAAATCTGGCAGTTCAGCCAGGAAAAAATTCGCAGCGGTGAATTTGATGTGGTGGTTTTGGATGAGATCAATTATTGCTGCGGATATGGTTGGATCACTGGGCAGGAAATAGCCGATTTTATCCGCCAGGACAAACCGTCTTGGTTGCATCTGATTTTAACAGGACGCAATGCTCCGCAGGAAGTTCTGGAGACGGCGGATACTGTCACTGAGATGCGAAAAATCAAGCACGCCTATGAAAAAGGCATTAAAGCCGAACAAGGTTTGGAATTTTAGTCTGAAAAATTTTTCATGTTCTGTCAAAATCTGCATTTTTAGACATTACCAATAGCCCTTATGCAACAAGCTAAAAAACTCATTGAACAATATTACCAAGCTTTTAATCAGGCAGATATGGATACTTTTATTAGTCTGCTGACAGACGATGTGATCCATGATATCAACCAGGGTGACAGAGAGAGCGGCAAGGATGCATTCATTAAATTCATGCAAAAAATGAATCACCACTACAGCGAACAATTGGAAAATATGGTGATTATGGCCAATGAAGAGGGTAGCCGCGCCGCTGCCGAATTTGTAGTGATAGGGAAATACCTGAACACTGATGAGGGGTTACCCGAGGCGAATGGGCAAACCTACCGTTTACCAGCCGGGGCGTTTTTTGATATTAAAGACGGCAAAATAGCCAGAGTAACTAATTATTACAACCTGGGCGACTGGATTTCACAAGTCGATCCTGATGCGTGATTTTTTCTGTTTTATTTCCTGCATTGCTGATGTGGGTTATTTCGCATAGAATCAGAACTGCAAATCTTCGGATTTGCCGAAACACATAACTATAAATATTCTGAGGAGAGCTATTATGGGTGAAGTACAGAAACTATTGATTGCCCTGGCGGGCGCGTTTGTAGTTGGCTTTATTCTTGTCGGAGCGAGTAAGCAGCAAAGTAATGAAGAAAAAGAAACTGCATCGCAAATTCGGTCTTTGGTTGCCATGCAGGAAATGGCAAATCACAAATGTCCTAAACTAATAGAAAATAAAACAGGCACTCAAGTTTATTTTCCATCCAAAACGGATACCGATAAAACCACCTATGTCACTATGGAATGGATAGGTGAAAAAGATTCTCATTTTAAAACGGCATCCTGCACTTTGCTATTGGCTCTGGGTGGCGTGTCAAGACTGGTTATAGACGATCAGGTTTTAATTGATAAGAAACTTTAAGTCCGTCTTTCGTTCCTGCTTTACTGCAGGAACAATACGGTTCCGTTTGATTTTCTGTTAATCTTCAATTTATAAGCCTCATTACTTTGGATTCACGATGATAATTGACAGACTCAAAGTAGATAAGTGGCTAACCTAACAATAAACTCTTTTAATGTCTCGTGCTTGTTAAGCAACCGGATTATTTCCATGCATTTAGCAATCCTTCGTCGTTTTAAGTGTCATAACAATAACAAAGCAGTTTCAGAGGTAAAAAAATGGCGAATACTGTCTACAAAGGTGTATTAAAAACCTGGAAAGACAACCGCGGATTCGGTTTTATTCAACCAGAAAATGGCGACAAGGACATTTTTGTGCATGTTTCTTCCTTAAAAGGTATGGCAAGACGGCCAAATCGGGGGGATGTTCTATATTATGAAATAGCAAAGGATGATAACGGAAAATATAAAGCTATTAATGCTCGTATAGAAGGGGTGCCGGTTGTTTCCCAGCCGGCGTCTTCAAAAAAATTATGGTTTTGGTTATCGGGTGTGATTTTATTATTGGCCAGTGCAGCAGCGGCTACCTATTTATATCAACCTTAAAAATCCCATACCATTTGTTAATAATAATTTAAAAAAATTTTCAACATAACGGTATAAATATGGAATTATTACAGCATCTGTTAGATATTTTCTTACACATCGACAAACATTTGGCCAACATCATCAGCGAATATGGCGCCATGACTTATGCGATTCTGTTTGTAGTAATTTTTGTTGAAACCGGTTTTGTGGTGATGCCTTTCTTACCCGGAGATTCTTTATTGTTTGCTGCCGGCGCTTTTGTCGCCATGGATGCGTTAAATCTTTATGTTCTACTGGGCTTGCTGTCCGTAGCAGCTATTGTAGGTGATACCGTTAATTATCTGATTGGCCGGTATCTGGGGCAGCGGGCTTATTCAATTAGTTGGATTAATCATAAACATTTGGATAAGGCTCAGGCTTTTTATGAGAAATACGGCGGCAAGACTATTGTTCTTGCACGCTTTGTTCCAATCATTCGGACTTTTGCGCCATTTGTGGCAGGTATTGGCCGTATGCCTTACAGCTATTTTATTACCTATAATATGCTGGGAGGCGTAGCCTGGGTGTTGATTTGCGTTGTATCAGGCTATTTCTTCGGCAATATTCCAGTAGTTAAGAAAAACTTTGAGTTGGTCATACTGGCGATTATTTTAATTTCGATTTTACCTATCATGATTGAATTTTTTAAATCCCAAAAGCAGGAAAATACTCAAAAATAAGCTATGAATATGAGTGATTCTCAAAAATGGCTGATTTTAACTTTTACCGCGTTAACGGGATGGCTGTTGTATGAGCTTGCTCCCATCCTGATGCCATTTGCAGTTGCAACCGGTTTGGCTTATCTGGGAGACCCGCTGGTAGACAGACTGGAAACTGTTCGAATCCGTTCATTTCGGCTAAACCGGACATTATCGGTTATGGTGGTGTTTTTTGGCATCATCTTGGCTATTGCCGCCATTTTAATCGTAATCATTCCGGCAGTAGAACTCCAGATTGGCGAGTTCCTTGAGAAACTTCCTTCCTATTTAGCCTGGTTAAATAAATCACTGATTCCGATTCTGCAAAAATACCTGGGCCGCAGCATACGGCCCTTGCAAACCGACCAATTGGTCGGCATGATCAAAAGTCACTGGCAAACCGGTGGCGGCTTAAGTGAAAATCTGATTTTATCGTTATCGCATTCCAGTGCGGTAATCTTGGGTTGGGTAATGAATCTGGTGTTAATTCCGGTTATTACCTTTTATCTGTTGAGAGACTGGGATGATTTAACCTTAAGAATCCATGATCTTTTTCCCAGGCGCTATGCCCAAATAGTGGGCAAGTTGGCAACTGAGGCGGATGAAGTTCTGGGGGCGTTCATCCGCGGGCAGTTTTACGTGATGCTTGCCCTTGGCTTGTTTTATAGTTTGGGCTTATGGTTTATTGATCTGGACTTCTCAATGCTGATAGGCATGATAGCCGGCTTAATCAGTTTTATACCCTATATGGGGGTGATAGTCGGCGTCAGCGTGTCTTTGGTGGCGTCTTTATTACAATTTCAAAATGTTGACCATCTTCTGCCGGTGCTATTGGTTTTTGGTATAGGTCATAGCCTGGAAAGCATGTTACTTACACCTTGGCTGGTGGGTGAAAAAATAGGCCTGCATCCCGTGGCGGTTATTTTTGCGGTTTTGGCGGGCGGGCAATTATTTGGTTTCTTAGGCGTGTTGATGGCTTTGCCTCTGGCTTCGGTAATCATGGTCTTATTGCGGCATATTCATGAACGTTATACTGATAGCAACTTTTACAGTATTTCCAAATCGTGATTCTCAAGCTACTAATTGCATTGTTACTTATCGGTTTGGATGGATCTGTTCAGGCCAGCGATAATTTGCGAGAACAAAATTACGCGGCCAGCATTGAACATAACCCGTTAATTGGGAAAATTGTCTGGTTGAATGCGGGAGAACAAAAGTTTTTAAGCTTATTTACCGAAGCTGAAAAATCCAAAAATCAGAATGCGGTGATTATTTTGCACGAAGCCGGGGAATATCCCGATCAAAAACCACTGGTGCACTGGTTAAGAATATTGCTGCCTCAACACAATTGGGCAACACTGGCATTGCAAATGCCGCTAAGGGAAAACGCTTCTTCCGCAGCGGATTATTATCCGTTATTTACTGAAGCGCAAAATCGTATTAAGGCAGCCATAGAATATTTAAAGGCTAATGGCGCCGTCAACATAGCTTTGATAGGTTATGGGCTGGGAGCTTTAATGGCGACCAATGCGGTTAATGATCATCCCGATAATATTGGCGCCATCGCCACAGTCAGTTTGTCCGTGCCGGTTACTGATAATCCACAACTGCAAACTCTGGCTTTTATCAAAAATATCGGCCTGCCGTTTCTGGATGTCTATGCGGAATTTGATTTAGCTGAAGTGGTGGATTCAGCCCGTCAAAGACGTATGGCCGGCAAGGATAATCCGGTTTACCGGCAAGTTCGTCTAATTGGGGAAAATCATGCCATTCAAGAAGATCACGAACAACTGATAAAACTTTTGTACAGCTGGCTGGACACAAGTTTTCAACCAAAATAATATTCTAATAACAACAGGGGAACTAGACATGCTCAAACAAATATCTGACGAACTCGTAGCCGAACTCAGATTTCTTTCCTTATTTAACCTGGCTTCTCATCAGGAAGGCATCAAAGTTCATGGTAATGCCGATCCATCCATGATTGCGGCAGCTCATCGTCTGTTTGAAAAAGGCATGACTACTCAGAACGACGGTGGATATTTAACCGATTTCGGTGTCGAAGTAGCTGAATTAACCCAGAAACTTCTGACAATTTTGGAGCCGCGTTAATCCGCCGGATTTATAAACCCATTTCAAACAGCCATTTGATAGAAATATAAACGATGAGGGCTATCGTGGTAATGTAAATTAAAAACCGGATTGGCTTATGAAAATTATGCGCCAAGAACCCCTGAATTTCGCCTTGTTGTTTAAGTTGTAGATAGCGCTGGCGTTGGATGATGGCGCGTTGGCGCTGATATTCATCAAATAACGGCCTGATTTTTTGCATATCTTCCTGGTGATACAGCCAGATAGCCGGAGGGGATATGCCCCATAATCCGGGGTTGGTTTCATAGAATTCAATGTCGTTGTTACAGAGTAATTCACGGATATCTTCCGCTTCATCTTCCGGAACGCCGCGTAACGAAAAAAACAAAATAGACATAAGAAATATTTGTGATCAAGTCTGGCAGTGAGGGCAAAAATAGCTGGCGCGCTGGGATATTTTTAAAAGGCTGATAGCAGCTTGCCCGCAAATCAGGCAAGGCTGACCTGCACGTCCATAAACCTGCAAAGATTGCTGAAAATAGCCGGGTTTGCCTTGGGCGTTGGTAAAATCTCTTAAGGTGGTTCCACCTTTTTCAATGGCTTGTTGCAATACGGTTTTGATTGACGCCGCCAGTTTGATAAACTCTTCAAAACCGATTGCGCCAGACGGTCTGGTGGGTAGAATGCCGGCGGTAAACAGTGCTTCGTTAGCATAGATATTGCCCACTCCCACCACGATATGGCTGTCCATCAACAACGACTTGACCGGCAGGCTGCGATTTGCGGCGCATTTAAATAAATAATCGCTATTGAATGCTGCTGATAAAGGCTCAGGCCCTAAATTTGCCAACAATGCATGTTGTTCAAGAGGCTCTGACGTCCACAACACTGCGCCAAATTTTCTTTGATCATTAAATCGCAGAACGGTATCGTCCGCAAATACAAAGTCAATATGATCGTGTTTGCCAATTGTTTGTATCCCGGAACTGATTCGTAAATTCCCGGACATGCCTAAATGCAGAATTAAGCAGCCTTGTTTAGTGATGAATAATAAGTATTTGCCGCGTCGTTTGACATCCTCAAGACGTAAACCCGGCAACAAATTTGTTAAACAATCCGGCACCGGCCAACGTAATTGTGATTGGCGGATGATGACCTGTTTAAACATTTTGTGTTGAATGTGCGGCAAAATGCCAAGGCGGCTGGTTTCTACCTCTGGTAATTCCGGCATAAGGGAGAGCCTCTAAAAATTCAAATGTCTAAGCCGGACAAGGCGCATCTTTTTGATCGCAACGCCGTATGGCAACGGCAGTTGGATTTTTTACAGATGCCCATAAGACTAAATCCGGCTTAACAATAATCTGGATTCAGTTTGGATTTTGTTTCGGAGCAGCAAAAGTTTCCAGCGTCTACCCCCGCATTGCCTCCACAGCAGGACGCCTCTGATACCAGCCAGCAGCAAGGTGCGGATTTTGTTAACCGTAGTTTGAGAGCCAAGGTATTGCTGATCGCCCATCACCATAATGCGTGGCTGCAGGGTACTGATAGTGCAGTGGTAAAGATCAGCCAGACTGGCTTGAACATTGGCATGCATCAAACCAAATTGTTCAGCTTGAAGTTGAGCTTTCGCCAGACCGATTTTTAAGGTCTCCAGCATGTCGGCGCGATGGGCTAATTGTTTTTGCAAATAGACCAATTGAGCGGCATAACGGGCTTTCTCCGGGCTGGATATAAACTTGCCATCCAATTGTTGATCCAGTTGCATCAGGCCGATCTTAATTCCGGCCAATCCGCCATAAACTTCAACTACGCTATCAGAGTCTATTTTTAAAATACTGGCAACGCTGGATTCCATGGCAGATGAATCGGCGCTACCTGTGGTTGCGAGTTGATGGACTAAATAGCAAGCTTGAACTATGCCGGCCAGAGCAATGGTTTGATTGGGAATATTGTTTAAGTTCATGTTAGGGATTTTGGGAGCGTTCCGTCATTAGCTTGCTTGTTTTGTTGCATGTCTTGTAACTCGGCAGGCGTTACCTTACCAAGATTAGCTGCTTGAATCCAACCCGAAAAAAGCATTAACAAAAAAAGGATAAATTGTTTAAATTGCATATTGGAAAATTGATATCATCAGATTGATAGTATAACTAATTTTGAGAAATCAACATTTGAAAGGCTGGATTAGCGTTTCTTAATCAATGAGTGAAATCGACTTGAGTTTGTCCGGTAAGTTTTGCCGTTGACCAATTTATTTATACACGAAGTTGGGAACCTTGGATTAAGATGGAAATCAACCGGTTTATATCATGTAAATTACGCTAAAGTCGATTGTACTTATAGCTTATAATTTTTATTTATTTTCATCATCAGGGGAGTTTTATGACGGAATCAGTTTCAATTAAAGTTAATGGCATGAAATGTAACGGCTGCGAGAACAAAGTCCATACCGGTCTTGGCGGTCTTGACGGGGTTATATCTGTAAAAGCGTCTCATCAGGGCAAACAAGTGGATGTAGAGTATGACCCTGCCAAAATCGATATAGAGGAAATTGAAGACGCCATTGTTGATGCAGGCTTTACCTTAGGGTAAGTCTGGTGATTATTTTTTCCTAACTTTCCGGAAACGCCATGACTAAACAGCATAATGCCGCGGAGCAACCAATCCGCCTTTCCATTCTGGGCATGAGCTGCGCCGGTTGTATCACTGCCGTGGAAACCGCTTTGGCTAGCGTTAGCGGCGTAAACTCGGTCAGCGTGAATTTTGCCGATCATTCCGCCACTGTTACCGGCAATGCTGACCCGGAATTAATGAAACAGGCGTTAAAAGCGGCGGGTTATGATGCTGCGGTTATGGAAGGCTTTGAAGATCCTGCTGAAGAACAGCGGCTGGAAGAAGTCCGCTATCATGAGTTGATGAAAAAAGCTTATATTGCCGGAGGCCTTGGTATTCCTTTGATGTTGGGCGCGCACTTAGGCTGGTTTCCGCAAATGGGCACTGCATCAGGAACCTGGTTTTGGTCTGAAATTGCCTTATTCACTTTGGCGGTGATGTTTTATTCCGGAGGGCATTTTTTTATCAATGCCGCCAAATTATTAAAGCTCAGGCAGTCGAATATGGATACCCTAATTGCTTTGGGTACTGGTTCGGCCTGGGTATATTCCTGTGTGGTGATTGATTATTATGAACAACTTCCGCCTTTATCCGCCCACGCCTATTTTGAGGCCTCTGCGATTATTCTGGCTTTTATCAATCTCGGCAATGCTCTGGAAACCCGCGCCAGAGGCAAAACCTCTTCGGCGATAAGGGCTTTGATTGGCTTGCAACCGCCTACTGCCCGAGTAGTGCGGGACGGACAAGATGTGGATATCGCCATTGATCAGGTTGGTTTGGGAGAAACCCTACGCGTCAGGCCGGGCGAAAAAATTGCTGTCGACGGAGTCGTGCTGGAAGGACATTCCACTATAGATGAATCCATGCTCACAGGGGAATCCATGCCGGTGGAAAAACTTCCCGGAGACAATGTCGCAGCGGGCACCATGAATCAGCGGGGCAGTTTTTTATTTACCGCCACGCGTATAGGCCGGGATACTGCCCTGGCTCAAATTATTTTAAGCGTCAGGCAGGCGCAAAATGCCAAACCGGCCATTGCTAGATTAGCGGACAAAATTTCCAGCGTATTTGTTCCTACTGTGGTGGTCATTTCAATTTTGACATTTTTTATCTGGCTGATTTTCGGGCCGGCGCCGAATTTGGGTTTTGCCTTTGTGACAGCTATGACGGTATTAGTCATAGCCTGTCCTTGCGCTTTGGGTTTGGCTACGCCTATTTCGGTTATGGTTGCGGTTGGCCGTGCTGCTCAAATCGGGATTTTGATCCGGAAAGGCGAGGCCTTGCAAACGACCGGAAAAATCACTTGTCTGGTTCTGGATAAGACCGGAACCGTGACTGTGGGTAAACCCAGTTTGTCCAGCGTAACGGCAGTTGCAGGTCAAAGTGAGGAACAAATCCTGCAATACGCCGCCAGCCTGGAATCAGGCTCGGAACATCCTTTGGCTGCCGCCATTCTCAATGCCGCAAAAGCCGGACAATTGCAACTGGATAGAGTCAGAAAATTTCAAGCTGTCGCGGGTCACGGTATTTCCGGCCAAATTGCGAATCAAGATTGCCTATTGGGTAATTTGGCGTTAATGACCGAAAACAGTATTAATTGTGAGCAACACCTGCCGAAAATTGCTGAACTCTCCCGGCAGGGCCAGACCGTGATGCTGCTTGCCATAGAAAAATCCATAGTGGGTATCTTGGCGGTTGCCGATCCGATTAAAACTGATTCCGCCCAAGCTGTTGCCAATCTATTGCATGAAGGCATCAAGGTGTTATTGGTTACAGGCGATAATGAAATTACCGCACAAGCCATAGCAGCCCAAACCGGTATCCGTGACATTCGCGCCCAGGTTTTGCCGCAGGATAAGGCCGCAATAGTCAAAGAGTTGCAGGACCGTGGTGAAATAGTCGGCATGGTGGGTGATGGCATAAATGACGCACCGGCGCTGGTGCAAGCTGATGTCGGCATCGCCATAGGTTCGGGTGCCGACGTGGCAATTGAAAGCGCGGATATCGTTTTGCTGCAAGGTTCTTTGCTTAAAGTTTCTGAAGTCATGCAACTTTCCAGATTAACGGTGACCAATATTAAGCAGAACTTGTTGGGTGCATTTTTCTACAATATTATCGGCATACCGGTAGCCGCCGGCCTGCTTTATCCCTTGTTCGGTATTTTGCTTAACCCTATGATCGCAGGCGCGGCGATGGCTCTGTCATCCGTTACAGTAGTCAGTAATGCTAATCGCTTACGCTGGATTAGGCTAAGGTGAGGGTAGCAAGCATCGTTTCAAACTTTGAAATAAGCCTGCAGCCGTTTCATAACCGATTGAAGGATATATGTCTCTAAGTGTTTTTAAGCTGGATTCCTTGTTGGAAAGCCATGATTTACCATTTGTAATGATCAATGCCGAGCTTAAGGTGGTTGCAGTCAATAGTGCATGGGAGTCTCGATTCGGCATATCTAGAAATACCCGTATTGGTCAACCCTGCTGCCAGGATAATACGGATTGCAGGCATAAAAAATTATTTCAAAATCTGGAGCCGTATAACGGAATTTTCCCGGCCGATGAG
>Ga0181508_1370935_pt1 | contig 10778 bp, 11 predicted proteins | sample PEATcosm2014_Bin_15_FD_135916 | JGI IMG/M metagenome (GOLD analysis project Ga0181508, IMG submission 135916) | Metatranscriptome of peatland microbial communities from MTU Mesocosm Facility, Houghton, MI, USA - PEATcosm2014_Bin10_10_metaT... | ecosystem: Environmental > Terrestrial > Soil >... | reverse complement strand
GTCAAAATCTCGTTGCATGGGCGTGAAATTGACAAAAATCAGCCAAAAAATATAGTTTGCAAGGCAGGCAGTCTGGCAACGATAGCCCAGAACCAGAGCAAAAGCGATCAAAGCCCAGATCCACAGAAAAAAAACTATCATTGGAAATTCCACATCCATGAAAGGGATGGGGTCGAAGATCAAGTGGTTAAAGAAGATCAGAAACAGGATTTCTTGAAAGGTAATCAGACCAAAAAGCATTCTGAACAGACCAATACCGGTAGCAGGGGCTTTCTTGTAATAGTTAGAACTTATTTTGGAATAGAAGAATCTGTACATTTTTTTAGCGGTTTAAAAAGGTACAGAGTATAAGGTATTTGTCACCTTGCTCGATTATTTTTGAGCAAAAGAAAAGCGGAAAGGACAGAGGCCTTTCCGCTTTCTGAGAAAGCAATGTTGAGAAGAGCTTACTCTTCGTCTTTAGGCTCTTTAAACACCCATTTTACGAAGAAATATCCAACCGCTATAATCACAACTGCTCCAATCATGCCTGCTGGTTCTTTCAGCAGTTCTGTCAAATCTAAGATCGCTCCCATGAGTGCCCTACCTATCTTTAGTTGTTATAAAAATCTGCCATTTCTTTGGCTACCGAAGCCCATATGTTACTTTAGCTGCCTTTAAAGTCAAGAGATTGATCGATTTTATATTTAGATATCAGATCAAATTGCCATCTTAACCGAATATTAGTAGTATGGATACTCTGTTTAAGATTTGACAATAACAAGAACATTTGGAGGGGAATTTATGATTGGTGGCATAGCAATGATATTAACAACTGTTTGGATATACCAAACTCTCATCAAAGGTAAAATTGGTAATCTGCTGTGGTGGGTTGTCGGATGTGCAGCTCTGTTTTTTGCCGTTGAGTTTCTGGTTGAAATACTTTGTATTGAGATGATAGATGCCTTGGGTGGTAAAGATATAGGTGGAGAATATGATCCAAGCCTGACCGATGCGCGTGATCGTAAAACTCAGGAAGGTCCTGGTGGTTTGATTATGCCTTTTTTGTGTGAATTACTGCCAATTTTCGCAGGATTTTTAGCAGTTGCAGTTGTCCGTACTCAGTTTATATTGAAAGAGAGTTTGACACCTGCAAATCTTTTTAGTGGAATAAAAGATTTGTTTGTCAGTATAAAAGATAGTTTTAAAACGACCAGCAATTAATTTATTTTGCTGCAAAAGCCTGAGACATCCGCGTTTTTGCAGCAACTTGCCTCATTGCCCGGAAACTAATGTTGCAATTTTTGCTACGGTAAATACAAATATTCCCGTCAAAATTAGTCCGGCAATTATATAAATGGGCAACGAACCATGTTTGAAATCCATTTCACGGTTTTTGTCGCTTTGTACGCCAATTGCTGCAGAAAGAACGCTTTTTACAACTTGTAGTAGACTGGGTTTCGTCATAAATTTCCTAATTCTTGATTTTCAGGCAGATGAACAGCAACCAACATTTGAAACAGTTATTATCCCACAGAATTTTGTTCCTGGATGGCGCTATGGGCACCATGATACAGGGCTATAAACTAGAGGAAAAGGATTATCGTGGAGAAAGATTTGCTAAATGGTCTTCAGATCTTAAAGGGAATAATGATTTACTGTCCTTGACCCAGCCTGAAATTATTAAAGCAATACATCAAGCCTATTTGGAAGCAGGTTCGGATATTATTGAAACAAATACCTTTAATGCTACTCGAATCGCAATGGCCGATTATCATATGCAAGATTTGGCCTATGAAATCAATCTGGTTTCTGCTCAGCTTGCTAAACAGGCCATAGCGGAGCTGAAGGAGTCAAGTCCGGAAAAGCCACGTTTTGTCGCCGGAGTTTTGGGGCCGACCAACCGTACTTCATCGATGTCGCCGGATGTGAATGATCCCGGATTCAGAAATATCAATTTCGATGATTTAGTGATTGCATACAGTGAAGCGACTCAGGGTCTGGTAGATGGCGGATCGGATATAATTCTTATTGAAACGGTATTCGATACTCTTAATGCTAAAGCGGCAATCTTTGCGGTAGAACAAATATTCGACAAGATAGGTTATAAATTGCCTGTGATGATTTCCGGCACCATTACGGATGCTTCCGGAAGAACGTTGTCAGGTCAGACTGTGGGGGCGTTTTGGACGTCCTTGAAACATGTTGATCCTATATCAGTAGGTTTTAATTGTGCTCTAGGCGCTAAAGAATTGCGGCAATATATTGAAGAATTGTCCTCCATAGCTGATACCTATGTTTCGGCTCATCCAAATGCCGGCTTGCCAAATGAATTTGGCGAATATGATGAAACCCCTGAGCAAATGGCTGAGGAAGTAGCTGATTGGGCGGCTTTGGGTTATATCAATATTATTGGAGGTTGTTGTGGCACCTCTCCCGAAACTATTAAAGCAATGGTTGCGGCTGTTAGCAAAAACTCACCTAGAAAAATTCCAAATCTGCCAAAAAAATGTCATTTATCCGGTTTGGAGCCTGTTTCTATAGGACCTGATTCATTATTTGTGAATGTGGGTGAAAGGACTAATGTGACCGGTTCGGCAGTATTTAAAAAATTCATAGTCGAGGAAAATTATGAAGCAGCGCTTGAAGTAGCCAAACAACAGGTTGAAAACGGTGCGCAAATCATAGATATCAACATGGATGAAGGTATGCTGGATTCTAAAATGGCCATGGTCCGTTTTTTGAATTTGGTGGCGGCGGAGCCGGATATTGCCAAAGTTCCGGTGATGTTGGATTCCTCGAAATGGGAAGTACTGGAGGCAGGCTTAAAATGCATTCAGGGCAAAGGCATTGTGAATTCCATTTCCATTAAGGAAGGCGAAGAAAACTTCATTAAACAAGCCAAATTAGTCCGTCGCTATGGGGCGGCAGTAATAGTGATGGCTTTTGATGAGCTTGGGCAGGCCGATACCATGCAAAGGAAAGTCGAAATTTGCAGCCGCGGCTATAAAATACTCACCGAACAAATAGGATTTCCGCCTGAAGACATCATTTTTGACCCGAATATTTTTGCGGTCGCCACAGGGATAGATGAGCATAACAACTATGGGGTTGACTTTATTGAAGCCACTCGGGTTATTAAACAAAGTTTGCCGTATGCTTTGGTGTCCGGTGGTGTTTCAAATGTTTCCTTTTCATTCCGCGGCAATAATCCGGTCAGAGAAGCCATACATGCCGTGTTTCTGTATCATGCTATTCAGGCTGGAATGGATATGGGAATTGTTAATGCCGGGCAATTGGCGATTTATGCCGATATTCCATTAGATTTAAGGGATGCAGCTGAAGATGTAATTTTAAACAGGCACTCGAATGGAACGGAAAAACTGCTGGAGATGGCTGAAAAATATCGTGGTGATGGTCAAGTAGTTAAGCTTGAAAATCTCGAATGGCGGCAATGGTCGGTTAAGAAACGTCTTGAACATGCTCTGGTCAAAGGTCTAACTGATTATATAGAAGAAGATACCGAACAGGCGCGGCTTGAAGCTGAAAAGCCGCTGCATGTTATAGAAGGTCCTTTAATGGATGGCATGAACATCGTGGGTGATCTTTTCGGTGAAGGCAAAATGTTTCTGCCTCAAGTAGTAAAATCGGCTAGAGTGATGAAAAAAGCAGTAGCCTATTTGATGCCTTTCATGGATCTTGAGAAAGATGGAGTCCGTCAAGCCGAAGGTAAAATTCTGATGGCAACAGTCAAGGGCGATGTTCATGATATAGGCAAAAACATCGTTGGAGTGGTTTTGCAATGTAATAACTACGAAGTAATTGATTTAGGCGTTATGGTGCCGGCAGAAACAATATTGAGAACTGCCAGAGAACAGAATGTCGATATTATTGGCCTTAGTGGCTTGATTACGCCGTCGCTGGATGAAATGGTGCATGTCGCCAAGGAAATGCAAAGACAGGGTTTTACTATTCCTTTGATGATAGGTGGAGCTACTACTTCACGTGCGCATACCGCAGTTAAGATCGAACCCAATTACCAGTCGCCTACTGTTTATGTGACTGATGCATCGCGAGCGGTTGGTGTGGTCGGAGCATTGTTAAGTCAGGATTTGCGTCATGATTTTATCGAAAAAACCCGGCATGACTACGCATTAGTTCGTGAACGGCATAAAGATCGTCATGCAAAATCGCAGCAGCCAAGCCTGGAAGTTGCAAGACAAAACAAATTCAGACATGCTGAATATCAACCGGTAAAGCCTAAGTTCCTCGGGGTCAAGGTTATCGATAATTTGCCATTGGAGACATTGGTTGAATATATTGATTGGACCCCGTTTTTTTATACTTGGGAACTATCCGGTAAATATCCGGCAATTTTGGTCGATAGTCTACTTGGCAACGAAGCCAGAAAATTGTTTGATGACGCCCAGTCAATGCTTAGCCGTATAGTTCGGGAAAAATGGTTGATAGCCAAAGCTGTAATTGGTTTTTTCCCGGTAAATAGCGTCGAAGACGATATTGTCGTTTTTACTGACGATAGCCGTCAAGAACAGTTGGAATTGCTTCATCATTTACGTCAGCAAAACCTCAAGGTTGCCGGACGGCCAAACTATTGTCTGGCCGACTTCATTGCGCCATTAGGCAGTGGAATTGCTGATTATTTAGGAGCTTTTGCGGTAACAACCGGAATAGGGATTGAAACCAAGCTGGAAGAGTTTCAGAAGGATAATGACGATTATAGCGCCATTATGCTTAAAGCCCTGGCTGATCGATTGGCTGAAGCTTTTGCGGAATATTTGCATCAAATAGTGCGCCGGAACTATTGGGGATACGCAGAAGAAGAGAATTTGGATAATCCTGCTTTGATCAATGAAGGCTATCAGGGCATCCGTCCTGCTCCAGGTTATCCGGCTTGTCCTGACCATACTGAAAAGGGTAAACTGTTTAAATTGTTAAATGCCACTCAGCACACCACAATAGAATTAACTGAGAGTTTTGCAATGTTACCTGCCGCAGCGGTAAGTGGCTGGTATTTTTCTCATCCTGATTCGCAATATTTTAATATCGGGAAAATTGAAGAGGATCAATTGCGTGACTATGCGCAACGTAAGGGCATTAACTTCGAAGTTGCTGAGCGGTGGTTGGCCGCACATTTACATCATTAATTCTGATAGAGAAAATAAGCATGCAACAAAGAATAGAGCATTTCCTTGAGCGTAGTATGTACGCCAGCCGCTGGATTATGGCGCCCATATATTTGGGAATGAGCGTGATTTTGTTGGCTCTGGCAATTAAGTTTTTTCAAGAACTCTATCATTTTATTCCGCAGATATTAGATTTGCCTGATTCTGAAATTACTTTGAAACTGCTTACTTTCATTGATTTAACTTTGGTTGGAAGTTTGACAGTCATAGTGATGTTTAGCGGTTATGAAAATTTTGTATCGCGTATGGATATTGGAACCGGCACTGAAAAATTAGGTTGGCTCGGCACTCATGATTACGGTTCTCTTAAAACCAAGGTGACATCTTCCATTGTGGCCATTTCTTCAATTCATTTGCTGAAAGTTTTTATGAATACTGAGTTAATTGCCAATGATAAATTACTTTGGTATGTGGTTATTCATCTCTCTTTGGTTATTTCAGCATTTTTTATGGGATACCTGGATAATATTACCAAACACTAATGCCGGATTTTATTCTTTTTGGTACTGAAGCTTGTCATTTGTGTGAAGAAGCTAAACGGCTTCTGGATTCATTCGCCAAGGAATATCAATGCCTGGATATTTTGGATAAACAGGAGTGGCAAGAAGAGTATGGTTTAAAAATTCCGGTTTTATTGCATACTGAAAGTTTGCAACAGCTGAATTGGCCTTTTGATTTTGAGCAATTGCAAAAATTCTTTGAACAATCCAACCCGTAAGCTGTTTGGCTGCTAAAAAGCAATCAACTTTTCTATTTTAATTTAGAGTTCAACACGTATGCCTAGTTCAATGACGCGGTCTACAGGAATTTTGAAATGATCTATAGCGCTGCTGGAATTATGGGTCAAAAATCTAAACAGAGTTCTTCCCCATTTTGGCATTGGGCTAGACCGGCGAAATGAGAGTTTTTCGCTGCCGATGAAAAATGAAACAGATTTTGGATCTATCGTCAAACCTTCATGGCTACATAAATGCAAGGCCCTGCGAACGTCCTGTTCTTCCTGAAAGCCAAAATATAACTTAACGCGATAGAATTGACGATCCTCTCCAAAAGAACGAACTTTAACCCGGTGAGCTTCGTCTACGTAAGGTTCGTCTTTAGTCACAATGGTTAAAACGATTACTTTTTCATGAAGGACATGATTATGTTCCAGGTTGTGCAGTAGGACTAATGGCACACCATGGACGCTTCTTGCCAGATAAATAGCTGTGCCTTGCACAGCAACCAATTTCTGTCCATGCAATCTTTCATCCAGTTCTTCAAATAATACTCTTTTTTCATCCAGATATCTTGCCAGTAGTTTGCGGCCTTTTATCCAGATATTCATAATTAAGAAAAGTGTGGCTCCAACAACCAGCGGCAGCCAGCCGCCGGTTGGAATCTTTAAACAATTTGGAGCAAGGAAAGACAAGTCAATCAGCAGAAAAAAAGTCAAAAAAAGCTGTGCTGGTAAGGTTATTCCATTGCCAAAACGCCTTGATAACTATGAATGCTAAAATAGTTGTTGTCATCATTGTCCCTGTCACCGCAATGCCGTAAGCAGACGCTAGAGCAGAGGAAGATTGAAAACTAAGCACTAAAATGAAGACTGCCACCATTAAAATCCAGTTGACTGCAGGCAGATAAACCTGACCCATTTCATCGCCGGAAGTGTGGCGAATATTCATGCGCGGTGTGTAACCGAGTTGAATTGCTTGTCTCGTGATGGAAAATGCTCCGGAAATGACTGCTTGGGAAGCAATCACGGTTGCAAGAGTAGACAAAATTAACAATGGATATAAAGCCCAATCAGGAGCAAGCAGGTAAAAAGGATTTTCAATTGAAGCTGGATTAGTGATCAGTAAGGCGCCCTGACCAAAATAATTAAGCAGCAAAGCCGGAAAAACAAAGCTGAACCATGCTATGCGGATTGGTTTTAATCCGAAGTGACCCATATCGGCATAAAGGGCTTCAGCTCCGGTAATCGATAAAACCACCGCCCCCATAATTGCAAAGCCTTTCCAGCCATGTTCAAACAAAATTTGAAGGCCATACAAAGGGTTGACGGCCATTAAAACTTCCGGAGTTTTAACGATATTAATAATGCCTAATACTGCCAAAGTGGCAAACCAAAAAATCATCACAGGCGAGAACATGCTGCCAACTTTACCCGTACCTTTGGCTTGCACAATAAATAGTACAAAAAGCACTGCAATAGTAATGGGCAGCACATAATCATTTAACGCGGGGGCAATAATTTGCAAACCCTCTACGGCGCTTAACACAGAAATAGCCGGAGTAATGATGCTGTCGCCATAAAATAATGAGGCTCCAAGTAGTCCTATAGTAATAATAAAGGCCTGTTTGCGCTGATTATTCCGGGAACCGTTTAAGGCTAAGGCCATCAAAGCCATGATGCCGCCTTCCCCCTTGTTGTCGGCACGCATGATAAAGATGGCGTACTTGGTGGTTACTACTAAAGTAAGCGACCAGAAAATCAGCGACAGTACGCCAATAACATGATGTGCATCTGTTGGTAAACCATCATGAAACACTTCCTTGACAGCGTAAAGAGGACTGGTGCCAATATCCCCAAAAACGACGCCAATTGCGCCTAAAGCCAGTGAAGTAAGTTGTTCTTTGGATTGCGAGGTTTGCTTTTGCGACATTAAATTTGTAGTTTATGTAAAAATTTTATAAATAATTATGCCACACAATTGTTGAAAGACTGTTAATCCCGTGTCGTATAGTTCATGGAATGGAAAGTTGTCGTGTCAGTTTGTTTGTATTTTGTGTTTGCATTTTTAATTGCTGACAAATAGCTAAAGTTCTGGTTACAATGGAAAGTTTTCTAAAATTGTTTTTTAAATTTAATGCACTTATTCGGCTACTATATCAAAATTGGGAAATTTCATTTTTCTGAAGCTGATTCTATTTGTCCTAAAAGTTTATGGCGCCAGTTTCAATAAAGTTAAATTCTTGCTTGGCAGCTTTCTTTGGGGAGGCGCCGCCAAGAAATATGCTGGTGCTGTTGTCTATTCTTGTCCTTTTACTCCATATATATGTGTTGACATGGTGGTTGAGACCGGCTGAGACAGAAACTCATACTTCTGAGACTTTAATTGAAGTTTCGATGATCTCAATAGCTTCTCCCAAGCCAAAAATAGCCTCGTTACCGCCTCCGCCAGCTCCGCCGGTTCTTGAAAAAAAAATCGAACCTAAAAAAACCACTGCCAAGCCGGTTGTTAAGAAAACTACCCCTGTTGAGCCCACCACACAGGATTATGCTCCTGCTTCCAAAGCCTCAGAGCAGCAGGCTGTAGATCAAAATTCATCTGCTCAGGCAGCGCAGGCAAGTGAGAGTAAAGTCACATCAACTGCTACTGAACTGCCTTTTACAGAGGCAATTTATAATGCAAGTTATTTGCATAATCCTCCGCCGGAATACCCTGCTATTGCAACAGCGCGGGGTTGGGAAGGCAAGGTAAAGGTCAGAGTCCATGTTTCGGCGGAAGGTTTAAGTGAGCGAGTTGAAATTGCCGTTAGTAGTGGCCGTGAAGTATTTGATGAGGCGGCCTTGGAAAATGTAAAAAAATATCGCTTTGTGCCGGCTAAACGCGGGGAAACACCAGTGCCAAGCACTGTAGTGGTACCCATAGATTTTCACTTATAAATTATGTTTCAGGAGTAATCATGCCTTTAAATTTAGATCCGGATCTGGTAATAGATGGCACCTTCTATACGTTGATGGTGTTTTCGGTTATCACTTGGTCATTAATTTTGTTTAAAATTTGGCAGTTTGCCCAAATCCGTCATTACAATAAAAACTATAACGAACTTTTCTGGGATTCCGCGAGCCTAAAAGCTGCCGAGCAAATTCCGTCTGAAAAAGCAAAAGGCCCAAAAGCGCGTTTAGCAATTTGCGGTTTTATCTGGCTTAAGGAATTGAATCATCCTGAAACCGCCTCAAGCTTGAAATTTTGTGGCTCATCTCAGGATTTACTGGAACAAAGTTTACGTAAACAGGTTCAAACAGAACAACAACGGATAGAAAGTGGCTTAACCATGCTGGCAAGCATAGGTAGTACCGCTCCATTTGTTGGATTGTTCGGTACTGTATTGGGCATTATGCGAGCCATGCATGATATAAGTGCAAAAGGCTCGGCCAGTTTGGATGTGGTGGCTGGGCCGATCGGCGACGCCTTGGTTGCAACAGCGATCGGTATTGCCGTTGCCGTTCCTGCAGTTTTGGCGTATAACTTTTTTCTGCGAAAAGCAAAGCATCATAGAGCATCTCTGGAGAATTTTGTTGACGGGTTTTTACACATTGCATTTAGTGATTTAGCCGCTACGAGTAAGGAGTAACAATGGGTTTTAAAACCAATTCGGATGATGATGAAGCTGTTAGTGAAATAAATGTCACACCTTTAGTGGATGTGATGCTGGTGCTGGTGATAATACTGATGGTTACAGCCCCATTACTAACACAATCGGTTAATGTCGCCTTGCCAAAAACTGCCACAACTAATCCCGATACTCAAAAGCAGCCATTTCAACTGGGTATAGATGCTCAGGGTGTGATTACACTCAATAAAAATCCGGTCACTGATCTGGCCGATCTGGAGACGAAACTGAAAAATGAGTTGGCCCAAAATCCGGAAATGGCGGTTCACCTATACGCAGATCAAAATGTAATTTATGGCAAAGTTGCAGAAGTCATGGCAACAGTCAAACATGCGGGTATTTCAAAATTGGCGTTTGTATCTGTTGAAAAATGAATTTTTAATTAGCAATATTTAATTTTTGCAGTTGAACACAGAGTTTTTTGCTGGGATTTGACTTTTGTTCTGTATTATACTAGCTCTACGTCAAGCTTAAGTTTTTTCTTGATAACAAAGCTAGAGGTTTCTACCATGCTTGTTTCTTACTTTTTCAAGGCTTGAAAATTTGGTTAGTTTTAGGAAAATTTAACACAATAAAATTCAAAATGGCCTCAATATCAGTTGCTCAAGCTTTAAGTGATTTTTCATCAAATGCAAATATGCCGGCAGTGTCTATTGCCGATATTTCTGAAAATATTGCTGCCAATATTGACCAACTAAATACGATGGCCGAAAGTGGCGGTATCGTCAATATTACACAGACAGGAACAGTCGCTCCTTTGTCGATTAGTTTAGCGCAGCTAAGTAATGACAATGCAGCTCTTGCCTTGATTGCAGGTGAATACACACTAGCAGTAAGCGGCGTATCAGCAAATGGGGTAATGGCCTTATTTATTGAAAATCCTAATATAGCAAGTGTTGCAGTTGCTGATTCAAGCGCGAATATCTCCGAAAATCTGAATACTTTACAAGCCTTTGTTCAGACTGGAAAGCTAACGAGCATCACGCAAACCACGTTGACGCCGTTAAGTTTAACGATAGCGCAGCTCAGCAGCGATGCGGGGGCGCTGGGCAAGATCAGCAACGCCTATACATTAGCGATCAGCGACAGCAGCGCCAATATAGCGGCGAATCTGGACAGCCTGGAAAATCTGGGCTCGACGCTGGTCAGCATTAACCAAAGCGGCACGCCGACGGTATTGTCGATCACGGCCTTGCAATTAGCCAATGACGC
>Ga0181508_1429556_pt1 | contig 10851 bp, 10 predicted proteins | sample PEATcosm2014_Bin_15_FD_135916 | JGI IMG/M metagenome (GOLD analysis project Ga0181508, IMG submission 135916) | Metatranscriptome of peatland microbial communities from MTU Mesocosm Facility, Houghton, MI, USA - PEATcosm2014_Bin10_10_metaT... | ecosystem: Environmental > Terrestrial > Soil >... | reverse complement strand
CTGACCAGTTTCTGATCACTGTAATTAACTATTCTGGAATAATAGGGAATAAATTTTTGCCTAAATGCTTGTTCTTGTTCCGGTATCATAGATTGCATTTTTTTTATGGCATTAAAGAATTGAATATCCATTTTCAACATCACTTCAAAATTATTATTTAGAGTTTGTGTCCAAGAACCGGGAACATTGGTTCTGTAGACGCTCATAGGCTGATTAATATAATAAGCTCCTCCGCGTCTAGATGCTAAAACTTGTATAAAATAATCGCCGCAAGGAGGGTTGGTTTCATCAAGCCAGTGTTGGATAAACGTAAGTTCATCTCGGCGTATCATCATGCTTGATGAAGGAACAATAATTTGTTCATCGGTTATCATTTCCGATAAAGTTAGTCTGCAATCAGAAGAAGCGCGTACTCCTGAAAGAACTTCATGGTTCGAAACCACGGATTTTCGATAACAACTATGAATGCAGATATCTATGTCTTTGAGTTTATTTAGAATATCTACTTGTTTTTGTAGTTTTTCCGGATCAGTCCAGTAATCGTCTCCATCGCAGAACGCAATAAACTTGCCGCGGCAAGCTAATCTAACCCTTTTTCCGTTGGCTTCCGCTCCAACGTTGAAATCCGAATAAATGACTTTGATCAGATGTGGGTATCGTTGTTGATAATCCAATGCAATATCACGGGTATTATCCTTAGAACAATCTTCGCCAATCACCAGTTCAATTGCAAAATCGGTTTTTTGGAATATTACCCCTTCTATAGCCTGGGCTATATAAGGACTTTGATTATAAGTAACCATAAACACGCTAACGATAGGCTGGATTGCCATCACCGTTGAGTCGGCAATCTCATATTGTTGATTGTGGTTTTTCATGAATGGGTTTTATGGATTTTGGCTAAAAATGTTGGCGATTAATTCAGGACTAGGGAAATTTTGAACATATTGCTCCCGATGTACGGAACGAATATATGCAGAAGGATAAGCTCTATCAATAAAAGTGGGTTCATCAGCATTATCGAATCTTGTGGAGACGGCAATGCGATAACGACCTGCCTGCCCGGAAACGGAACTGCGATGTATGGTAAACATGGACATGAACACCACATCCCCTACTTCCACTTCGACTGGAATAAATTCACGTTCGTCAAAGCAAGTATTGTCCACCTCCCAACTGGTATTACCTTTTTCATTCATGGGGACTAGTCCAAGTTTGTGGCTGCCGGCAATAACTTCCAGCGGGAAATTATTTTTGTCAACATCGACCAGAGGTAGCCATACTACGACACCGTCCAGACTACCTTGGACGGAGGGAAAGTCCTGATGAGGAACCAGGCCAAAATAGCCGTTGGGAATTTTGAGCTCATTTGCCATGATGTGTACAACCTGACCCCCTGGTACAAACAAATCTGTCCAGCCAAATTTTGTGATCAAGAAATCGGTAATTCTGGAGTCATGCATCAATCTAAAAATAATTTCTTTGCGCCATAGTGCGCCTACAACTTTTTTATAACGTTCGATATCGATTTGGTGCAGCCTTTTTAAGCCAACAAATGTGTCATTGATCTGTTGGGTAACAGCAAGGCTATTTAACTGGTCAGTCAATGTTTTATTTATTGAACTTAAGACATTAGTAATGCTTTGTGTATCAAGAAGTCCTTTTGCTATATAAAATCCGTTAAGTTTATACGAACTTAATTCCGGGGTCATAAATCACCTTAGCTTATTGGCTGCTAGTTCTTACAATCAATCAAGGGAGATTTGCAGTTGTCATCTCCACAATACGTTAGTGAAATTGGATATCAAAGATTACTCAAAATGCTAGAGGCTGCTTGAGCAAACATGGTCCAGATTTCATTAAATTTTCCAAAAGTATTTTGCAATAAAATAACCGCACAAATTACCAAAATAACCATTCTCAACATCTTGGCATAAGAGCTTAGAAAATTAAAGCGAGGCAACAAAATAGACATGACCGATTCCCAACACATTTCAAAAGCAGATAGTCTAAGTAATCGACAAGTCATCCAGTAAAACCACGATCCGCAAATTGTCATTATGACTAATTTTAAGGGGGGGGTGATTGAAGAATTTAGATCAATTGGCATGATAACTATGGACATTATGCCGGCCACTAATAAATAAGGGCTAATATCGATAATTTGTCGCCATGCCGGATATTTAAGATACACTCCGGTATAATAGGCATTAATAAAAAAACCCACTAACGAAACCAAAACTTGGCTCCAGACTACTGCCAAAAGTCCGTATGAGCTTGCTGCAAGGATGGCGCTAACGGCAATAAGTGTTTTGAGTATTTCAATGCGAAAAAACAAATTTGAATGTCCCTGGGCCATTAGGACATTGAGATTAATGACATGCAATGGCCAAAGCAAACCATAAACACATAAGACTTTCAATATCGGCACGCTTGGTAACCATTTGTCACCAAATAGTGTCCGAACCAGTGGCTCTGCAACTACCGCTAAACCAAGCATAGCAGGAATATTGATGATCATAATTGAGATTAAGGCTTTTTGTACTCCGCGAGCAAGTGTTTGTTTATCTGAGGCTGCGGCTGAAAAAATCGGAAATGTCACTCGATGTAATACGCTGGTTAACAAGCCGGAAGGTAGTTGTTGGGTGCCAAATGCGCGGGTATAAAAGCCGAGCTCGCTGGCAGAAAACAATTTGCCAATAAATGCGTGAAGTAATCTGTTTAACAAGGTATCCAGTAAGCCGGATAATAATAAAAAGCTGCCAAATCGAAATAATGACCGTAATGATTGAATACAGAATATTAGTTTGGGCCGCCAAGGATGCCAATACCAAAGCAGAGAGACTGAAATGATTGTGGAAGCCAATGTCTGAAAAGCTAGGCTCCAGACCCCATAATCCTGCCAAGCCAACGCTACTGCCAATAGTCCGGATAGTATTGAGGAAAAAGCCCCAATTTTCATCGGGGTTTTAAAATCCAAATTTTTGGTCATTAAAGTGGAATGAATCGTACCAAATGCACCCAAAAACAGGTTTAAAGCCATAATATAAGTCAATTCTCTTAGCATTGGCCTTTCAAAAAAAATGGCAATCCATGATGAAGCTGCACACAAACCCAAAGCAATTAGCAGTCCAACGGTTATGTTAAAATAAAACACTGTGGATTCGTCTTTGTGCGTTACATCCTGTCTTTGCACCAGTGCCTGACTGAAGCCGCTTTCAATAAATATACCACCTAAACTGGAGAAAATTGCCATGATGGCAATCAAGCCAAAATCCTCAGGGGTGAGCAATCTTGCCAATATAATGGATAGCAAAAATTGCAGACCTTGTTTTAAAAAAATGTCTATCCCACTCCAAAAGATAGCCACAAGAGATTTGTTGGTAAGAGACAATTTTATTCCCGATAGAATAGGATAGTAAGATGTTTGAATGTATGACCGCATAACTGTAATGCGAACTCATCCGAAAAAAAGTGGTTATGATCGAAAAAAATATTTAGAGATACAAAGTTATCATATTATGTGTCATTAAGTTTGCTGTACTTTGGTTTTTTAACTGGATTTTTCTTTTAAAACAAGCTCGTTCAATTTTCTTAGGCTTTATTGACAGGATTGCCCTTAATTTACTTGCCGTGAACATAATCCACTTGATTAAGATTGCAGGATGATGTGAAGTCTTGATGAAATTTTAATGAACATCAGCTATTATAAATAGTTTGTTCCATAGGGGTTTTGCTTTGCTTAAGTTTTAGACGGAAAATCATTTTGGCTTTTTTCAAAAATCCAAAGTTTTTGGAGCTTATCAAATCAACAATAGTTTAACGGGCAGTAAGCCGCAAAGCAAAGGACAGTTAGAAGACAGTAAACCTGACTTTAGTGGCATTTTATATACTACCTAATGCATTCATTATTTTGTTAAGGTAATTTAAATGATTTCTTTAGAAGCAACTAACCACGTTAATCAAGTTAGGCAAAATGGCTTTGTTCATATCAAGAACGCTGTTGATCCTGCAGTGGTAGGGGATTTGCTGGCGTTTGCCCAATCATTCCAATACTCGGAAGAACAGCAAGCGAATTTGTTACGTAATCAACAGCGCTTAAATGGGTATGGCAGAACTATTTACAATGTTGCTTTGAAGAAACCTGAAGCACTGCGGTTATTTATCCGAAATATTCAAGGCGAAGTAATCAAAGGATTATTGAACGATCAGTATTATTCAGCTATTCCTAAAGATCTGCCCAATTACATATTACGGGCCATGCTTCTCCGCAGTTCACTGGATGCCATGCCTTACCATATAGACTCTTTTATTCCTTATTCCGGAAACTATACGTCTGTTGTTCAATCGATTATTTTTCTGAATGATTCCAAAGTAGACAATGGTTGTACTTTGGTTGTCCCAAAATCACATCAAACAGGTGAGTACGCTCCGCAAGGCGACAATGCTAGCGCTATCCCTGTTGAGGCGGAAGCAGGGGATATCGTAATATGGGATAGCAGAATATGGCACGCCACTCTTGAGAACAAGGCAAACAGAGATCGTTGGGCGTTAATTGCTACTTTTTGCCGATGGTATATTAAACAAGGCTTTGATTACCCAAGATCCATTTCCGCGTCTCAGTTTGAGCACCTGGATGATGATGAAAAGATTGTTTTGGGCTATTGTTCATATACCCCGTTTGATGAATTTGATAAAACTGAAGTTAAAGGTGGTTTGAATAGAATATTTGGTCAAATCGTGGATTGATCTCGGGTTAAATCGTAATGAGATTTATTGGATTGCCTTGGCATAGCCAAATCCTGATTCACCAAAACCATTGCCATTGTAAAATAGGTAGCGGTTTTCTCCGACATCGACTACCTCCGGATATGCTTGCATGAATGAATCCCAGCCTTTGTCACTAAGATGGATGCCGGCTTGATCATCCAGGCGTAACCAGCTTAGGCCATCATTAGATTCGGCATAACCAATCCGGTAACTGTTTGTCTTATCAATTCTGTAATCAGTGTGGCTACGATAGCAATACCACATACGATACAGTTCTCTATCTTTCAACACACTTGCCCGGACTATGCCGCCTTCTTCAGGATGGCAATAATCAATGGCAATTCTGCCTTCTCTGCGCCAGTTTATCCCATCGTCGGATTCGGCGTATTTCAGATGATAAAGCGGTTCCATTCGTCCGTTTATCTCCTGCCAGTCTGTACATGACAGATACCAGTTACGCCAGATTCCGTTTTCTATTCTGACGCAAGTAGTAGCACAGAAATAAGGTTCCTGGGCAGTTCTATCCATCACAGGACCTGCAAACATGCGCCGATAAGACTGTCCGTTATCTTCACTGACGGCTAATCCCACTGAATTGTGATAAGGCACGGTATTACGAACATTCCAGCCGATGTAATAAAGATATTTTAATCCTTGCCAATTAACAATTGATGAAGGCATCAAGCCGCAATCATCAAATGTACCGGGCAACCCCAGACTTAATAAAGGTTCAGGGTTGATTTCCAGAATATTTGCCGGACAGGCGGCGTCCACCTGCATTTTGGCTATCAAACTACGATTAGCAGCGTCTCTGCTGCTAAACAAAATAGTCAAGCATTGCTCAGACTCGACATCAACAGTCGGTATCTGGGCGTGAGAACTGGCCCAAGGCAGACGTTTGTCGACATTATAGATGAGACCGCATTTTTTCCAGTTAATTTGTCCCAAAATGCACCTACAAAGTTAAAATTTGATTTTTGTGCTGGGTATATCTGCTTTAATTGCAGGATTGCCTTTATAGACTCCCCAAGCTTCGGTGTCTTTGAATATCGCTGCCGCCATGGCGATGAAACTGCCTTCAGCAATACGTAAGCCGTCACGCAAAGTGGCATTGACGCCAAAAAAGCTGTAAGCGCCAATATCGCAATGTCCGGACATGACTACATGAGAGGTAAACGTGACATGATCACGTATGATGCCGTGGTGACCGATATGGTTGCCGCTCCATAACACCACATTATCGCCAATAACGGTAAATGGCTGTATGGTATTGTCCTCCAAAATAAAACAATTTTCACCGATTTTATTATCAAATAGAGTGGCGTGGCTGCTGATATAACTAATACAGTTATATCCTTTGGCTTTTATTTCAAGAAAAATCGCTTCTCTGTCACGGTTCATATTTTTGGGAGACATGGGTGCAAAAAAACTAAAACTGTGCGGAGGATAAATCTGTTCAACTTCTTCAAAAGCCACAACTGGCAGGCCACAAAACATGGCATTTTCAGGAACGAAATTTTTGTTGACACTAAAAGCTACTACTTCGTGAGGACTATCATGCCCAAGGTAATAATGCGCCAGTTCGGAAAAGTCTTTTATACCAAAAATGACTATCTTAGACATAGTGGCTCCTTAAACAGATAGACGGTATATTCATATAAACCGTAATCGTTTCGAATGATAAAATGACGGGAAAGTTCTTTAGTCAAAAAATTGATTAATAAATCTGTTGGTAAATGAAAAAGATCGTCTCTTTCCCAATCAACTGCCTTGGACATCACATTAAATGCGATTCCGATATTAACTTTGGGAAAAATCACCCTCAACATTTGTTTAAAGTATTCAAACATTTCCTCAAAGTTCAAATTGCATTTTTCAGTGAAAACCCCATTCATCACCACAAAATCAAAATCTCCCAAACTTTCCGGTTCGGCTAAAATGTCCAGGCAATAATACTGGTTGTGAGGGTACTTTTTCTGAGAAATGGCGCAAAATGCTTCTGAAGCATCCAGTCCGCAATAATCGATTTCATTATAATTATTGCGTAGCATATACTCATATAAATGAGATGCGCCACAGCCAAAATCCAGCAAACTTAAATGTTTATGCTTTTTTGGAATCATATCCAGCATAATCCAATAACGGGTTTCGGCGTCTTTTTCATTAGGCCAATCCACTCCTAAGTGAGTATCGCCATGCTTGGCCAGACAGTCTTCATAGTGAGAAATAATCGATTTGTGCTTACCCTGATTCATAACAAATCCTTTTCTAAAAGTAATTGACGGCAAGAGTTGGCGTCGTTGAACATCAGTACGTCTATGATGGAAAGCCAAGGTATATGTTCTGCTTTACCCTGCGGATAATCGATAGGGCGCGATTTCAGGAAAAACAACTCAACACCTTTAGCCGAAAATGTGTCTTTGTCATACAACTCAACACCGCCTATCGGATTTATATATTTAGCAGCCTGTTCTTTTAAGCAAATGTCCAGGATTCGTTCCTGGCCTTTAAGATGGGAGTTTTGATATTTGCGGGATGTCGCGACAATTTCCAAATCCAGGGCTAGATAACGAGTCAATTCCCGCAGACTGTTTAATAAAAATTCATCCAACCGCTGTGTCGGAAATTGAATAATGCTTCCCAGCAACTCGGCAGTCAACGCATAAAAGGGCGCCTTACTGTAAGCAAGCTGCAGCGTACGTAATAATTTGTCGCGCCAAATTGTTTCTTTAACCAGCTCAATTTCACAAATCAACCGATTTTGACTGGCTGCCAGTAATGGCACAGTGAATGTATGTGCAGCGCCATTTAGTAAAATCCTGTTTCTATTAATCCAGCCGCGATTAATGTAATTGACATCATCAAAAACCACAAATCTGTCTACAGCTGACATGAGTTGAAAATAACCTATATAGGGGAACAGGTATGGCTGCATGATAGCCAAATTGCTTTTTGAGACAGTCATTTCTGTGGATTTTTTATGATGTCAGTAATTTCGTCCACCACAGACAACTCCAAATCAGGATAAATTGGCAGGCATAAAGTTTGTTGGGCCGCAATGGTTGCTACCGGTAAATTATGCCTATTGGCGGAAGGCATGCCCCGGTACATGGGAAATTCAGAAATCAATGGGTAAAAATAGCGGCGGGCATGAAAGTTGGCTGCTTTTAATTTATTGTAAAGTTCATCACGGCTGATTGGGTATTCATTTTCAACCTGTATCGGGAAATAAGCGTGATTGGCCTTTTTTTCACCAGAATCCTTGGAACAACGTATACCCTTTATTCCGTTCAAGCGTTGGCGATACGCGGCATCAATATTGTGACGATTGGCAATGCAGCCATCTATATATTCCAATTGCAATAGCCCAAGTGCTGCATTGAATTCGCTCATCTTTCCGTTGATTCCCGGGGCGGCCACGGTAACCTCGTCAACAAAGCCAAAATTTTTCAAGCGATCAATGCGGATTTTGCTGTTGGCGTCAGCACAAACAATAGCGCCACCCTCAAAGGTATTAAGAACTTTTGTGGCATGGAAGCTTAGAACAGACATATCCCCGTGTCTCAGTATACTGCCTTCTTGATCCTCTACGCCAAATGCGTGAGCGGCGTCGTAAATCACTTTTAAATTATAAATATCGGCAATTCTCTGTACAGCTTTAACATCACAAGGATGACCATAGCAATGCACCGGCATAATGGCGGTAGTGTGCGGAGTAATAGCCGCTTCAATTTTTGCCGGATCAATATTTAGTGTGTCAGGCTCTATGTCCACAAAAACCGGTTTTATGCCGTTCCATAACAAGGCATGCGAAGTAGCTACAAATGAATAGGGTGTAGTGATGACTTCACCGGTGATACGTAGTGCTTGAAGTGCAGTGATTAAAGCCAATGTACCGTTACTGAACAGACTAATGAAATTTACCCCAAGGTGATCGCAAAGAGCCTGTTCAAATTGTTGATGGAACGGCCCGCCATTAGTCAGAAATTTGTTTTCCCAAATCTTTTCAAGATGAGGTATTAATTTTTCCAACGGTGGCAAGAAAGGTTGTGTTACATAAATTGGTTTGTCTTTCATTCAGGTTTTCCAGTAGAGCATTGCCATTAATGACCATTAAGACTGATATTTCAGGTATTATAATATAGCCTATTCTTGTTATTCTCCGTGTAATGTCACGATAATGCAGCGTTTACCGGCATGATTGCGATGCTCGCATAAATAAATGCCTTGCCAAATTCCCAAAGCCAGTTCCCCTCTGGAGATGGGCAGGCTTAACGAGTTGCCTACCAGTACATTTTTGATATGAGCAGGCATGTCGTCAGAGCCTTCGATGGTATGCTGAAAGTAAGCTTCGTTTTCTTTGACCAATCTGGAAAAATAGTTTTCTAGATCATGGCGCACATCGGCATCGGCATTTTCGTTGATAGTCAAGGATGCGGAAGTATGTTGTAAAAAAATATGCGCCAGACCTGTTTGAATTTGCGGTAATTCCGGCAATTGGCTGACAATTTCGTGGGTAACCAGATGAAACCCGCGTGGTTTAGCCTTTAAATGCAATTGCTTTTGTATCCACATTGGTGTCAAAGGTGATACTGGGGGCTAAGTTCTCGTACTGTGTCGACCATGACTTTAACATGTTCAGGGGGGACATCCGGTAAAATACCGTGCCCCAAATTAAATACATGTCCGGAACCATGTCCATAGTCTTGTAAAACTTTGCCGACCTTTTCTCGAATAACTTCAGGTTGGGCATAAAGCGTCATAGGGTCCATATTACCCTGCAGCGCTACTTTTTCACCTACACGGGTTCTTGAAGTGGTCAAATTGGTTTGCCAGTCCAGGCCTAACGCGTCGTAACCGGCATTAGCCATTTCTTCCAGCCACAAACCTCCGCCCTTAGTAAACAGAATGCACGGAATTTGTTTGTCGGCATGGCCGGTGTTCAGTAATTCTCTGACTTGTCTGGCATAGCGTAACGAAAACTCCAGATAATCATCATGGCTGAGCATACCGCCCCATGTGTCAAAAACCATTACCACATCGGCGCCGGCTGCAATTTGAGCATTGAGATAAGCTGCCACCGCCTGAGCCAGCTTATCCAGCAATACATGCATAGTATTAGGGTCGTCAAACATCAAACTTTTGATAAGTTGAAAATTTTTACTGCTCCTTCCTTCCACCATATAGCTTGCTAATGTCCAGGGACTGCCTGAAAATCCTATTAACGGCGCTCTGCCACGCAGATTATTTTTAATCAGGCGGACTGCATCCATGACGTAACGCAATTCCGTTTCCGGATCAGGAATCGGCAACTTTAGCACATCAGCTCGGCTTTTAATCGGATGGGCAAATTGAGGCCCTTCACCCTCGCTAAATGATAAACCCAGCCCCATTGCATCCGGTATGGTCAAAATATCGGAGAACAAGATGGCCGCATCAAAATTGAATCGGTCCAATGGCTGCAGAGTTACTTCACAAGCAAGTTCAGGATTGGTGCAAAGCTGCATGAAACTGCCGGCTTTGCTACGAACCTGTCTATATTCAGGCAAATAACGTCCTGCTTGCCGCATCATCCATACTGGAGTTCGCTCAATAGATTGTTTTAACAAGGCTCTTATAAGCAAATTATTTTGTAAATTTGTCATTCGGTTGATTTGGTTTAGGCTTAGCGTTTGTTTTTGGTTTGAATATGTTTAAATTTCTTTTCAACACTGGTTTGAAATTCTTTGGGTAAGGTAACCATTAGATTTTTTGCCTCGGCAATTGTTGCGAATGAACCATAAATGACTATGTATTTATCCTTACCGTTCTGGTTGATAGTGTAATATTTTAACTTGTCATCCATTTCCTTGTTTTTCTTAAGAAAGCGAACTGCAGCTTCTTTGGTTGATAAAATCATCACTTGTAAAGTGTAATTTTCTGCGGGTTGTGCATTGATCCAGTCAAGACTATCAATTGGTTTATTCTGTTCCGCTTTGGGTTCAGACAAATTTTGGCTTGGGGCAACCGGCGTTTGTGCAGGGGGCGGCTCTATCTGTTGCGCGGCGATTGTTTGGTCAGTTTTGGTAATATCAGTACTGG
>Ga0181508_1249064_pt1 | contig 11017 bp, 8 predicted proteins | sample PEATcosm2014_Bin_15_FD_135916 | JGI IMG/M metagenome (GOLD analysis project Ga0181508, IMG submission 135916) | Metatranscriptome of peatland microbial communities from MTU Mesocosm Facility, Houghton, MI, USA - PEATcosm2014_Bin10_10_metaT... | ecosystem: Environmental > Terrestrial > Soil >... | reverse complement strand
GCAATCAATAAAGTTTTGCAGAGTAGTTGCCGTGTTAAATCAAAGGTATAGCGATATATTTGGTTAATCTATCAAACTGCTGACTGGTTTTATATGTGAATTCATCTAAACTTTGCACAATTATTTCAGAAAGCAGTTGGGATAGAATATGGTTTTTCGAGTAATATTTGGATTGACAATACTGCTGTTTTGCAATGCAAGGCTGTATGCTGATGAGCTTAAAATTAATCCTAATCATCCGGAACAATATACAGTGGTGAAAGGTGATACGCTTTGGGATATTTCCGGGAAATTTCTTCAGCATCCCTGGCAATGGCCCAAGCTTTGGCATAACAATCCGCAAATCAAAGATCCGCATTGGATTTATCCCGGAGACACCTTGTATTTTTCTTATGTAAATGGCGAGCCTCGTCTGAGTTTGTCGCGTGGCGAGAGCGGGGTGTCAGAAGAAAAACTGGAGCCGCAAGCGCGAGACTCCGCCTTAAGTAAAGCCATTCGGGTGATTCCTACCGACGCCATTGCCCAGTTTTTAAGTTCTCCCAGAGTAGTTGGGGAAGAGGATTTAAATAATGCCCCCTATGTTCTGGGCATTGCTGGTGACGAAAGACTGGTGGCAGGAAGCGGTGATCGTATCTATGTGCGTGGTGTGGGTGATCCTCAAGGTTTGGGTTATACCATTTTTCGCCGAGGTAGAACTTATGTCAGCCCGGAAACCAAGGAAGTTTTGGGATATGAGGCAGAGTATGTTGGCGATGCCACCATCCAGTCCAGCGGTGATATCTCGACATTTTATGTCAATAAATCAAACGGTATGGTCAAAGAAGGCGACCGGTTGATGCTGAATAACGATAGAGGTTTGGCATTAAGTTATTTTCCTAGTCCACCGTCACAACAGATTAATGGTTATATTATTAGTGTTATGGGTGGTATTACCCAAATTGGGGTGTTTGATATCGTAGTGATTGATAAAGGCGTCACAGATGGTATTGCAGCGGGTCACGTTTTCAATATTTATAGAAAAGGCAGGATAGTTATGGATAAATATATCTCCGGTAATCCGGAAGTTGTGGCTCTGCCGGAAGAGCTGGCCGGTGTATTGATGGTATTCAGACCTTTTGATAGAGTTAGCTATGCTTTGGTTATGTCTGCCCAAGGGCCGGTTCATACGCTGGATCGTATTCAGACACCCTAAATTGATAAAGTGTCTCTCCAATTCTGAACTTGGTGAAGGACATTAATCCTCATATAAAATACTGGCTGGCATTGGTTCGGCTACATGGCATAGGTAGTCAAACCATTCTGAAATTGCTGGAACACTTTCAGCCTGATCAAGTGTTCTCGGCATCCCGCGCCACTCTGGAAATGGCCGGTTGCGGTCAAAAACTCATAGAAGCCTTACAAAATCCAAACTGGAGTTTGGTTGAGCAGGATTTGGAATGGTTGCAGCAGCCGGAAAATTTTGCTTTAACTTTGCACGATGATCAATACCCGGTGCAGTTAAAGGAAATAGCCAATCCGCCGCCGGTTTTGTTTGTAAAAGGTGATCCAAGTGTGCTGACTACGCCACAGATAGCCATAGTCGGCAGTCGTAACCCATCTGCAATGGGCGTTAAAACCGCATTAGAATTTGCCCAGGCTTTGGCTGGGGCGGGATTAACCATTACCAGTGGCATGGCGTTGGGAATTGATGCCGCCAGTCATCAGGGAGCGATTCAGGCTCTTGGACATACTATAGCTGTGGCGGGTACCGGTTTGGATCGGGTTTACCCGGCCTGTCATAAACAATTGGCAAGGCAAATAGTGGATCATGGTGCGCTAATCTCTGAGTTTCCGCCGGGCACCTTGGCCAAGGCCAGCCATTTTCCCAGGAGAAATCGTATTATCAGCGGTTTGTGTTTGGGATTGTTGGTGGTGGAGGCGGCTCAGCAAAGTGGGTCGCTAATTACTGCTCGATTGGCTTTGGAGCAGAATCGTGAAGTTTTTGCTATTCCGGGTTCGATTCATAATCCTTTGGCGCGTGGCTGCAATGCATTAATTCGCCAAGGAGCCAAATTAGTAGAAACAGCTGAAGATATTTTTGAGGAGTTAGTTTTTTATAATCAGTCACATAGAGAAATAGAGCAAAAAAATACGCAGATCGGACTTGACCTGGAGCAGCAAAAATTATTGAATTTAATTGCCTATAACCCCACAACAGTAGATACTCTGGTCCAGGAAAGCGGCTGGTCGGTGGACGCAATTTCATCGATGTTGCTGGTTCTGGAGCTTAAGGGCTACATTGCCGCGGCAGCTGGCGGTAGCTATTTCCGACTATAACAAAGGCCCTAATGAAAGAAGATATTTTTGATGTGCTGATTTACTTGTTTGAAAACTATCTGGACAGTGATAGTGATTATTATCCTGATACCGATGTCATTGCGACTGAATTGCTGGAGGCAGGTTTTCAACAGCCCGATGTCAATAAAGCATTTGAATGGCTGGAATCTTTGGGAGAAATAGATAACATCGCTCCAGCTGTCCTGTCTTCTTTCAGAATATTCACAGAACAAGAAAAGTCCGTGCTGGATTTGGAATGCCGGGATTTTCTGATTTTTCTGGAGCATAACGGCATTTTGTCGCCAGCCAACCGGGAAATAGCTATAGATAGAGTTATGGCGCTACAAGATGAAAATATCACTATCGACAGGCTGAAATGGATCGTTTTAATGGTCTTGTTAAGTCAACCGGGCGATGGTGTGGCGTTTTCCAGAATGGAAGACATTGTTTATGAACAGATCCCGGCATATTTGCATTGATTTAATACGGAAAGCATGAGTAAAAGTTTAATCATTGTAGAGTCTCCTGCAAAATGTAAAACCATTGAAAAATATCTGGGAAAAGACTTCCAGGTGTTGGCCTCGTACGGGCATGTTCGCGATTTAATACCTAAAGAAGGTGCGGTTGATCCTGAAAACGGCTTTGCCATGAAATACCAGGTGATAGACCGCAATCAGCGGCATTTGCAGGAAATCGGCAAAGCGGTTAAGAATGTTGATACCCTTTATCTGGCTACCGACCCTGACCGGGAAGGCGAAGCTATATCCTGGCACGTTTATGAGCATCTTAAGGACAAAAAACTGCTGAAAGATAAGCAGGTGCTGCGGGTTGTTTTTCATGAAATTACCAAAAGGGCGGTTACAGAAGCTATTGAACACCCCACTGAATTATCAATTAACCTGATTAATGCCCAGCAAGCCAGAAGGGCTTTGGATTATCTGGTAGGTTTTAATCTTTCGCCTTTGTTGTGGAAGAAAATTCGTCCCGGATTATCGGCTGGCAGAGTGCAAAGTCCTGCGCTAAGAATGATAGTCGAGAGGGAATTGGAGATTGAAGCCTTTAAAACCCGAGAATACTGGACTCACACGGCTGAAGCGCAGATCCAGGGTCAGGCTTTTAAAGCGAAACTGACCCATTACAACGGTGAAAAGCTCACCCAATTTAGTTTTACCGGTGAAGAACAGGCTGCTCAAATCCGGCAGTCGCTGCTGGAGCAGGCGGACGGTAAGTTAATTCCGTCCAAACTGGAAAAAAAACAACGCAACCGTAATCCGGCGCCGCCTTTTATTACCTCCACGCTGCAACAGGAAGCTGCGCGCAAATTGGGCTTTACCACCAAACGCACCATGCTGGTAGCGCAGCAATTATATGAAGGGATAGACTTGGGTGGCGAAACTGTCGGCCTGATCTCCTATATGCGTACCGACTCGGTGAATCTGGCTGATGAAGCTATTGCCGATATTCGTCAATTGATTGCTGAAAAATACGGCGCCGATAACCTGCCTAAAGAGCCAAGAGTATTTAAGACCAAGTCCAAAAATGCTCAGGAGGCTCACGAAGCTATCCGCCCAACTTCTGTCAGACGCTTGCCGGAAGAAGTCAAAAATCGGCTGACTGCCGAGCAATTCAAATTATATGATCTGATCTGGAAACGCACTATAGCTTGCCAGATGATTCATGCCATTCTCAATCAAGTGGCGGTGGATTTATATTGCGGTAGCGAAGAAAATATTTTCCGAGCCACCGGCTCTACTGTGAGTAAGCCCGGATTTATGTCCGTATATCTGGAAGGTAAGGACGATAGCAAGGAAGCTGCGGATGATCAGGAGAGCCTGTTGCCGGATATGCAGGAAGGTCGTCCGGTGTCGCTGAATGAAATTACAGCCGATCAGCATTTTACCGAGCCGCCGCCGCGGTTTAGCGAGGCAAGTCTGGTCAACGCTCTGGAGCAGCATGGTATCGGTAGACCCTCTACCTACGCCACCATTATTTCCACTCTGCAAAATCGGGAATATGTCACTCTGGAGGCAAAACGGTTTTATCCAACTGATGTTGGAAGGATAGTTAATAAATTTCTGACCGCTCATTTCACTAAATACGTTGATTACAGCTTTACCGCCAATCTGGAAGATGATCTGGACGCTGTGTCTCGCGGTGAAAAGGATTGGGTGCCATTAATGAACGATTTCTGGCAACCTTTTACCGAATTGATTAATGAAAAGGAAGAAAGCGTTCAGCGCAAGGATGTGACCCAGGAAAGTATTGATGAAAAATGTCCGGAATGTCAAAGTCCCTTGTCGATTAGATTGGGTAGGAATGGCCGATTTATTGGTTGCACCAATTACCCTGCGTGTTCTTATACGCGGAATTTAAGTGATGATGGGGCTGGAGCCTCTACGGAAGCGGAAGTGGTGGAGGGTAGGGTATGTCCGAAATGTGCGTCAGCACTGGTAATCAAGGCCGGACGGTACGGTAAGTTTATAGGCTGTAGCGCTTATCCCGGCTGTAAATTTATAGAACCCCTGGAAAAGCCTCAGGATACAGGCGTAACCTGTCCAAAATGTCAATCCGGTCAAATTTTGAAACGTAAGGCGCGTAGCGGCAAGATATTTTATTCCTGCTCCGGCTATCCAAAGTGCGATTACGCTTTGTGGGATGCTCCGATTCAAGAAAGCTGTCCGGATTGCAACTGGCCTATTTTGATCTTAAAAAACACCAAGCGCCGTGGCCCGGAGAAGGTTTGTCCGCAAAAAGACTGTAAATATGCGACGCCTTACGAAGGTGATCCGGCGAATGTTAATGGCCCTGTATAAGGTGGCTAAAAAAGTTTCAAGGTGTTGTCTGTCTGGTTGTGGGAGCATGAATGAGTGTCATCGCCATGAAAAGCGGATGTCTTGATGAAATGCTGGGTAATTAACGTATATGTTGCTTCCTAGTCCAGCTTGGGTAAACGTAATTGTTGCCCTAAGGCTAGGTGATATTTTTTAATGAGATTGGCGTTGATTTCCAGCATATACCAGCCATGCTGGTCGAATGTGTATACTTCACAAGGGTCTTTTTTGCAAGGAGATAGATGTTCAAACATGGAGACTATTCTGCCGTCCGCATCCAGAAATAGAACATCCAGAGGCATTAACGTGTCTTTCATCCATACAGAAACTCTGCTAAGCTTTTGAAATACGAACAACATACCATGTTTTTCCGGCATGCTGGCGCGATTCATCAAACCTGTTTCACGTTCCGCTTCTGTGTCGGCAATTTCCACGGAAATGTCCAAATCCTGCTGTACAAAATGAATTGTCTTCAGTGGCTTTTTATCAGCAGGCTTGGCAAGTGTTGCCGGAACAAAACAGATTAAAATCAACCAAGTCAGCACGTATAGCGTTAATCGAGTATTCATGCGGGATGTAGCCAAATATAATGTTGTTTTTAGTTATGTCACTCATTATAATAGCATGTTATTGTGCGAGCGTGGCGAAATTGGTAGACGCGCTGGATTTAGGTTCCAGTGGCAACCCCGTGAGAGTTCGAGTCTCTCCGCTCGCACCATTCTGACAAACGTAAACGAAGCCGCAATATCATTTCTCCAAAGGGATTTAAGTCACTGTCGGTCTCTGAAATATTAGCCTATTTAACTAGAGGACATTCAATGCAAGTTACTGTCGAGAAGACATCTGAATTACGTCGAAAAATGACTATCAGCATCCCGGATGAGGTAGTACTGGAAAAAATGGAGTCTCGCATTAAATCCATTGCCAGGGAAGTCAAGATAGATGGCTTCCGCCCTGGAAAGGCTCCGGCCAAGATCGTTCAAAAATTATATGGCGACAGAGTCAGGAACGAGATTGCCGGGGATCTGATTCAGTCCAGCTACTACGAGGCATTGCAAAAAGAAAATCTGACGCCTATAGGCCAACCTTTTATACAGCCGCTGGATACCGTAGAAAAATTTGAATTTGTTGCCGAGTTTGAAGTTTATCCTGAAATTTCTTTGGATAGCATCAGCCGCCTGCAAGTGGTCCGTCCGGTTGCATCGGTAACGGATGATGACGTTAATGTCATGATAGAAAAACTCAGGCGCCAGAAAAAAACCTGGAATGCAGTGGAACGGTCTTCACAAGATGGTGATAGGGTAACTATGCATTTTTCCGGAGTCTGTGAGGGTGAAAGTTTTACCAATGGCAAAGCCGAGAATTTTTCGGTGGAAATTGGTGCGGCTCAAGTTATTCCGGGTTTTGAAGAGCAATTGATCGGCGTGAAGGTTGGCGAGCACAAAGCTTTTACGACTACTTTCCCTGAACAATACAGCAATCAAAAACTGGCTGGCAAGAATGCCGAGTTTGAAATAGAAGTGGTCAATGTTGAAGAGCCGATTTTGCCTGAGATTGATGCAGAATTTATTAAAGCCTATGGTGTTGATGAGGGTGAGATTGAATCTTTCCGCAACGATGTTAAGGATAACATGGAAAGAGAATTGCAAAATGGTTTAAAAAGCCGCTTGAAAAATAGCGTGCTGGATATATTGTATGATAATCTGACCGTAGAGGTACCCAGCGCCCTGGTCGATCAGGAATTGGGGGCTATTATGAATTCTTATGCCGAACAAGCGAGAAGAGTTGGTCAAAACCCTGAGACTTTGAAAGATGCGGCAATTGTGGAAACTTTTGAAGCGCAAGCCAAGCGCCGGGTAGGATTAAGCCTGATCATGAGTGAAATTCTCAAGGTCAACAACATTGTGCTTGATCCGTTCCGGGTGCGTGCCTTGATTGATGAAATCTCAAAGAGTTATGAAGACCCAAATGAAGTCGTTACCTGGTATTATGCCGACAAAAGCCGTCTGAATGATGTACAGCAGATGGTGTTGGAAGAACAGGCAATTGAATGGATAGTTAGTCAGGTTACTGTCACGGAACAAGCATTAAGTTTTACTGACGTGATGGAAAAACAGCAATTAGAGGCATAAACCGATATGTATAAACAAATGCAACAAGATTTGCTTTCCTCCCCACACGCAGCGGGCGGACTGGTGCCTATCGTTGTTGAACAAACCGCCCGCGGCGAACGTTCCTTCGATATTTATTCCAGGCTGTTAAAAGAACGTGTGATATTTCTGGTTGGTCAGGTTGAAGACTATATGGCTAATCTGGTAGTTGCCCAGCTATTATTTCTGGAATCTGAGAATCCTGACAAAGATATTCATCTCTATATCAATTCGCCTGGTGGTTCGGTGACGGCTGGCATGTCCATCTACGACACCATGCAATTTATCAAACCGGATGTCAGCACCATGTGTATTGGACAGGCGGCCAGTATGGGGGCTTTACTTCTGGCAGGAGGCGCGGCTGGTAAACGTTATTGTCTGCCGCATTCCAGAGTGATGATACACCAGCCTTTGGGTGGTTATCAGGGACAGGCCTCAGACATTGATATTCATGCCAAGGAAATTCTTTCTATCAGAGATAAACTTAATCGGGTTTTGGCGCATCATACTGGTCAAACTTTAAAGAAAATCCAGCAGGATACTGATAGAGACAATTTTTTAAGTCCCGAGCAAGCAGTTGATTACGGTTTGATAGACAAGGTATTGAGCAGTCGTACCGCCTGATTATTTGAGCTGTACATCGTAACTATCAACCAAATAGGCTTGGAATTTTTATTATTTGGATATATTCTTCATTCTGATGAAGATATTATCCGATGAGAAAGGGGGCATCATGAGTAAAGACAGAAAAGGTAAGGACGAAGACAAGCTGCTATATTGTTCGTTTTGCGGCAAAAGTCAAAACGAAGTTCGTAAGCTGATTGCCGGTCCTGCAGTCTATGTCTGCGATGAATGTGTCGAACTCTGTAATGATATTATCAGGGATGAACTCTTGGAAGACGAAACAACCGCCCATCACGGCGCCTTGCCAAAACCCAAGGAAATTAGGAGCGAACTGGATAACTATGTGATCGGTCAGGCAAAAGCCAAAAAAATCCTGGCCGTAGCTGTCTATAATCACTACAAGCGTTTACGCAGCAACAGTAAAAAGCAGGAAGTTGAACTGGCGAAAAGCAATATCTTGCTGATAGGCCCTACTGGTTCAGGTAAAACTCTGTTGGCGGAGACACTGGCAAAATTATTGGATGTGCCATTCACCATTGCCGATGCCACCACCCTGACCGAAGCCGGTTATGTTGGCGAAGATGTGGAAAACATTATTCTGAAGATTTTACAAAAATGCGATTACGATGTGGAAAAGGCAGAAACCGGCATTGTTTACATTGACGAGATTGATAAAATCTCTAGAAAATCAGATAATCCCTCGATTACTCGTGATGTTTCGGGCGAAGGTGTACAACAGGCTTTGTTGAAACTCATTGAAGGAACGGTGGCGTCTGTTCCGCCTCAAGGTGGCCGCAAACATCCTCAGCAGGACTTTTTACAGGTTAATACCGCCAATATTCTGTTTATCGTTGGCGGAGCCTTCGCAGGCTTGGATAAAGTGATTAAAAATCGTACTGAGAAAGGCGGCATCGGTTTTTCCGCAGAAGTCAAAAGTAAGGACAACAATCAAAACACCGGTGAGATTTTTGCGGATGTACAGGCGGAAGATTTGATTAAATACGGTCTGATTCCTGAGTTTGTTGGCCGTTTGCCTGTAGTGGCCACTTTAGATGAACTGGACGAAGCCGCCTTAATACAGATTCTTACTGAACCAAGAAATGCTCTGATCAAGCAATACAAACACCTGTTTGAAATGGAAGGGGCGGAACTGGAGTTCCGAGATGATTCACTTTCAGCAATTGCCCGCAAATCCATGGAAAGAAAAACCGGAGCACGGGGGTTGAGAACCATAGTTGAAAACATCTTGCTGGACATTATGTACGAACTGCCTTCAAATGACAAAATTTCTAAAGTGGTCATTGATGAAAGCGTGATCATGGGTAATAGTGAACCAATTCTGGTTTATGAAGCAGAACAACGCAAATCCGCAGCAGAATCTTGATCTAAAAAATCTTAAACACCATAAAGCAGGTTAGACGTTGCGGACGTTGTAACCTGCTTATACTTCATATATATGACCGTAGTTATTAAGCTTCGGTTTGCCTAATTTGAAACAAGGTAACTTGGTTTTTGTCCGCGTAACAAAACTATTGCGTGCATTAATAAGTTTAATGCAGCGGATGGACGCAGTAGGGATAAAATTATCCCAATCCGTAAAATTGGACTATGATCGATATCAAAAAACTTGTTTGCCGACTAAGTGGATTTGTTGGATAGGTTCAAGCCTTACCAAAGCGGAGTGGCAAAATTGAATCCGATTTGGTTTCAAATATACGAAAATTTCTTACTAGACGATTAATTTCGGTGTTTTTTGATTTTTGGCGAAAGAGTTTCCTCTCTTAATAAGCTTTAATGCCGGATAGAATGCACAGATTAGAAAATCTGTCATTGCAAAACCTGACTTAATGACTAAAATCACAGATACGATTAAGTGCTGGAAATGGCGAGCACCCTGACGATTCCTAGAATATGCTTAAAACCTTTGTTACAAAAAGCTTTTTGGTTAGCATTTATTCGAGTTTGATACTTGCTTCCTGTATTTTTATTGCACTCTTGTGGAATCGATTTGGCGATCTGGACAGAATGGCTGAGGATCATGTTTTACATCAGAAAAGCGTGGTGTTGGTTAAAGATGTCAAATTTCATGTGGTTCAGATTCAGCAGTTTTTAACTGATGTTAGCCTGACCCATAGACAGGAAGGTTTTGAGTCCGCCAAAAAAGATTTGCAAGGTGCTCAGACCGGTTTACAGGCATTAGCGCAATTAAGACCTGCTTTACGGGACACCTGTGAGGCGCTTAGTAAAAAAGTTACCCTTACCTATGAGACAGGTGTCAGAATGGCCAGCAATTACCTCTACAAAGGTGAAAAGCTTGGCAATTTAACCATGACCATGCTGGATAATAACAGTGTGATCCTCGCCGATGAATTAAACCGCCTTGCCGATCAAGTCGATCAGGAATTGCAAGAATCGGCGATTGCAAACAGCTTGTCCATAAAGCGCAATCAAATGATCTTGATGCTTTCCGTGCCAATGGTGCTGGGAATTTTTGGTGGCCTGATTGTTAAATTCAGCCTGTTGTTAAAACAGCAAATGCGTAATCTGGAATTACGGACTTCTCAGTTAAATTCTATTCTCAACACTGCCCCCAGCGCTATTATTACCGTAGACGATCTTGCAAATGTTTTGACCTTTAATCCCGCTGCAGAGCGCATCTTTGGTTACACGCCCAATGAAATTATAGGCAACAGTATTAATCGATTAATGCCGTTAGAAGTTGCCGCTGGACATGATGCTTATATTAAGAATTATTTGAAAACCGGTCAAGCCAAAGTAATAGGCATGCCTCGTGAAGTTATGGCAGTACGTCAAAACGGCGAGGAATTTCCAGCGCAATTTAGGATTAACTGTATGGAAATAGAGGGAAAGTCTTTTTTTTGCGGAATAATTGATGACATAAGTGAAACCAAAACCTTGCAAGTTCAGTTGAATCAGGCTCAGAAGCTGGAAGCTATTGGTCAGATGGCTTCCGGTGTGGCGCATGAAATTAATACGCCTATCCAGTATATTGGGGATAACCTGTCTGCACTTAAAGAGAATTTTGTTGACATTATCGAGTTTCAAAAAAAATTAAATAGTATTAATGCTGAGGAG
>Ga0181508_1624702_pt1 | contig 11125 bp, 8 predicted proteins | sample PEATcosm2014_Bin_15_FD_135916 | JGI IMG/M metagenome (GOLD analysis project Ga0181508, IMG submission 135916) | Metatranscriptome of peatland microbial communities from MTU Mesocosm Facility, Houghton, MI, USA - PEATcosm2014_Bin10_10_metaT... | ecosystem: Environmental > Terrestrial > Soil >... | reverse complement strand
CCGGAACGGGATCAGTCGTCAGGCTTATCCCGTTTTCTACATCTTAAGGTGGCTAATCTTGAAAAAACCTGCATTACTGGCATTGGAAGATGGAACTGTTTTTCACGGCGTATCGATAGGCGCAGACGGCTGTTCCGTGGGAGAAGTGGTATTTAATACAGCGTTGACCGGATATCAGGAGATACTGAGCGATCCATCCTATGCCCGGCAAATTGTCACATTAACTTATCCGCACATTGGCAATGTCGGCACTAACAGTGAAGACAACGAATCAATTAAAGTTTTCGCCAGCGGTTTGGTTATACGAAATCTGCCTGTGCTGGCTAACAATTGGCGTCAGCAGCAAACCTTGCCTGAATATCTTAACCAGCAAGGAGTCGTCGCCATCGCAGAAATCGACACGCGGCAACTTACCAGATTATTACGCAGCAAGGGTGCGCAACGCGGCTGTATTATGGCCGGGGATACAGTGGACCAGGCGGTTGCTCAACAAGCCATTGCCGGGTTTCCGGGACTGCAAGGCATGGATCTGGCCAAAGAGGTTACCACCTCGCAAACTTATGTCTGGACGGAGTCTGTTTGGAAATTGGGTGAAGGCTATGCCCAGGCTCCAAAATTCAGCAAGCATGTAGTCGCTTATGATTTTGGCATTAAGCGTAACATTTTACGTTTATTAGTCAGCAGAGGGTGCAAGGTCACAGTTGTGCCGGCCATAACCCCGGCTTCCGAAGTGATGGCGATGCAGCCTGATGGGGTTTTTCTCTCCAACGGTCCGGGCGATCCTGAGCCATGCAACTACGCTATCACAGCGATTCAACAAATATTAGACGCAAATATTCCGGTGTTTGGTATTTGTCTCGGTCATCAATTACTGGCTTTGGCAAGCGGCGCCAAAACTGAAAAAATGAAATTTGGCCATCATGGCGCCAATCATCCTGTGCAGCACAAAGCCAGTGGGCAAGTCATGATTAGCAGTCAGAATCATGGTTTTGCCGTTAACGAAGCCAGTTTGCCGGCAAATCTCAGAGCAACGCATCATTCTTTGTTTGATGGCAGCCTGCAAGGTTTAGAACGCACCGACAAACCTGCTTTCAGTTTTCAGGGACATCCGGAAGCCAGTCCTGGTCCGCATGATGTTGAATCTTTGTTCGACGACTTTATTGCGCTGATGAACCAGTCGCGTTCTGCTTAGTTTTCCAGACCAACACATTTATGCCAAAAAGAAGCGATATAAAATCCATATTATTACTGGGCGCCGGACCGATTGTTATCGGCCAGGCTTGCGAATTCGATTATTCAGGCACTCAAGCCTGCAAAGCTTTGCGTGAAGAGGGTTTCCGGGTCATACTTGTTAACTCTAATCCGGCCACTATCATGACTGATCCGGAAATGGCCGATGCCATTTATATTGAGCCTGTAGACTGGCAAACTGTCGAAAAAATCATCGAAAAGGAGCGGCCGGACGCCATCCTGCCGACCATGGGCGGACAAACTGCGCTGAACTGCGCGCTGGCGCTGGATAAACATGGCGTACTGCAAAAATACGGTGTGGAAATGATAGGTGCTACCAAGGAAGCCATTAATAAGGCTGAAGACCGGGCCCTATTCAATCAGGCCATGCGCAAAATTGGCCTGAGTGTCGCCAAATCTCAAGTTGCCCATAGCATGGAAGAGGCGTTTATTGCCCAGGAACAAGTGGGTTATCCAACCATCATTCGTCCTTCGTTTACCATGGGCGGCAGTGGTGGCGGTATTGCTTACAATCGCGAAGAGTTTATTGAAATCTGTGAACGCGGTCTGTCGCTTTCTCCAACCAATGAATTACTGATTGAAGAATCGGTGTTGGGATGGAAGGAATTCGAAATGGAGGTGGTGCGTGATTCCAAAGATAATTGCATCATTGTTTGTTCGATAGAAAACTTTGATCCAATGGGCGTGCATACCGGCGATTCCATTACTGTCGCGCCGGCCCAAACCCTGACCGACAAGGAATATCAGATTTTACGAAATGCTTCTCTGGCAGTGCTGCGGGAAATTGGCGTGGATACCGGTGGTTCCAATGTGCAATTCGCCATTAATCCTGAAGATGGCCGGTTAATCGTTATCGAAATGAATCCCAGGGTGTCGCGATCCTCCGCTTTGGCTTCCAAAGCCACCGGTTTTCCGATTGCCAAGGTTGCCGCCAAGCTGGCGGTAGGCTACTCACTTGATGAATTGAAAAATGAAATTACCGGCGGCGCAACTCCGGCATCTTTTGAGCCCAGTATAGACTATGTGGTAACCAAAGTTCCGCGCTTTGCTTTTGAAAAATTTCCGCAAGCCAATGACAGGCTGACCACCCAAATGAAATCGGTTGGTGAAGTTATGGCTATTGGCCGCACCTTTCAGGAATCCTTGCAAAAGGCCTTGCGCGGTTTGGAAGTCGGCGTCGACGGCCTGGATGAAATTGTCGATTTGAGTGATGCAAATTGTCAGGACATTATTCTTCGGGAATTACGTTATCCGGGACCGCAACGTTTGTGGTATCTGGCAGATGCATTTCGTAGCGGCTTGAGCTTTCAGGAAATACATCAAGCGTCCAGAATTGACCCCTGGTTTATGGCGCAGGTTGAGGATTTGATTGTCACTGAAAACACCTTGAACAGCAAAACCCTGGTCACCCTTAGCGCCGATGAAATATACGCACTGAAGCGTAAAGGCTTTTCTGACGCCAGACTAGCAAAACTGCTGGAAGCCAAAGAATCCGAAGTACGCAGTATCAGACATAAACACGGCATCCGTCCGGTCTATAAGCGTATCGATTCCTGTGCCGCCGAATTTGCTTCCACCACTACTTATTTGTATTCCACTTACGAACAGGAATGTGAATCTTTACCGTCAGACAGGGAAAAAATTCTTATTCTGGGTGGCGGCCCGAATCGTATCGGTCAAGGCATTGAGTTTGATTATTGCTGTGTTCATGCTGCATTGGCTTTGCGCGAAGATGGTTACGAAACCATTATGATCAACTGTAATCCTGAAACGGTTTCTACCGATTTTGACACTTCCGACCGTCTGTATTTTGAACCGTTGACACTAGAAGATGTGCTGGAGATTATCCAGTTGGAAAAACCTAAAGGTGTGATTGTTCAATACGGTGGGCAAACACCGTTAAAATTGGCCAGAGCCCTTGAGGCGGCGGGTGCGCCGATCATCGGCACTTCACCGGACTCCATTGATTTGGCGGAAGACCGGGAGCGTTTTCAAAAATTGCTGGAAAAGCTGAATTTGCTGCAACCGCCTAACGCTACAGCCCGGTCAGTTGAGCAAGCGGTTATTTCGGCCAAACAGCTTGGCTATCCGTTGGTGGTTCGGCCGTCTTATGTTTTGGGTGGCCGGGCGATGGAAATTGTCTTTAATGAAGAAGGTTTGCGCCGCTACATGAAAGAGGCTGTCAGCGTTTCCAACGATTCGCCTGTATTGCTGGACCGGTTTCTGGACGATGCTGTGGAAATGGATGTTGATGCTATTTATGATGGCGAAAGCCTATTGATAGGCGGTTTGATGGAACATATTGAACAGGCCGGGGTGCATTCCGGAGATTCCGCCTGTTCTCTGCCGCCTTACGAGTTGGCTTTGCCCATTCAAAACCAACTGCGTGAGCAAGTGGCGATGATGGCTAAAGCATTGGGAGTATGCGGCCTGATGAATACCCAGTTTGCCATCCAAGGTGAAACTATCTATGTTTTGGAGGTTAATCCCCGCGCCTCCAGAACCGCGCCATTTGTTTCCAAAGCTACCGGTTACCCGCTAGCGAAAATTGCCGCGCGCTGTATGGTTGGTAAGACTCTGAAGGCTCAAGGCATAACTGAAGAACGCATTCCTAGTTATTATTCTGTCAAAGAAGCGGTGTTTCCGTTTATTAAATTTCCGGGAGTTGATCCATTGCTGGGACCGGAAATGAAATCTACCGGTGAGGTCATGGGCGTAGGTAAAACCTTCGGCGAGGCTTTTGCAAAATCGCAACGGGCTGCGGGTATTGATTTGAATCATAGCGGTAAGGTGTTGATCAGTATTCGGGATGCCGACAAGCCCAAGTTGCCGGAATTGGCCAAGATGCTAATAGATAAAAATTATGAAATTGTGGCTACGCGCGGCACCGCCAGATTCCTGAAGCAACAGGGTTTGCCGTGTCAGGAAGTTTTCAAGGTAAATGAAGGCCGGCCGCATACGGTTGATATGATCAAAAACGGTGAAATTCATCTTGTGATCAATACTACGGACGGAGTGAAGGCCGTAGCTGATTCGTTTACCATGCGCAGAGAAGCACTGCAGCGCAAGGTAACTTATTACACGACTCTGGCGGGGGCCAGAGCCGCCTGTTATGCACTGGGTGAATTATCTGCCGGTGATGTCAATTGTTTACAGGATTTGCATAAGACTTTTCAGGAAGTCGATAAACAATAATTTATCCGTTTGTCAGTCTGGTTGTTAACTTTGGCGGCACAACGGGTAAAGCTTCGTACGGAATATGGCTTGTCGATGTTCCGTATTTCTCTTTGGAGACAAGTTTTAGAGTAGAATAATGCGTAAACGGCAAAATGCTTTTTAAAATAATTTCCTGAATTTGGGTGAGCCAAACAGACGCTTTTTTGGTGTTTCACTTATCCGTTGCCTTGAGTCTAAAAACCTACCGTATGATCAAAACTTTCGCTTAGCAGAAGGAAAGTGCGGTAGTCATTAAAAAGATGAGCAAACTTGGAATAATCCTTGATTAAGGGATTTTAAAAGTTTTTTGTCTTTGATAAAGCGTTATTCTTATCAAAGTTTTTTTGGAGTAGTGTTATGAATAAAGTTCCCCTTACCGTATCGGGTGCTAACAAATTACGTGCCGAACTGGACGAATTAAAATCAGTTGTCAGGCCAAGAATCATCCAGGCTATCTCAGAAGCTCGCGAACATGGCGACCTGAAAGAAAATGCCGAATATCATGCCGCCCGTGAACAGCAAAGTTTTGCTGAGGGCCGTATTGCAGAGATAGAAGGCAAGCTGTCAAATGCCAATATCATTGATGTTACCAAAACCGATGCTAATGGCAAGGTGGTGTTTGGTGCGACTGTGGAAATTGAGGAACTTCAGTCCGGTAAGGTTGTGACTTATCAAATTGTGGGTGAAGATGAGGCTAATATCAAAGATGGGCGTATTTCTATTGGCTCACCAATAGCCAGAGCCCTGATAGGCAAGGAAGTTGAAGATGTTGTTGTCGTTAAAGCTCCGGGCGGCAATATAGAGTACGAAATTATTTCCATACAATATATCTAAATCTGCTATGGTGAATAAGGCTTAGCCTTTTTCACCATTTCTGCAAATTTGGCAAGTCTTACTTCTTGGGGTTTTTTCTAAATAAGACTACAATTTGGCCGATTGCCTGAATTAGTTCGGCTTGGGTTTCAATGCAGATCCGGTTTTTTATCTCCACACGGTCTTCCCTGTCTGCACGAATCCTGACTTTAATCAGCTCATGAGCATCCAATGCCAGATTGATTTCTCTAATAACTGCCTCAGTTAAACCGGCTTGGCCTATAATTACCACAGGATTTAGCTGATGGGCTTGGGTTTTTAAATTTTTCTTATCAACAGTACTCAAGACTTATTCCTAAAACTTAATTAACGGGATATTTTAACACTAAGAAAATTATGGCACGCACTAAAAGTAGCCAGCAATGGATGCAGGAACATTTTCACGATGAATTTGTCAAGAAAGCACAGGCACTTGGATTAAGGTCTAGGGCGGTATTTAAGTTAATGGAAATTCAGGAAAAAGATAAAATTATCCGTCCTGGAATTAATGTGATAGATTTAGGCGCTGCACCCGGCGGCTGGTCTGAATATGTCAGTAAGATAGCCGGAAAAAAAAGTAAAATTATTGCCGTGGATTTACTGGATATAGAGCCAATTGAAGGCGTCGATTTCGTTCTGGGTGATTTTAGAGATGATGAAGTTTTGGAAAAATTGAAAAATTTGCTTGCTGGATTGCCCGTAAACTTGTTATTGTCAGATATGGCCCCAAATATAAGTGGGAATAAGGAGGTTGATCAGCCTCGGTCTATCTATCTTGGTGAATTGGCATTGGATGCGGCAAGAATGTTTTTAAGCAAAGATGGGGTGTTTTTGATTAAAATGTTCCAAGGCGAGGGTTTTAATGAATTTTGTAACCAGGTCAAGCAATATTTTAACAGTGTTTCGATCAGAAAACCCAAAGCTTCCCGTTCCAGAAGTAACGAAGTTTATATTTTGGCAAAAGGTTTTAAGTAATTTGCAATTTTGCAAGACATTGGCCTGATTAAACAAGTAAAAACAGGTTTATTCCTGATATAATTACTAGGTATTTAATTTCTGTGGTCTTAAAAAAGGCCAAGGGCGCGTAACTTGAGCGATATGATGAAAAATTTAGTTCTGTGGGTCGTCATCGCAGTTGTTTTGATGGCGATATTCAATAACTTTGGCTCCAGAACGTTGCGGAGCGACTCAACTTTGTCCTATTCCCAACTGATTGATGCGGTCAAATCAGGGCAAGTGCAACAGGTCGCTATTGCGGATAATACTATCAAAGGCAGAATGCAAAGTGGTGAAAAATTTAAAACCTACATGCCTAATGATCCGCATTTGATTGATGACTTATTGGCAAATAACGTAGAAATTACCGTTCAGCCACCGGAAGAACCATCCATGCTGATGCAAATATTTGTATCTTTTGGGCCTATTTTACTGCTGATTGGCGTGTGGGTATTCTTCATGCGGCAGATGCAAGGCGGCGGAGTTGGCGGCCGTGGCGGGGCGATGGGGTTTGGTAAAAGCAAAGCTCGTATGCTTGAACAAGATCAAAACAAAGTCACTTTTGCTGATGTGGCCGGCTGTGATGAAGCTAAAGAAGAAGTCGAGGAAATGGTCGATTTTCTTAAAGATCCGGCAAAATATCAAAAATTGGGCGGTAAAGTTCCGCGTGGCGCTTTAATGGTCGGGCCTCCCGGTACAGGTAAAACTTTGCTGGCCAGAGCTATTGCCGGTGAAGCCAAAGTGCCTTTTTTCACCATTTCAGGTTCCGATTTTGTGGAAATGTTTGTTGGTGTCGGCGCCTCGCGGGTGCGCGATATGTTTGAACAAGCCAAAAAACACGCACCTTGTATTATCTTTATTGATGAAATTGATGCGGTAGGCCGTTCTCGTGGCGCCGGATTGGGTGGCGGCAATGACGAGCGCGAACAAACATTAAACCAGTTATTGGTAGAGATGGATGGTTTTGAAGGTCATGAAGGTATTATCGTCATCGCTGCTACTAACCGCGCTGATGTTCTGGATAAAGCTTTATTGCGTCCCGGCCGTTTTGACCGTCAGGTGGTTGTTGGTTTGCCGGATGTGAGAGGCAGAGAGCAAATTCTGAATGTCCACATGAAAAAAGTTCCCGCTTCTGATGATGTTAAAGTCAAGTACATTGCTCAGGGCACTCCAGGTTTCTCCGGAGCTGATTTGGCTAATCTGGTAAATGAAGCAGCCTTGCTTGCCGCGCGTTTTAACAAACGTTTGGTCAGTATGGTTGATTTGGAAAAAGCTAAAGACAAACTCATCATGGGTGCGGAAAGACGCTCTATGGTGATGGACGAAAAAGAGAAAAAAATGACCGCTTATCATGAAGCGGGTCATGCTATAGTTGGCCGTCTGGTGCCGGAACATGATCCGGTCTATAAAGTCAGTATCATGCCGCGGGGCCGTGCTTTGGGTGTAACTATGTTCCTCCCGGAACGCGACCAGTACAGCGCCAGCAAATGTAAACTTGACAGCATGATCTCCAGTTTATATGGTGGCAGGATTGCTGAAGAACTGATTTTTGGCTGGGAACAAGTTTCAACCGGCGCTTCAAACGACATAGAACGTGCGACTGAACTGGCTAGGAACATGGTGACAAAATGGGGGCTTTCTCAGCGTCTGGGGCCTTTGGCTTACAGTGAAGAAGAAGGCGAGATTTTTCTTGGCCGTTCTGTTACGCAGCATAAATCAGTTGCAGAAGAAACATCGCATACCATAGATGAGGAAATTCGTTCCATCATAGACAGAAACTATGAAAGAGCGGAAAAAATCGTCAAGGAAAATGAAGATATTTTGCATGCCATGGCCGCGGCATTAATGAAATATGAGACCATAGATAAATATCAAATTGACGATTTAATGGATAGAAAACCGGTTAGAACCCCAAAAGGTTGGGATGATGCTCCACCGTCTAATGATGGTGTGGAAGTTGATTTATGGGGAAAAGGAGAAGGCGGGCCATCATCAATTGGTGGAGCTGCAGAGCAGGGCTAAGGCTTTTGCTTCCGAGATTCAGAGAGGCTTAGGCCTCTCTTTTTTTTTGGATTGATTTATAGATAGTATAGAAATGGCTAAGAAATATTTTGGAACAGATGGTATACGTGGTAAAGTGGGCGAATATCCAATCACTCCTGACTTTATGTTAAGACTGGGGTGGGCAACCGGACGCGTTTTTGCAAAAGAAGGCAGCGGTTTTGTGTTGCTGGGTAAAGATACCAGGATTTCCGGTTATATGTTTGAATCGGCATTGGAGGCTGGTTTATCCGCTGCCGGAGTGGATACTCTCATGCTTGGTCCCATGCCTACACCCGGCATCGCATATCTGACCCGAACTTTTCGAGCAAAGGCTGGTATCGTCATTAGTGCTTCGCATAATCCATATTACGATAACGGTATCAAGTTCTTTTCCGTAAACGGCACCAAACTACCGGATGAATTAGAACACCAGATCGAAGAATATATCGAAATGCCGATAACGACTGTAGAGTCTGCCAAGTTAGGTAAAGCCAGGCGGGTTACCGACGCGGCTGGCCGTTATATTGAGTTTTGTAAGGCAAGCATACCGCCGCAGCTGGATTTTAAGGGTATGCGCATAGTCATAGACTGTGCCAATGGCGCGACGTATCACATTGCACCGCATGTGTTTAGTGAGGTGGGCGCGGAAGTGGTAACCATTTCCGCCGATCCGGATGGCGTCAATATCAATGATGAATGCGGCGCAACCAAGCCTGAAAACTTGGTCAGCAAAGTTTTGGAATATCGTGCGGATTTAGGTATTTCCCTGGATGGTGATGGTGACAGAGTCATCATGATAGATCATAAAGGTGAAATCGTTGACGGCGACGAATTGATTTACATTATTGCCAAATCCCGCAAGGAGGAGGGCAAATTGTCCGGGCCGGTTGTGGGCACTTTGATGTCCAATTTGGGTATGGAGCATGCTTTAAAAAATCTGGGTGTGCAATTAATCAGGGCAAACGTTGGTGACCGCTATGTCATGGAACTTTTGGCCGAGAAAGGCGGCATGCTTGGCGGTGAGGGTTCCGGCCACATTATTTGTCTGGATAAGACCACCACTGGTGATGGCATTGTCTCGGCTTTGCAGGTATTGGCGGAAATGCGCAGAACCGGCAAAACTCTGCATGAGTTAAAATCCGGCATGAAGAAATACCCGCAAATCCTGATTAATGTTAGAACGGACAAAAAGGTTAAAATCGAAGAGATTGAGAGTCTTAAAACAGCGGTTGAAGCGGTTGAGAAAACACTGGGAGATAGAGGCCGGGTTTTATTGAGATCGTCCGGGACAGAGCCGCTGGTCAGGGTAATGGTGGAAGGCGTGGACGAAAATGAGGTCAATCAAGTCGCCAATCAATTGGCGGATGATGTTAAGAAATCAATCACATCTTGAACTAAATCTCAGAAAATTATATTATAAAAGGCTTTATTCAGTTTGGAGTAAATAATGCGGCAGTCTTTGATTATGGGAAATTGGAAAATGAATGGCTCAGGGGAAGAGGGCCGGCAACTGGCAAAAGCCCTGGCAGATGGTCTAGGTGCGGTTAGTCAGGAAGTTGCGGTTTGTGTTCCATTTGTCTATTTATCAGACATCAAGACCGTTTTGGCGTCATCGCCTATTGCAGTTGGCGCTCAGAATGTGGCTGATCAGGCTTCCGGCGCTTATACCGGTGAGGTCTCTGCGGCAATGTTGGCGGACATAGGCGCAAAATATGCTCTGGTCGGTCACTCAGAAAGACGCATTTATTATGGCGATACCAATGAGTCGGTAGCCAAACGTTTTGTTCAGGCTCAAACTAAAAACGTTATCCCGGTGCTATGCATAGGCGAAACTCTGGAAGAACGCGAACAAAATAAAACCTTTCAAGTGGTAGACGAGCAATTGGATGCCGTCATTAATGCCGCAGGTATCGACGCATTTGCAAAAGCAGTTATCGCTTATGAGCCGGTTTGGGCCATAGGCACAGGTAAAACCGCGACGGACGAGCAAGCTCAGGAAGTTCACCAATATATACGTCAACGTATTGCCGCCAGAAATCAGACAATTGCAGATAATTTGCAAATTCTCTATGGCGGCAGTGTTAAACCGGACAACGCCAAAGGTTTGTTTGCGCAGCCTGATATTGATGGCGGTCTGGTAGGGGGGGCTTCTCTGGATGCAAAGGGATTTTTACAGATTTGTCATTCAGTTTAGAATTTACGCTTTGGGATTTTTATGTTGTTGTACCAAATAATTATTGTTATTCATATCCTGTTGGGTTTAAGCATTATTGGCTTAGTGTTGATTCAACATGGAAAAGGCGCTGATGCCGGCGCCACTTTTGGCGGCGGCGCCTCCGGTTCGGTTTTTGGCGCCCAGGGTTCTGCCTCGTTTTTATCCAGAACCACAGCTGTATTTGCCACCCTGTTTTTTTTAACCAGTCTTGGTTTGGCGTTTATGAGCGGTATGCACGGCAAAGCTCCGGATTTAATAGACACCATCAGTACGGAAGCCGTTAAATCAGATGTTCCTCTGACTCAAATCAAAACGGTTGAAGACGCGGCTCCAATTGAGAAATTGCCGGAAGCTGTGAAACTACCGGAAGCGCCAGCCATTAAAGAAGTGGAAAAAGCGCCTGTAGCTCAGCCGAAGTCGAAATAACACACCATTTATGCCGATGTGGTGAAATTGGTAGACACGCCATCTTGAGGGGGTGGTGACGCAAGTCGTGCCGGTTCAAATCCGGCCATCGGTACCATTTCAGCATCCAACAGGGTGCAATAAAAT
>Ga0181508_1022613_pt1 | contig 11153 bp, 11 predicted proteins | sample PEATcosm2014_Bin_15_FD_135916 | JGI IMG/M metagenome (GOLD analysis project Ga0181508, IMG submission 135916) | Metatranscriptome of peatland microbial communities from MTU Mesocosm Facility, Houghton, MI, USA - PEATcosm2014_Bin10_10_metaT... | ecosystem: Environmental > Terrestrial > Soil >... | reverse complement strand
GGCAAAATAAACTTTTTTAGCGCCGGCGTCGCGCGCCATTTGAATGATTTGCTCGGAAGTCGTGCCGCGCACCACGGAGTCATCAACTAATAATACATTTTTACCGTTAAATTCCAGTGAAATGGCGTTCAGCTTTTGTTTAACGGATTTTTGCCGCATCTTCTGGCCGGGCATGATGAAGGTGCGGCCAATGTAACGGTTTTTCATAAAACCTTCACGAAACTTAACGCCCAGATCATGGGCCATTTGCGATGCCGCCGTGCGGCTGGTGTCCGGAATTGGAATCACCACATCAATATCATGATCCGGCCATTCTCTGAGGATTTTTTTCGCCAGTTTTTTACCCATGCGCATCCGGGCTTTGTAGACGGAAATATCGTCGATAATAGAATCCGGTCGGGCAAAATAAACATATTCAAAAATACAGGGACAGTGATCGGTGACTTCCGCGCACTGTTTAGTATGCAACTTACCTGAAGCTTCGATAAATACCGCTTCGCCGGGGGCAATATCTCTGATTAAGTGAAAGTCCAATACATCCAGCGCGACGCTTTCAGAAGCTATCATATAATCCGTAAAACCCTCTTCGGTTTTGCGTTCACCAAAAACTATCGGCCTAATACCGTGCGGATCCCTGAAACCCAGCACCCCAAAACCGGCAATCATCACCACTACCGCATAAGCGCCTCGACAGCGTTTGTGTACCGCGGAAACCGCCGTGAATACATCATCGACGTTTAAGGTTAACTTTCCGGATTGCTGCAATTCGTGCGCAAACACATTCAACAAGACTTCCGAATCGGAATCCGTGTTGATATGCCGCTGATCGTCAACAAAAACCTGAACTTTCAATTCCTCGGTATTCGTTAAATTACCGTTATGCGCCAAAACCAAACCAAACGGCGAATTAACATAAAACGGTTGCGCTTCAGCGGAACTGGTGCATCCGGCGGTAGGATATCTGACATGTCCGATACCCATCGCCCCCTTTAATTTCAGCATCTGACTGCTGGAAAACACATCCCGCGCCAAACCGTTATCCTTACGCAGATGTAAGCGGGAACCATCGCAAGTGACTATCCCGGCGGCATCCTGACCGCGATGTTGTAAGACCGTCAGGGCGTCATAAAGATCTTGATTGACATTTTGATTTGAAACAATCGCAGCAATACCACACATACTTAACTCAAAAAATTAACGATAATTGATATAAGCCGTCATATTTGACGGCATGCGATCTTTCAGCCAAACGGCGAGAGATTGAAACGGCGGCAGCAATCGTGATTGTTTCCACCATGGATCTTGCGGCAAAGGCGTCATACCCGCCAACATCACCAAGAGGCAAATTAAAACCGCGCCGCGTATAAAACCAAAAACCAAGCCTAGCAGTCTGTCGCTAGCGGTCAAGCCGGTTTTGCGCACTATTTGGCTCAGCAAAAAATTGATAAGGCTACCTAACAACAGGGTGGCAAAAAACAATGCCGCAAAGGTTATGCCGATGCGAACCGCCGGAAAACTAATCTTGTTCGTCAACAGTAAGGAAAAATCATGACTATAGTTCATGCCAACCCAACTGGCGGCTATCCAAGTCGCCAAAGCAAAAACTTCCCTGACGACCCCTCGCAACAAGCCGACAACAGCCGAGAATAGCATAATGCCGGCGATGGTATAGTCTATCCAGACCCATTTACTGGTCTCTAAAAAATCCTGCATAGCCTCAAATTAATGGCATATTCAGCTTAACCCAGATACAGCATAGTGTAATCAAGGCTACAGAATGTTTTTTATGAGCGCCGGAAAATTTACACCAGGTTTTAAAATACTCAGTCATCCGATGCGACGAAAGTATTGATATTAAGCTGGGTAAGTTTGTTTTTCACGGCTTGCGCTTTGAGCTTGTCCTGCATCGGCCCTATACGTACTTTAAACACGACGCCTTTGTCGCCGGCAACTTCTTTAACTGACGCTGCAAACCCCTGCTGTTTAAGGTTATCAGCCAAATTCAACGCGTTGGCTTTCTGGCCAAAGGAGCCGGCATTCAAATACCAGCGCGTACCGGTTTCGGTAGCGGCAGGCCTGGCCGTGTTATCTGCCGGTATAGACTCAACCACCTGTTTAACAACAGGTTTCACGGGTTTTGCCGACGGTATGGCCGCTACGGAGGGCAATTGTTGCACCGGCAATTTTAGGGGCTTAGCAGCCGGCTTGATAACTTCGGGTTCAGGCGCAGGCGCCTCTTCGTCGACATCCGGCTCAACCGTCTGCGGATGTTTGGCAGGCGAGGTTTCCTTGCCTGTTTCCTTGCCGGCCAGCCGTAATTTGGGTTTAGGCTTTGGCACATCGGTCTCGGCGCCTTCTTCACCGGCAAACGTCGACTTGGGTTTTAATACATGTTCCGCGGCTGGCGCCGGCATTAACGGTTGCGCTTCGTCAGGGACCAATTTAGCCACTGGCTCCGCTGGCTGTGGTGTAACCACATCCTCAACTTTTTCCGGTAAAGGCGTAATGTCGACTTCCTGAGTCTTTTCAGGCAATTCGGGTAATTTTAAGGTATTAATGTTTTTTCCGGTTTCATCAATCGGATCGTCAAATAACATCGGCACAAAAATAGCCGCCAGCGCGGTAATCACCGCAGCGCCAATCAAACGTTGTTTCAACTCTTGATCCATGTTTATCACCTCTTAGGCAAATTTGGATAAATATTCAGATACTAAAAAAAAGGAACCGAAAATTAAAATCAACTCACCGGGCCGTGCTTTATGACGCGCAGCATTAAAGGTAGCTGAAAAATCGGCAAACCCACCGATGACGTGTTCGATTTCCGCTTGCTGAAAATAAATTTTCATTAATTCTTCACCAGCCGCGCGCGGATTTTTCAGCGGCGCCAGATACCAGCTCTCGACTTGATTGCGCATCACGGACAACACGCCGGCTATATCTTTATCTTTCATCATGGCGAAAACCGCATGAATTTTGACAAGCGGAAAGGCGGAGTGCAAATAATCCACCAAAGTTTTCACGGCTTGCGGGTTATGTCCGACATCCAAAAGCACCGGAACGTCTCCTGTGATTAACTGGAAGCGGCCTTTTAATTGTGCGGACTGTAAACCGGCATGAACAGCCGATGCGCTTACCGGCAAACGCGGTTGCAGAGCCGTCACCGCCATCAATACAGCGGAAGCGTTACGATACTGGTGCTCGCCTTTAAAAATAGGCTCAGGTAAATTGAGCAATTGCATTTCCGGACTATGCCAATCCCAGCTATTTGCATTTTTGCTATAATGAAACCCTGCTCCGAGTTGCATAAGCAAAGCCTGCTTATTCGCGGCGCTTTGCAAAACCGAGTTCGGCGGACATGCATCGCCGATGATCGCGGGGACCCCTCTTCGAAAGATACCGGCTTTCTCTTTGCCGATTGCTTCGACATCATGTCCCAGCCAATCTACATGATCTATGCCAATTGTCGTCACGATCGCAGCATCTGCATCGACTATATTAACCGCATCCAGCCTGCCGCCCAAACCGACTTCCAGTAATCGTACTTCTACGCCGCTGGCCGCGAACAAATCCAGCGCAGTCAGGGTGCCGAATTCAAAATAACTAAGACTAGTATCGGCCCGTAAGCTGTCTATTCTGGTAAAAGCCTTACAAATCGCCGCATCGGAAACAGACTGGCCATCAATGCGGATCCGCTCGTTATAACGTAAAATATGCGGTGACGTGTAAGCGCCAACTTTATAACCTTGCGCCCGATAAATTGCCTCAAGGAACGCGATACAAGAACCCTTGCCATTGGTTCCGGCAACAGTAACGGTCGGCTTAATGCTGGAGTCCAACCCCATTCTACGATAAACTTCCGCTACACGTTCCAAACCTAAATCAATTGGCCGGGGATGCAGTTGTTCTTGCCAATGCAACCAAGCATCCAGCGATTCAAAACGCGCCATTACAACCAGTTAAATAGAATTAGGGATAAAACTGCCTTCGACATTGACCACCTCAACGCTCTGAGCTTCGACGGTCACCGAGATTATCGGCTCCGGATAAAGAATTGCCAAAATATCGGCAATTTTCTCGCGCATATTCCGGCGATCAACAATCATGTCTATTGCACCGTGTTCCTGCAGAAATTCGCTGCGTTGAAAGCCGTCCGGCAATTTTTCCCGGACAGTTTGTTCAATCACCCGCGGACCGGCAAACCCGATCAAGGCCTCCGGCTCGGCTATGTTAATATCGCCCAACATGGCTAAACTGGCTGAGACGCCACCCATGGTAGGATCTGTCATGTAAGAGATATAAGGGATACCGGCTGCGGCCAATTTCGCTAAGGCTGCACTGGTTTTCGTCATTTGAAACAAGGAAAACAGCGACTCCTGCATGCGCGCGCCGCCGCTGGCTGTAAAGACGATGAAAGGTGCATTGGATCTTATGCTTTCATTTACCCCCCGCACAAAGCGCTCGCCAACCACAGAACCCATGGAGCCGCCCATAAAGCCAAACTCGAAGGCGGCGGCAACAATCGGCCGGCCATTTAAAGCGCCTTTTATCACTACCAAAGCATCGCTTTCATTACTTTGTTTTTGCGCCAGACTGATTCTTTCCTTATATTTTTTGCTATCTTTAAACTTTAACGGATCGCTGGGTTTTAATCCGCCGCCAATTTCCACGCGTACGCCTTCGTCCAAAAACATATTCAGCCGCACTCTAGCCGGAATGCGCAAATGGTGATCGCATTTTGGACAGACGCTAAAATTTTTAACCAGCTCGGCATTGAAAAGAATCGCATCGCAGCGCGGGCACTTATTCCATAACCCTTCCGGCACGGAAGTCTTTTTCTCTGCATCCGTTCTGATGATGGACGGGACTAATTTCTCAAACCAACTCATACCTAATTAACTCCGCTTACGGGTGCAAAATCCATGGCTAGCCGCATGGATTTCAACAAATCGATGATCTCATTTCTAGCAAGTTCCGGATCATGCAGATTTGCCTCGATTTTACTGATCAGGGCGCTGCCCACCACTACGCCATCGGCAAGATTAGCCACAACTCCCGCGGTAGCCGCGTCTTTAACGCCAAAACCGACCCCTACCGGTAATGCGGTATTTTCGCGAATTAACTGCAATTTCCGCTCAACTTCTTCGGTATTCAAGTGACCGGCGCCGGTGACGCCCTTAAGCGATACATAATACAGATAACCGCTACCCAGCTCACCCATTTTTCGAATCCGCTCGGCGCTGCTGTTCGGCGCCAATAGAAAAATCTGGTCAATCTCGCGGGCGCGCAATAAAGACACGCAAAGCTCCGATTCTTCCGGCGGCAAATCAACTGTCAGCACGCCATCGACATCGGCTCGTTGCGCGGCGTTGGCAAACGCTTCGTAACCCATAATTTCAATCGGATTTAAATAGCCCATCAATACTAAAGGCGTATCTTGATCGGTTTTTCTAAATTCGGCCGCCATGCTCAAGACCTTTCGCAAGCCGATGTGATGCGTCAAAGCCCGTTCGCTGGCGCGTTGAATCACCGGACCATCCGCCATGGGATCGGAAAACGGCACGCCCAGTTCAATGATATCGGCGCCGGCCTTTACCATCGCATGCAACATGGGTACTGTGAATTCGGGATATGGATCGCCGGCGGTAATAAATGGAATCAGAGCCTTACGGCCCGCTGCTTTTAATTGGCTAAATTTTCCGGCTAAGCGACTCATAGTGTAATTCCTTCGCGTTGCATGATGGTGTGCATGTCTTTATCGCCGCGCCCGGAAAGGTTAACAATTATGGTTTGTTCCTTACGCATGGTCGGGGCCAGTTTTGTGGCGTAAGCCAAGGCATGGCTGGACTCCAGCGCCGGGATAATACCTTCCATTTTTATCAGGGCGTGAAACCCCAGCAAGGCTTCGTCGTCGGTGATACTCACATATCGCACACGACCTATATCTTTTAGCCAGGCGTGTTCCGGACCCACGCCAGGATAATCTAGCCCGGCGGAAATAGAATGGGTTTCGATAATTTCCCCATCATCATCGGCCATTAAATAAGTGCGATTACCATGCAACACGCCGGGACGGCCGGCGCTCAGCGGCGCGGAATGCCGCCCGGTTTCAATACCATCTCCCGCGGCCTCCACCCCATACATTTTTACCGATTTATCATCAATAAACGGATAAAACAAGCCAATGGCGTTGGAGCCGCCGCCAACGCAAGCCACTAAAGCATCGGGCAGTTGACCGGTTTGAGCCAAGGACTGCTGTTTGGCTTCACGGCCGATAACTGCTTGAAAATCCCTGACCATCGCCGGATAAGGATGCGGTCCGGCCACGGTGCCGATTATATAAAAAGTATTATCGATATTGGTCACCCAATCGCGCATGGCCTCGTTTAAGGCGTCTTTCAGAGTTTTCGAACCGGATTCGACAGGCACCACCTTGGCGCCGAGCAACTTCATCCGGTAGACATTCTGGGCTTGGCGGGCGACATCGACCGAGCCCATGTAGACCACGCACTCCAAGCCTAAGCGAGCCGCGACGGTAGCCGTGGCGACGCCATGTTGGCCGGCGCCGGTTTCAGCGATAATCCGGGTTTTACCCATGCGTTTCGCTAACAAGGCCTGACCGACGGTATTATTAACCTTATGCGCCCCGGTATGATTCAGGTCTTCGCGTTTTAAATAAATCTGCGCGCCACCCACTTCACGACTCCAACGTTGCGCGTGATACAGCGGCGACGGCCTGCCGACATAATGCCGCAAATCGGCATCAAGTTCGGCGATAAATTCCGGGTCTTTTAGATAGCGTTGGTAAGCTTGATTCAGCTCGGTAATAGCCGGCATCAGCGTTTCCGCTACAAAAATACCGCCATAAGGTCCGAAATGACCTAAAGCATCCGGCATATCGTATTTTTCAGTCATATATTTTTATTGCTTGATTAGTTGTTCTGATAAAAGCGGCCATTTTTTTCGCATCTTTAATGCCTTTTACTGCTTCGACGCCACTACTGACATCCAGCGCATAAGGCTTTACCACCCGAATCGCCTGCCCGACGTTCTCCGCCGTCAAACCGCCCGCCAATATAATGGGCAGACAACTGGTTGGCGGGATCAAATCCCAGTCGAATCCGGCGCCGGTTCCCCCTGGCGCGTCTGGATGATAGGCGTCCAGCAATAAGCCGCAGGCATCGGCATATTGTCGCTCCTGAGCAAGCAGATCAATGCCGTCGTGCATGCGTAACGCTTTTATATAGGGTTTGTGGTAAATGCGGCAGCTATCCGCGGATTCGTCCCCATGAAACTGCAAACAATCGACCCGCACCCGCTGCAAAATTTCGTTAATGAGCGCCTGCTCGGCATCCACAAATAAGGCCACCACGCTTACAAACGCCGGCATAGCGCGAGCAATCAAAGCCGCTGTTTCAATATCGACATGTCGCGGACTTGCCGGATAAAACACCAAGCCAATCGCATCAACCCCTAAACCGGCGGCGCATATCGCATCTTCCGGCCGGGTAAAACCGCATATTTTAACGCGGGTGCGCATAATTTGCCTCATAAAAATGGCCGCTTAGCATAACATAGCAGACCCGGATTTACTCCCGGTAACAAAAAAGGCTGAAGTAACTTCAGTCTTAACTGTTTATTATATCAATTGTTTTACCACAATGGCAGCCGAATTAAATTCAGAAACGGGGAAATATCTCAGCAAGGCTCACCATCCTCAAGCGGCATGCTGATAACTTCATGTGGATTTTTGTTGAGTTCATCTAGTGTTTCGCCTTGAGAATGTGCGCCGGGAAAACCCGGTATCAGGGCAACGCTCAATAACAACTGAATAAGTTTTCATAGCAGCCCCCCCTGATTTACCGATTTCAGTTTGTTAAATAATTATTCTTCTCATAAATTCTTGCGCTTCATGCCTTTGAATAATCGACAAGCCCGGATTCCTTACTCAGCATGCTCATGGTGATGATGCTCATGCATTTCCTCTTCCGGCTCAAGCGCCTCCACAGCCTGCACCGACACGCCATAGTGGTAAACCATTAACCCGCCCAAATCGGCGGCAAATACCAGCAATACACATAAGCAGCCGGCAAAGAACAGGTAAATATAATTAGTCAGCCCCCGCAACGGCAACTTGCCGAACCAGCGCCAAACCGACAATAGACTCGCCAGCGAGAAAATCGTCACGCCCAGATGTTCGTGAGTTTCCATAATCTCATGCACGTTTTCGCCATGCGCCACTGTATCGGCGGCATGAAAACCGGCCAGCATGGTTAAGCCGGCAAATAGCGCGCCCAAATACAAAAACCAGCCGGCCGCGCCACGCCAATCCGGTTTTTGCAGTATGCTGGCGCAGAAATCCAGCAGAAAAAACAAACTCAATAGCGCTATCGGAAAATGCACCAACAAAGGATGAATATTCTCCATAGCCGCTATGCCAGGCAAAAGAGTATTAAAGCTTTCCTGAATGGGCGAGCTAAACAAACTCTCCAATCCCCGCAAAAAGCCGTCTACCAAACCTGCCAAGCCATCACTATCCCCGCCGCCGTGAACCGAAAACCGCAGATTTTCACTTAAGTCGAACACAGTCTTCCCCTATCGATAAATTTAACGATACTAACACAAATCACTGCACGGTCAGACCGTTTGCGACCCTCAGGGCATCACTCTGGGTTTCCAATAATTCGCTATCCTGCTGGCGGATAAAGATGGCTTTAACCTTTTCGGCATTGGCAAGTTGCAGACCGTCCTGCTGTCCAAGGCACAACAAGGCTGTCGACCAGGCATCGGCTACCGTTGGATTTTCATCCAATACCGTAACCGCAACTAAATCATGCGTCACGGGCTTTCCGGTGCGGGCATCGAAAATATGACTATAACGCCGGCCATTGACATCAAAATAATGCCGATAAGTCCCCGAGGTCATCACCGACATAGCTTGGTCCTTAGGCATGGTGACAATTTTATCGATGCTGCGTTCACCGGCCAAGGGTTTCTCCACCGCAACCCGCCATGCCTGCCCATCGGGTTTATGACCATGAGTTTTAAGTTCACCGCCGATTTCGACTAAATAATTCGCCACGCCCAATTGTTCCAGCACCTCGCTAATTCTGCCGACGCTATAGCCTTGAGCCACGGCGGAGACATCGACGCGAACTTTAGGCAGTTTCTTCCGCAAATGCGTATCGTCAACGACCTCCAATTTATCCATGCCGACCTGGGTCAAGCCCTGATCTATAGCCGCTTGATCCGGTATCGTCAATTGATCGGCCTTAAAGCCCCACAAATCGAACAAAGGCTTGATGGTTAAGTCGAAACAACCATGGCTCAATTGATAAACCGTGGTGGAAACCCGCACCAAGCCAATAATTTCCGGACCCAACTCCTGGCTTCCCGTGGACGAATTGGCATTAAACAACTCTATGGTCGAATCAGGCCGGTAATTCGACAGCGTTTTATCTATGCTATCGAAAACTTTCAGAACCTCGGCCTCTATGGCCTGATTATCAACAGGCTGGGGCGACCAATAACTAATATGATAAGTGGTGCCTTGCGCCGTGCCTTCTATTTTTTGCAATTGCTCAGGCGCTTTAGAACACCCAGCCAATAACACCCATATCAATAATCCTGACCTACCCCACATTTACGAACTCCCTGCGCTTAGCTAGCGTATTAAAGAAGAAATAACCTTAAAATCCGGATGCTTGGCGTCTTTCAGCCATTCGAACAATACCGACTCATGATTAAGAACCGTTCCGCCGTGCTGCCGCATGCGGCGCAAGGCGCTAGATTTATGCTCGGCCTGACGTGAACACAGCGCATCTTCCAACACATAAACCTGATAAGATTGATCCAACAACTCCAGCGCGGTCTGCAACACGCAAACATGCGCTTCCTGGCCCAGCAATATGACCTGGCGTCGCTCGGTTCTGGCCAAAGACCGGTTAAACCCCTCCGCCGCGCAGCAGGAAAAACCGGTTTTCTCAAACACTTCTATGCCCGGCGGCAAATTTCGAATGATTTCCGGTTCTGTTGAACCCAGGCCCTTGGGATACTGCTCAGTCACTAACACCGGGACGCCAAGCAAGGTTGCCGCCTGCAATAATTTAAGGCAATTGACGAGCATTTCCCGCGCCTGAGCTTCAGGCATCGCCGCCAATAAACGGGTCTGCATATCGACCAGCACCAAAATACTGTGATCGCTATCGAGAAGATTTGGATGCGTTGATCTTTTAAGCATGCTTCATAATCCTGGCTTTATCGCGCTGCCAATCCTTATCTTTGGCGGCGGCGCGTTTGTCATGGAGTTTCTTGCCTTTCGCCAAACCGATTTTAAGTTTTGCGCGACCTTTAATCCAATACATGGCTAAAGGGATCAAGGTGTAACCTTTTCGCTCTACCGAGCCTATGAGTTTATTTAACTCTCTGCGATGCAGCAATAATTTTTTTCTACGCACCGCTATCGGATTAACATGGGTCGATGCTGAGAGCAAAGGCGATATATGCGCCCCGCACAACCAGGCTTCGCCGCGATGAATGTCCACATAACTTTCCTTCAGTTGCGCGCGGCCGTCTCGCAAACTTTTTACTTCCCAGCCCTCCAGCACCAGGCCCGCTTCGAACTGTTCTTCGATATAATATTCGTGCCCTGCCTGCCGGTTAAGAGCGATAGTATTGTCGGTTTGCTTGCCGTCCTTATTAGTTTTTTTTGCTGCCATGGCCTTGCATCGATATATTTTGACTGACTGATAACAGGAATTTTGCTATTTTACCCAAATCTGCCAAGCGCACTGCAAAATTCGACACGGGTGTCATCAATGCGTCATCTTACGCACCACCTCAAACAAAAATTTGCGGCGCCTAGCGCATTCATTGCTCAGATGCTGAATAATAACTATTTTTATAACAGAAAAGGCGCCGCACATGACCGATAACACCCCAACCATCCATAGCGAGTGGTCCTCCCGCTTGGCTTTTATTCTAGCGGCGACCGGTTCAGCGGTTGGCTTGGGCAATATCTGGAAATTCCCCTATATCACCGGCGAAAACGGCGGCGGCGCATTTGTACTGATTTATTTACTTTGCGTCGTAGCGCTAGGCATTCCAATCATGATAGCCGAAATCATGCTGGGCCGGCGCGGCCGGCAGAATCCGAT
>Ga0181508_1188734_pt1 | contig 11180 bp, 12 predicted proteins | sample PEATcosm2014_Bin_15_FD_135916 | JGI IMG/M metagenome (GOLD analysis project Ga0181508, IMG submission 135916) | Metatranscriptome of peatland microbial communities from MTU Mesocosm Facility, Houghton, MI, USA - PEATcosm2014_Bin10_10_metaT... | ecosystem: Environmental > Terrestrial > Soil >... | reverse complement strand
TTTCAACACCACTCCACCATGACCTGGCCTAGTCGAGGGACTCAATCAGCAATACCTTTAATGATTTTAAGTTCGGCAAGGGGCGGTAATATTGCCCTAAAACACATTCTGGATGAACGGCAGTTTCATTCAACATTGGTTTTTACCGAATATTTTGATCAAAATTTACCGTTTCCGGATCATCAATTAGTTATTAATGCTATTGGTGACGCCGATTTGTGTCAGGAAGCTTTGCTGAACGCCAAACAATTATTAAGCAAAACCTCCGCGCCTATCATTAACCGGCCGGAACGAGTTTTATTAACAGGGCGATTAGATAACACTATACGCCTTGGCAAATTACCTGCCGTCATCACGGCTAGATCAGTTTTAATTTCCAAAGTGGCATCAATAAGCGAGGTGATTGCGAACTTAGAAAATGCCGGAATCAGCTTTCCGTTTTTAGTCCGAAGCCCTGGCTTTCATACCGGACAATTTTTTGAAAAAGTGGACACTGTTGATGATTTATCGAAAGCACTTACGGAGCTGCCCGGTAGCTCACTGATTGCAATTGAGCTTTTGGATACCGGAAATGCAGAGGGCGAGTGGCATAAATATCGCGTCATGTCCGTAGCAGGAGAGCTATACCCTTTACATCTGGCCATTTCAAAATATTGGAAAGTGCATTATTACTCAGCGAACATGAACGATCAACCAAAGTCCAGAAAAAAGGAAGAAGCATTTTTACATGATATGGTTTCCGTTCTAGGCAACAATGTATTATCAACTTTAAAAAATATTGCCTGCGAACTTCAGCTGGATTATTTCGGAATGGATTTCGCGGTAAATGAGGATAACGGAGAAGTTTATCTGTTTGAAGCAAATGCCACAATGATCATCCCTACCCTTGAAAACAATGAAGAATATCAATATCGGCAACTTGCTACATCAAAAGTACAATCTGCAGTACGAAACATGATAAACAATCGTCTGAACTCTTAGCAACGGAAATTGAATGCTTTGTATGAAAGTGCTAACGTCAAGAGGTTAGCACTTCAATTGCTTCATCGGCTAAATTCAGACAAAACTATTGTTTGATATTTTTGTAACCTTCTTCGCTTTCTTGCATGATTTTCTGACCTTCATTAATCAAAGTTTGGCCTTGATCAATTTGCGCCTGACCCTGACGTTGCATAGCCTGACCTTTATCAACCATTTGCTTACCTTCCTGCCAGCGGCCACCCAGTTGAGCAATGCCCTGACTATCCCGCAACATTTGTTCGCCGGAAACCAATTTCGGTTGAGGCTGTGGCGGTGGCTCTACCGGTTTGCTGGCGCAGCCCATTATCTGTAAAGCCATAGCAAAGCCAGTTAAGTTAAGAATGAAACAGCTAGTTTTCCGCATTTGCATAACATCAATTCTCGTATTGATCAAAAAATAATAAATATTGCAGAATGCTTAAAATCCTGCAATAGTCTCAAAATTAATTATTTATAACTATTCAGTATAGGATGTGTACTACTGTAGCGAAGTTTATCCTAAAAGCTTTGAGCATTTCAGTTTGCATGCTCCAAACTGAATAGTAACAATTATTCGAATATTATAAAGCAGTACATCATCTTTTAAAAATGATCAGAACACTCTAGCCGAAAAGTGATTAAATTGCGGGTTTTTGAACATGACTTAGTCGGTAGAAAATTACCATACTAGGGGCTGTCCGTGAATGTATACAGAGCCATAGGGCGTATTAGCGAAGCGTAATACGCCCTATGGTCGAAGACCAACATGCGGCGCAATACGGCTAGCGCCTATTGCGCCCTATGCCCTACGGTTTCAATTCTCGGACAGCCTCCTAGGCCGTTAAGCTTGTTTTAAGCAATCAGGATGAAAATCCGTTCTAAATAACCTATTTGAATACGAGGAGATTTTTTAATGTTTAAACCTTTGAAAATCATAGTCATATGTATGTTTTTCTCATCTGCGGCCTGGGCAGACAGGGATGATTGGCATGAAAGACATGAACACTATGGCTACCATGACGAATATCGTGGGGGTGGTTATGGTTATACGCCGCAGCCGCCTGTTGTACAATACGCTCCGGCTCCGCAATATTATGCACCTCCACCACGTTATTACGGCCCAACTCCCCAAGGCCTTATCGGCGGCATGGTTGGAAGTGCCGTAGGTTACGAAATGGGTGGTGGTAACCCGCTCGCCACGGGCATTGGCGCGGCAGCCGGCAGCATAATCGGCGCCCAAATGGGCCGATAAAATATAATAATAAATAGAGATAACTAATGAAATTAAATTTTTTCGCATCAATTGCTGTTTTCGTCAGCTTGGTTTTTATAAGTGGCTGCGTTGGGTATTCACAACCGTATCAAGGCTATTCTGCAGGATACGTTGCTCCACATCCTGCCGTAATTCCCTACGGAGGTTATAATTATGGCGGTTACGGTGGTTTTGCTCCGCATCCGCTTATTGAACATGAACGCATGGCGCGCGCAGAGCCAGGGCGTATGGAAAGCAGACCGATGGAAAGCGGACGCTCGGAAAAAAGCTACGGCGCTTATCGTAGACATGCAGATTAATCAAATATACTTAACTTACTACACATACAGGTAAACAACATGAAATCAAAATGTCTATCAGGAATATTAAGTATTTTACTGGTTTATCCAACCATTTTATTGGCGGACAACAAACTGGATGAGCTAACCCGCAAAGCAGAACTGGGCGATGCCGCGGCACAAACTGATCTTGGGGCAAGATATGCAGACGGCGACGGAGTGCCAAAGGATTATCGCCTGGCTGAAAAATGGTTTAAATTAGCTGCAGAACACGGCAATGCCCTTGCTGAATATAATTTAGGCTTAATGTTTGCTCACGGCGAAGGCGTAAACGTTAATCTGAAAGAAGCCTTTAAATGGTTCTCTAAATCAGCTGACCGTGGAGATGCTCAAGCACAATTCACCCTTGGCTTAATGTATGCCGATGGCGATGGCGTCACCAGACACTATGAACAAGCTGCAAAATGGTTTCGTCTTGCTGCTGATCAAGGACATCCCATTGCGCAGTTAAACCTTGGCCTAATGTATATTCGTGGTGAAGGCTTGACAAAAAATCCTGAAGAAGCCATTAAATGGTTCCGGCTTTCAGCCGAGCAAGGCAATTCCGCTGCTCAATATCATCTAGGCTTGTGTTATAAGGAGGGAGAAGGTGTAAGCAAAGACCTTAAAGAGGCGTATGTTTGGCTTTCCCTAGCTTCCGCCCAGCGCAACATTAATGCCCATGAAGAACTCGATAATTTAGAAGAAGAATTAACCGCCAAACAACTTACCGATGCTCAAACCCAAGCTGCTGACTGGCATCCTATTTCTCATTAATCTACCCTATTAACTTTTTATGCTTTCTAGAAACAAAATGCAACGTATTATTATCACTATTTCATGCTCGATATTGTTTTCAATATTGCCTTTTAATTTATTTGCTCAACACAATACTCAAGTTATTGTCATTCCTGAAAAGGTAAAAGCCGATATTCTGAAAAGACATCCCAAAGCTCAAGATTTTCAAGCTAGTTATGAAAACCATTACAAACGTAAATTACTTGAAGTCAGCTTTAAGGAAGAAGGCAGCGATGAACAAATTCTTGAGTTATTTAGAGATGATGGCGACTTGTTCACCAGAGAGTTGCTTTTAGATGATTTAAGTGAAGCAGCCCCTGAAGTTAAGCAAGCTTTGCAAAATAACTTCCCCGGATTTACCCTAAAAAGAGCTGAAATGATAGCCAACCCAAATGGAGTGGGCGAAGAGTATGAAATTTATCTGGTTTCCGGCGGCGCCAATTGGAGAGTTTCTGTCACTGAAAAAGGCGAAATTGAAGAAAAAACTCAATATTAAGAGTTGTACTAGTTAATTATTTTTCACCCTACCTGCCTGGTTGCATATTGTCAGCTATCTTTTGCGCCAGGCTTTATAGCAAGTTTGAATCAGCATTCAAGGGCGCCTCTAAAAATTCAAATGTCTAAGCCAGACAAGGCGCAAGCAAAAAAATGAGACTCGCATATGATTGATAAGTAAAGAGTATTTTTTTATCGCAACGCAGTATGGCAACGACAGTTGGATTTTTAGAGATGTCCTCAAAGCAATCGGGAAAACACCCTACTTATAACTCCCGTCCCATAAATCCCATATTGTTTCTAATTGATAAACAATCCATCTCTTTTATGCGCCCTTGTTAAATGAAACTAACGCATTTATATTTAGAGTCGACTCAACTACCACACTCTGAAAATGAAACTATCTAATTTACATAAAGACATACTAAACGGTGCAGCAATTTTAGTGGGAATAATCGGATTGTTTGCAGGGGAATACATTATTTCTTCCACAGTATTTGCAGCTACAACTTTGGCAAGCAACATCAACATGAATAGAAAAAACCTAAACTGATTCTGATAGTTTTAGAAAATTAAGAATCATTAAATTTTGGTGTCAGGATACTTGTCCAGCTAGAATCTTGGTTAAATCCGTAACAAATTAATATATAAGCAATAAACTGCGTAATACCTACAATTTGGATTTATTTGCAAGCTTGACTAAGATACTAGCTAATATTTTTTAGTCTTCCTGTTTACGCTGCCTTTTTTCTCTTCGTTGGCTAATGATCTGCTCCCATTTTTCAGCTTGTTCGCCGCTTAGGACTTGCTTGATCTGTTGATGAGATTGTTCGTTGATTGCTCGAATTTTCTCATGTTCCTCTTTAAAAACAGCTTCCAGTTCATTTTTTTGTTCAGCGGTTAAAGACAATTCCTTAGTCAAATTTGCCAAGTTATGACGCCGTGATCCAATATACCCGCCATCCCCGGGATCAGCGTAAGCCATGTTTCCCAACGACATTAGGACTATAAAATACTTCAGACTTTTTTTTATCATGGATTTTCCTATAAACATTAAGTTGAAAAAGACTGATTCAACTCTTGGTATTAATTTAGCGAGTCGTTTTGCAAACCCGAGTTACATTTCTACGTATCATTCCGGTTTAAATGCTCTGGCGAGACTTAGAAAATTGCCATGGCGTCGCCATAACTGAAAAATCGGTATTGTTGACTAATAGCATGCTCGTATGCCTTCATCACATTTTTATAATCGGCAAAGGCTGAAATTAACATTAATAGGGTTGATTCCGGCAAATGAAAATTAGTTAGCATCGCATCAACAGACTTAAATTGATAACCAGGGGTAATAAACAGTTCAGTATCTCCAAAACTTGCCATTAATTCACCGGTTGCCGAGGCAGATTCTAATGCACGAACCGCGGTGGTGCCTATGGCCACCACTCTACCCCCGGTTGCTCTGGTTTGTTTAACAGCCTGTGCCGTTTGCTCAGAAACTTGATAGAACTCTTTATGCATAATATGTTGGGTTAAATCCTCCACTCGCACCGGTTGAAAGGTGCCGCTACCAACATGTAATGTTACAAAAGCTCTGGAAATTTGTCTGGCATCCAATTTATCGAGCATATCCTGATCAAAGTGTAAACCTGCTGTCGGAGCCGCAACCGCACCCAGGTTTTTTGCAAAAACTGTCTGATAACGTTCAAAATCTTCAATATCATCAGGCCTATTTATATATGGTGGTAATGGAATATGGCCAATTTTTGCCAAGAGTTCATATACATTCCCGATAATTTCAAATTTTAGCCTAAATAAGTCCTGCTCCCGTTCTATGACGCGGCAAACAGTTCCACCCTCCAAATGCAATAAAGTGTCCGGCAGAGGTGATTTGCTGGCTTTGACATGAGCCAAAGCGGAATGAGGCCCTTCTATCTTTTCAATCAAAATCTCCACTTTGCCGCCAGTCGCCTTATTTCCAAATATTCTGGCCGGAATGACTTTAGTATCATTAAACACTAACAAATCTCCCTGCTTCAAAATCTCTAAAAAATCAACAAACAATGCATCCTTAGTAGCGCCGGTTGCTTTATCCAATACTAATAAGCGGCTCGCGCTACGAGTTTGCAGAGGTTTATGGGCAATTAAATTAATTGGGAGCTGGTAGTTAAAATCGCTTTTCTTCATATTCGTCGCATTATCCTAGAAACCGCAGTTGGACAGATATCATTTGGCATCAAACCTCAGCCATTATGCTATTTAAAAACTGTGGAAAACTTTGTGGATAATTTTTTTGCAAGGGTTTATTTCATTATCGTTTATTAGACAATTCTTAATTTAACATTAAAAAAATTCTTTAAATACATTATTAATATCAATTTATTATCCACTTAACTTAAGACTTTACTTATAATTATTTCTGTTGCTAACTGATCTTTTAATTTTGTGTATAAACTATTGATAATCCTAACATTGCAATTGATGCTTGACTTTTTAAATAATTTGGGTGAATCTTTATTTCCAGCGCTTCATTTTACTTTATCAAGGAGTAGCTCATGATTCAACAAAACGCTTACCCTGTCATTGCAAACCAGCCTATAGTTTCAATTATTAAAGGAGTTGATCAAGATGTAGAACGATGCGAGGACATTCTGATGCTAGGCTACGGTTTTGTTCTTATGTCGCCATTATTTGCCCCCATTTTACCACCGCATATACTTTTACCGCTGATGGCTTTTGCATTTATTGTTTCAGTCTGTGTCACCAGATTCAATTTCCATACCATACAGAAAAAACTAAATGTATCGATCAGCTTATTAAGCATCCATGATGCTCCATTATTTAAACCTCTCGTTGAACTGTTTGCCGAATATCCAAAACACAGCTTAACCGATAGCTTTAATCCGTTGAAAAATATTTTGCGTACTGTTAAAAGCACACTGGGCTCATTGCTGATCAACCCTCTTTGGATGCCGATTTTCTATATGCTGGGCTTGCAATTCGCTGAAGAAAAGCAAATACAAATGCTTAATAAGACAGTCATAATGTTAGAACAAAAGACTGCTGATTGGCAGGCAGTAAACCAGGCGGCAGATTAAGCAGCTAATTGTTCTGCACGGAGTCTCTACAATCATAGCGGCTTAGTGTTGAAAGTTTTGACAGAACTTCATGCAGAGCGTAAACAAACTCTCCCAGCTATCTCCAGTAGCTTGGCCTTTAATTTGCCGGTCGGTTTCATTGCAAAGCAGAATGATACTTTGCAAATCATGGTCTTTCAAACGGCTCAAAGCTTGCTGCTGGGCTTGTTTCTGCTTGTCAGGAACATAGCTGTTTTTCAAAACAGCGCCAGAATGTTTACCGAATTTATGTTCAGACCGGATATGGAAAAGATTACGGGCTTCTCGGCTAATTGCCCATAACACTACCGGTTCAGCAATACCATCCACCTTTAAGCCATTCAGAATTTTAATGGCGCGATTGATTTTACCCAACAATAACGCGTCGACTAATTTAAAAACATCAAAACGACTATTATCAGCGACATCATCATCCACCATCGCTTTAGTGATAACAGTTTGCCCATATAATATATAAAGTTTTTCAACTTCCTGAGCAGCCGCCAGCAAATTACCTTCAATTCTGGACAACAGACTTTTCAAGGCATCCACTTCCATTTTCATACCTTTGTTTTCTGCCCGGCGTTTTAGCCAATTTTGTAAATCAGTTCCTTGCAACGGCCAAATCTGCACCATCACACCTATGTTATCCAAAGTTTGAAACCACTGGCTTTTTAAGGCAGCGGCTTCCAATTTGGCCATGGTGATCAGTAAAATTGTATCTTCAGGAGGGTTTTTGCCGTATTCAAGCAAAACTTTACCGCCCTCTCCAAGTTTAGAGGAAGGCAGTCTTAAATCTATCAGCTTTTTGTCAGAAAAAATCGATAGCGCTCCAGCCTCTGCTGTCAATTGATGCCACTCTCCGCCATTTTCTATGGCTATGACTTCACGACTTGTATAGCCATTCTGCCTGACAGAATGCCTGATGCTATCCGCCGCTTCTGCAAGTTGTAAAGGTTCGTCACCACTAATCAAATAAACAGGCGCCAAGGATTTTTGTAAAGCTCCATAAAGTTGATCAGCCTTCAGTCGCATATTTATTATTGCTTAACAGTTGTCTCAGTGTTAGCGTTATCCAGAGCAATTTTGGCACGCGCCATTACCATTCTGGCCACCTGCTTATAAATCTCAGTCCTCAGTAATTGTTCTTCACTACTTTTAGCCAGAACCGCCGTTTGATCGTTGAAAAATTCGCGAGATATTTCTATGGTTTGCTCATCCATCAACGGCTTGTCATGATTATCATAAAACTGAAAACGAATATAATAAATCAGCTCCAATTCCGTTGACTTACCGGTGGTTCCAATAGATAACACCCTATTGCGAATATCTTCCTTGTTAACCTTTACCACAACTCCGGCCTCTTTGCTGGTGGTGACTAAATTGCCTTTGGACGCCTTTAAAATAGAAGTTATTTGATCCTGAAAAGCTGAAGACGCTCCAGTCAGATAAACGCTTTTTAAAGATTCAGGCACCTCTAAAGAACCGCGCAGATGATATCCGCAAGCGTTTAAAACCAGAAGAACTATCATCAAAAAGCCTTTGACAAAGACACTCATACTATATTTCGCAATTTTTTGTTTACTAAACAACAATATTCACCAATTTTTGTGGCACTACAATCAGTTTTTTAATTTCTTTACCTTCCAGGTAACGTTGCACATGCTCATCAGCTAAAACCAAAGCTTCAATATCTGATCTACCGGCATTCACAGCCACTGAAAACTTGCCGCGCAATTTACCGTTGACCTGGACTACCATTTCTATAAAGTCTTGCTGCAAAGCAGATTCATCTACTTCAGGCCAGCTTGCTACAACAATATCGCTACTGTGTCCGAGATATTCCCAAAGTTGTTGGCAAATATGCGGAATGATAGGCGACAGCATCAGTACTATCCCTTCCAACGCTTCCTGGCGAACCATACAGGCCTGTTCAGACTCATCATCAAACTTACCCAAGGCATTGACCAGCTCCATATTAGCGGCAATGGCAGTATTAAAGGTGTGGCGCCGCGCCATATCATCACTTACTTTTTGCAAAGTATGATGCAACTGGCGACGGATATTTTTTTGATCATCATTCAGTTTGGAAAAATCCCGGGCTTGGACCTGCAAGCCCAATTCCAGATGCTGGTAAACCATTCTCCACAAACGTTTAAGAAATCGAAACGCCCCTTCAACGCCTGCATCATTCCACTCCAAAGACTGGTCAGGCGGTGAAGTAAACATGGTATAAAGCCTGACAGTATCCGCGCCGTATTTATCGATTAATACCTGGGGATCAACACCATTATTCTTTGATTTGGACATTTTCTCCACCGCACCCACAGTCACTTCCGAACCGTCACTGAGTAATTTGGCGGCAATGATCTTGCCTTTAGCATCCCGCTCCACATCAATTTGAGTCAGATTAAAATACTGCTTATGACCATGAGTATCAATCTGATAAAAAGTTTCAGCTACTACCATACCTTGGGTCAGCAGATTTTTAAATGGTTCGTTGCAAACCAGCAAGCCTTCGTCCCGCATTAGTTTGGTGAAAAACCGTGCATACAGTAAATGCAAAATGGCATGTTCAATACCGCCAATATAATAATCCACTGGCAGCCAATAATTAGCACGCTGATCTATCATAGCCGTATCGGCATCCTGACTGGCATAGCGGGCAAAATACCAGGATGACTCCATAAAGGTGTCAAAAGTATCGGTTTCTCGTCTGGCCGGCTGCCGGCAACTGGGACAAACAGTATGCGGAAATTCAGGATGAGCGGCCAAAGGCGATTGCGAACCATCCAGCACGACATCCCGCGGTAAAGTCACAGGCAACTGATCCTCCGGCACCGGCACAGTTCCGCAGGTATCACAATAAACCACCGGGATAGGCGCTCCCCAATAACGTTGTCTGGAAACCCCCCAATCACGCAATCGGAAATTGGTTTTACGCTCACCCTGACCCAGAACTGTCAGTTTTTCAGCAATCGCATCAAAAGCCTGCTCTGAGGTTAAGCCGTCAAATTCACCGGAATGGCCCAATACACCCTTAGCGGTATAGGCTTGAGCACTAATATCATCATTGTGACCATCATTAGCAAAAATTACCTGCTTGATGGCAATATCATATTTTTTAGCAAACTCAAAATCCCGCTGATCGTGGCCTGGGACTGACATCACCGCACCGGTTCCATAGTTCATCAACACAAAATTGGCTATCCAAACCGGTATTAAGTCACCGGTCAAAGGATGGATGGCCTCAATACCGGAATAGATACCGCGCTTTTCCATAGTTTCCATAGCTGCTTCCGAGGTTTCCATCAATTTGCAGGCTTCCAGAAACTCGGCGATCTCTACATTGGTTTCCGCCGCTTTAAGGGCAACCGGATGCTCGGCAGCCACAGCAACATAGGTAACCCCCATCACAGTATCCGGACGAGTGGTATAGATACGCACAGGCTTTTCAAAGCTCTCAATGCAAAAATCCATTTCTACACCTTCCGATCTGCCTATCCAGTTGGCCTGCATGGTTCTGACCTGTTCAGGCCAGCCCGGCAAGGTTTCCAGGGAACTCAGCAGTTCGTCAGCATAGGCCGTAATTTTTAAAAACCATTGGGAAATTTCCTTTTTCTCGACATGAGTATCGCAACGCCAGCAACAACCGTCTATCACCTGCTCGTTAGCCAATACAGTCTGGTCATGCGGACACCAATTAACCGGCGCAGTCTTTTTATAGACCAGTCCTTTGTTTAGTAATTTCAGAAAAAACCATTGTTCCCAACGATAATATTCAGGATCGCAGGTTGCCAGCTCACGGCTCCAGTCATAGCCAAAACCAAGGCGCTTCAACTGCTCACGCATGTAATCTATGTTTGAATACGTCCAATCCGCCGGATGGACACGATTCTGCATCGCGGCATTCTCTGCGGGCAAACCGAAGGCATCCCAACCCATAGGCTGCAATACATTTTTACCCAACATCCGCTGAAAACGGCTGATGACATCGCCAATCGTATAATTGCGCACATGCCCCATATGCAACTTGCCGCTTGGATACGGAAACATGGAAAGACAATAATATTTTTCTTTTCCGGTATTTTCTGATGTGATAAAAACGCCTGAATTTTCCCAATCAGCTTGTATCTTGTGTTCTATATCCTGCGGTTTGTATAGCTCTTCCATCCGACTCGTCTTTTA
>Ga0181508_1052699_pt1 | contig 11393 bp, 12 predicted proteins | sample PEATcosm2014_Bin_15_FD_135916 | JGI IMG/M metagenome (GOLD analysis project Ga0181508, IMG submission 135916) | Metatranscriptome of peatland microbial communities from MTU Mesocosm Facility, Houghton, MI, USA - PEATcosm2014_Bin10_10_metaT... | ecosystem: Environmental > Terrestrial > Soil >... | reverse complement strand
GTTTCACACTAGAAAACGCTATTATGCACCACGTTTTCTTAATCTATCCAAAGTTCTTAACTGGGAAATAGCCTGTATCAATTCCGCTTTTGCAGTCGCATAATCAATTTTTCCAGATTTATCACTCAGCAATTCTTCTGCTCTGGCTTTAGCTTGCAATGCGGCCGCTTCATCAAGATCATGCGCCCTAATTGCAGTATCAGCCAATACCGTTACCAGATGCGGTTGAACTTCCAGTAAACCACCAGACACATAAAACTCCTGATATTCCTTATCACTAATTTTAACTCTGACTTCGCCCGGTTTTAGCATACTGATCAGTGGAGCGTGACGTGGCGCAATACCAACCTCACCCATCTCCGCTGGCGCAAACACCATCTGAGCTAAACCTGAAAAGACCTCATTCTCAGCGCTGACAATATCAACATGTATGGTCATTGCCATATGGTAATCTCCTCTCAAGTAGGCTTACATGCCCTTGGCTTTTTCAATAGCTTCGTCTATGGTACCTACCATGTAGAAAGCCTGTTCTGGCAAACTGTCATATTCGCCACTAATGATGCCTTTAAATCCGGCAATGGTATCTTTTAAGGATACATATTTGCCTGGAGAACCGGTAAATACTTCCGCAACAAAGAAAGGTTGTGACAAGAAACGTTGAATTTTACGTGCTCTTGAAACTGTCAGTTTATCTTCTTCTGACAATTCATCCATACCCAAGATGGCAATAATGTCGCGCAACTCTTTATAGCGTTGCAATATACCTTGTACGGCACGAGCTACATCATAATGTTCTTGGCCAATTACCAGTGGATCTAACTGACGACTACTTGAATCCAGAGGATCAATAGCAGGATAGATACCTAATTCTGCAATTTGACGTGACAATACAACGGTGGCATCCAAATGCGCAAAGGTAGTTGCTGGTGATGGATCGGTCAAGTCATCCGCTGGTACATAAACAGCTTGAATAGAGGTAATAGAACCTGTTTTTGTTGAAGTAATACGCTCTTGTAATACCCCCATTTCTTCCGCCAGAGTTGGCTGATAACCCACCGCAGAAGGCATACGACCAAGCAGCGCTGATACTTCAGTACCCGCCAGGGTATAACGATAAATGTTGTCCACAAAAAACAGAACGTCACGGCCTTCTTCACGGAAATATTCCGCCATAGTCAGACCTGTCAAAGCAACGCGTAAACGATTTCCCGGTGGCTCGTTCATTTGTCCATAGACTAATGATACTTTATCAATGACGTTGGAATCAGTCATTTCATGGTAAAAATCGTTCCCTTCACGGGTACGCTCTCCAACACCAGCAAAAACTGAGAATCCACTGTGTTCGATAGCAATATTACGAATCAGTTCCATCATGTTGACGGTTTTGCCTACACCAGCACCGCCAAACAAGCCTACTTTACCGCCTTTTGCAAACGGACAAACCAAGTCTATAACTTTAATACCGGTTTCCAACAATTCGTTAGCAGGTGCCTGATCCTCATAGCTGGGTGCTTCTCTATGAATAACCCATTTTTCTTTTTCGCCAATAGGACCTTTTTCGTCAATAGCTTCACCCAACACATTCATAATGCGGCCTAGTGTAGCCTGTCCCACAGGTACCTTAATGCCTTCGCCGCTATTGCTAACTTCAATTCCGCGACTCAAGCCATCAGTAGAACCCATAGCAATGGTGCGCACTACGCCATCACCCAATTGCTGTTGAACTTCTAATACTAAACCATTTTTAACATTCAATGCGTCATATACTTTGGGCAGATTTTCGCGTGGAAACTCCACGTCTACAACTGCTCCAATTATTTGAACGATTTTACCCAAACTCATTGTGTCGTCCTCATTTAAATTCTATCTAAACTTGTAAAATGCTCTAAACAGCGGCAGCACCAGCAACAATCTCTGAAATCTCTTGCGTAATCGCTGCCTGTCTGGCTTTGTTGTACACAAGTTGTAATTCTTTAATAATATTGCCTGCGTTGTCAGATGCGCTTTTCATGGCAACCATTCGCGCTGCCTGTTCACAGGCATTGTTTTCGACCAATCCCTGATAAACCATCGATTCTATATAGCGTATCAACAAATGATCCAGCACTTCTTTTGCACCGGGTTCGTACAGATAATCCCAATGACCACGATATTCTTCATCTTTTTCTGCAGCAACAACTGGTAACAGTTGCTGCATATCGGGGCTTTGAGTCATGGTATTAACAAATTCATTATTTACCACATACAAACGATCAATTTCACCCGCAGTAAAACTATCCATCATTATTTTAATGATGCCAAGTACATCAATTTGCCTGGGGGTATCGCCTAATTTGCTCACTTGTCCACGTAAATTGGCCTTAATCATACTAAAGAAGCTGGCTGCTTTACTGCCTACAGAGCAAATTTCTACTTCAATGCCCTCAGTTTGCCATTGCTGCATTTCAATAAGCACTTTACGAAACAGGTTGGCATTAAGTCCGCCACATAAGCCTCTGTCAGAACTGATGACGATCAAACCTATACGCTTTACAGGCCGATTCGCCATGAGCGGATGTTTATACTCGGGATTCGCCAGAGCCAGATGACTAATTATCTGGCTGATTTTCTTTGAGTATGGACGCGTTGCCTGCATGCGATCTTTGGTTTTACGCATTTTACTCGCCGCAACCATTTCCATAGCGCGCGTGATCTTCTGAGTATTTTTAATACTTGCGATCTTGGTACGTATTTCTTTGCCAACAGCCATTGCCGTTCCTTACCAGCTACTTGTTTTAATGAAACGTTCTATGGCAGCATGTATGCCATCTTTAATTTCATCATTGAAATCGCCTTTCTCGTTGATTTTCGCCATCAAAGCTGATTCTTCAGATTTCATAAAACCTAAAAGAGCTGCTTCAAAATCACGGACTTTTTTGATTTCCAGATTATCCAAAAAGCCAGAGTTTGCGGCATACAGAGAAACACTCATTTCCGCAACCGACATTGGCGCATACTGATTTTGTTTCATCAGTTCAGTAACGCGTTGGCCCCGCTCAATTTGTTTGCGCGTACTTTCATCCAAATCAGATGCGAACTGAGCAAAAGCGGCTAATTCACGGAACTGAGCCAAATCCAGACGAATACCACCACCCAGCTTCTTGATAATCTTGGTTTGCGCAGCACCACCAACCCTGGAAACGGACAAACCAGCGTTTACTGCCGGACGGATACCGGAGTTAAATAACCCAGTTTCTAAAAATATTTGACCATCAGTAATAGAAATCACGTTGGTTGGAACGAATGCCGATACGTCACCACCCTGAGTTTCGATAATAGGTAAAGCAGTTAAAGAACCTGTTTTGCCTTTTACCTTGCCATTGGTTAGTTTTTCTACTTCTGCTTCGTTGATTCGAGCGGCACGTTCTAATAAACGCGAATGTATATAAAATACATCACCGGGATAAGCTTCACGACCTGGCGGACGACGCAATAACAAGGAAATTTGCCGATATGCCCAAGCTTGTTTGGTCAAATCATCATAAATGATCAGCGCATCTTCACCGATATCACGGAAGTATTCTCCCATGGTGCAACCTGTGTAAGGTGCAATAAATTGCAAGGCAGCAGATTCGGATGCAGAAGCGACAACTATTATCGTGTGCTCCATAGCGCCATGCTCTTCCAGTTTACGCACGACATTGGCAATAGATGAACGTTTTTGACCAATAGCAACGTAGACACATTTAATACCAGTGCCTTTTTGATTGATAATTGCGTCAATAGCAATTGCAGTTTTACCTGTTTGTCTGTCACCGATAATCAATTCGCGTTGACCACGACCCACAGGTATCATGGAGTCAATTGCTTTTAGACCTAATTGCACAGGTTGATCAACAGATTTTCTGGCAATTACACCTGGAGCAATTTTTTCAATGGGTGAGCTTAAGTCTGTATCAATTGCACCTTTGCCATCAATTGGATTACCCAGGGCATCGACGACACGGCCTAACAATGCTCTGCCAATTGGTACTTCCAGGATTCTACCGGTACATTTAACGGTATCTCCTTCGCTGATGTGCTGATAACCACCGAGCATTACCACACCGACTGAATCTCTTTCCAGGTTCAAAGCCATACCGAAAGAACCGCCGGGAAACTCCAGCATCTCTCCCTGCATTGCTTCCGACAAACCATGAACACGAACGATACCGTCAGTAACACTGACAACAGTACCTTCAGTATGTGCTTCAAGATGTACGTCGAAATTCTCGATCTTCTTTTTGATTAGATCACTTATTTCTGATGGATTTAATTGCATTTTATATTTCCCGATCTAGCTCTTAAAGCCTTTTGGCTAATTGATGAATCTGGCCTCGGATAGAACCGTCTATCACTTTATCACCGGCTACGGCTAATATGCCGCCAATTAATGATTTATCGACCGAAACGACTGCATTGACTTTTTTGTGCAATTGCTTTTCCAGCATCGCGCTATATTTACTTTGCTCAGCTTTAGTTAACGGATAAGCACTGTAAAGCTCTACATTGACATAACCTTCATCTTCCGCCTTATGCCCTTCATACATCACTGATATAGTAGGCAATAAACTGAGCTTTCCATTATCAATAAGGAGTTTAAGTAGATTTTGTGCTTCAGCTGAAACCTTATCCTGACAAATATCCAAAAATAATTCTTTGATTTTTGGTCTACCGACCTTGGGGTTATTAACAATATCCATCAAGTCATGATCTTGCGTTACTGCAGATAAAAACTGCAAAACTTCAGACCATTCTGTAACTGTATTGGTTTGCTTGGCCCTTTTAAAGGCTGCCTCAGCGTAGGGTCTTGCTAATGTCGTTAACTCAGCCATTGATTATCCTAACTCGTCTACGGCTCTGTTTAGAATGTTTTGATGCTTGGCTTTGTCTATTTCTTCTTTCAGAATCTGTTCGGCAGCACGTAACGCCAGATCAGATACCTCTTTACGAAGAGTTTCTTTAGCAAGTTGCATCTCTTGTTCGATCTGCAATCTTGCAGACTCCAGCAAGCGTTCACCTTCTTTTTTAGCCTGTAATTTGGCTTCTTCAACCAATTCGTTAGCGCGCTTTTGTGCAGAACTAACAATTTCAGCCGCGTTTTCTTTACTGTCTTTAAGAATAATTTTAGCTTTCTTTTCAGCCAGTTTGATTTCTTCTTGTCCTTTCTCTGCGGCAGCCAATCCTTCAGAAATCTTGGCTTTACGCGCTTCAAGGGCAGCCATAATTGGGGGCCAGATATACTTCATGGTAAACCACACCAGAAGCGTAAACGTGATCATCTGCCCGATAAGAGTAGCATTGATACTCATTGATGCTTTCCTCGTAATGCTGTTGTCATGTGTGTTTGCTTTGAACCGTCTGTGCGCTTATTGTTGACAACCGACTTGTTAAACGGCCGTTTATGCACATTCTGAACAGCAATTAACCTGCTACAGACGCTTGCACAGCTGAAAGGAATGGGTTTGCAAAGGTAAAGAATAATGCCATACCAACACCGATCATGGTTACAGCATCAAGCAAACCGGCAACGATAAACATTTTTACCTGCAACATAGGAACCAGTTCAGGTTGGCGAGCTGCGCCTTCCAGAAATTTACCACCCAGTAAGCCAAAACCGATCGCAGTACCAGCAGCACCTAAACCTAAAATGATACCAACTCCGATTACGGTTAAGCCCTGAACGTTGGCTATTAATGATGCGAGTTCCATAATGTCTCCTAAATGTATATCAAAAAAAATTAATTAAAAAATGCCTAAATTTTAGTGTTCTTCATGCGCCAAGCTTAAATATACGATAGTAAGTACCATGAATATAAAAGCTTGCAGGGTAATAACTAAAATATGAAATACTGCCCAGGGGAAACCCAGTAAGGGCTGAATTAACGGTGGCAACAAGGCAATCAGAATAAATATCAACTCACCAGCATACAGGTTGCCAAATAGACGTAAAGCCAGAGAGATAGGTTTTGCAATCTCTTCTACCAATTTCAACATTAAATTAAATGGCATCAACCAGGGGCCAAAAGGCGTACAGGTCATTTCTTTGGCAAATCCCAAAACACCTTTTACTTTAATGCTGTAAAACAAAATCAGGAAAAACACACTGAGTGATAAAGCAAAAGTGGAATTTAAATCGGTACTGGGAACAACACGCATGTATCCCATACCCATAACCCCTGCTATATCAGGAACCAGATCCACAGGCAACATATCCATGGCATTCCAAAGAAATACCCAGCAAAAAATACTTAAAGCAAGTGGAGCAATCAGCTCGTTGCGACCATGAAAACTGTCTTTTACCTGTGTATCTACAAACTCAACCAGCATTTCGGCAATATTCTGTGCCAAACCCGGCACACCAGCGGTTGCTCTATCAGCTACATATTTAAAAAACAAAATAAACAGCCCACCTAACACCGCAGAAAAAAACAGGGTATCCAGATGTAATGTCCAAAAACCTTCGCCCACTGTCAGGGGGGTAAGGTGATGGACTATATATGCTGTTGCGCCACCTTCACTAGACATGCTTCCTCTCAATAAGCCTAATTGCGCCAATAAAATAGCGCAAACCAAAAAACTGATAATACTGCTACATAACCAACTAGCAGCGTCAAAAAATCTACAGCGGGTATTTGCAAAACTAAAGCAAACAGAGTTGCTGTAAGAATTAGCTTTATCGTTTCGCCTACATAAAAGGCATTGACGACACCCTGCGCATGCAAATCTCTGGCAAGGTATATTTTGTATGCAAATATGATATTTGGCAGCAACGCGATACCACTGCCAAGCAGAGGAGAAAACGTACGATCCCAACCACCAAGCCCAAAAAAGACTGCGGCAACCAATATTGCCATCAGGGCTTGTACATACAATACTTTGGCGACAGTAGAAAACTGACTTTCAACTGCCATATTTAACCCCTTGACCTCAAAGCAGGCAGATTATATCTAGCCACTTCATTTAAAGCAAGGCAACAAACTATTGTCATTAAATAAAAACAGCAGATTTCATTTTTACGATACGCAGCATTATCAAGACCATCCAGAAAAGTCATGCCCGTAGCGCCGCTCACAAAAAACCACTAATCTTGTTTCGCTCTCTTGTATTGCAAAAGGTAGGCCAGCTTGTAACACAATGATTTATATTCCATTACATATTTCATGGTTTGTAGTGAATGCTTCAATTTTGCCCTTAAACAGCATAAACCTTACAAAAATCCCAAAATTTATTTTTTATAGGGCACTACATTCCCTAGTGTATTTTTTGGATAATCCCATCCAATTCTTCAAGACTGCTATAACTAATTACCAGTTTACCTTTACCATTTTGCTGATGATTGATTTCAACCTTGGCACCCGTTCTTTCACTTAACTGACGTTGCAAACTTAAAGTATCTGGATCGATAATCTTGATAGGCACCTGCTTATCTTCCTGTTGCTCGCGCACCAATTTTTCTACCGCCCTAACCGTCAATCCTAGCTTTACTACCTTATTGGCAATCTCAACTTGCCGATCTTCGGCCAAGCCTAACAAAGCGCGTGCATGTCCCATTTCCAGCAAGCCTTTGCTCAACAGATTTTTTACTTCAATTGGTAGATCCAACAATCTGAGCAGATTGGTAACCGTGGCACGGGATTTACCCACGGCAGTAGCAATCTGCTGATGGGTTAATTCAAACTCATCTTGCAAGCGTTTTAAAGCTTCCGATTCCTCTAAAGCACTTAAATCCTCACGCTGAATATTTTCAATCAAAGCCATTGCCATTACTGCGCGATCATCAATATCCTTAACAACCACCGGCACATCTTGTAATTCTGCCAGTTGCGCTGCCCGCCAGCGACGTTCGCCAGCAATAATTTCATACTTGTCACCCGGTATTTTGCGAACAATGATAGGCTGAATTATCCCCTGCGCCAGTATTGAATCGGATAATTCTTTGAGCTTTTCAGGGTCCATATCCTTACGCGGCTGATATTTACCACGTTGTAAAAACTCGATCGGTAGCGTTTGTACTTCCTGTGATTTTTCTTTATGCATAGCGGGGGCAACATCACCCAATAATTCGCTCAATCCCCGCCCTAAACCACGTTTTTTTTGTATCATTTTTTCGCCGCTTTTTCTTTTCTAATTAACTCGCCGGCCAGCGCAATATAAGCAACAGCGCCGCGAGAAGATTTATCATAAGTTAAAACTGGTACACCATGACTTGGCGCTTCAGCCAACCTGATATTTCTCGGTACCGTAGTACGAAACACTTTATCGTTAAAATACTCTATTAACTGATCTGAAACATCTTTACATAAACGACTACGCGTATCGACCATCGTGCGTAAAATTCCTTCCAGATATAAATCAGCATTGATATTGTCACGCACACTCTTCAAGGTAGCCATCAATGAAGACAAACCCTCCAGTGCATAATATTCACACTGCATGGGAATGATAATGCTATTCGAGGCTACCAGCGCATTCAAGGTCAGCATATTCAATGAGGGTGGGCAATCTATCAAAATATAATCGTACTGATCACGCACACTCAGTAATGCATCTGCTAGACGCCTTTCCCGATGCGGAAGCGCCATCAGCTTGACTTCGGCAGCCGTTAAATCGGCATTTCCGGGAATCAAATCAAAACCCAGATCTTTATTTTTGACGATGATTTCGCTGACAGGTACTTCTTCCAGCAATAACTCGCAGCTCGAATATTCGGTATCTTCTTTCAAGACACCACAGCCCATGGCGGCATTGCCCTGTGGATCTAAATCGATCAACAATACCTTACGTTTTGCCGCAGCCAAAGCAGCCGATAAATTGACGCTAGTAGTGGTTTTACCCACGCCACCCTTTTGATTGGTAATGGCAATAATCTTAGCCATGCGGGGCATTCTCCACTCGAATCAAACAACGTTCGGCATCGATACCGGGTACCTTAAGCGGCACTATATTGTATGCAAGCTGCAATGCTTGCAACTCCTGATCGGGCTGCCGACCCTTCATGGCCAACAGCAAACCCTCTGTAGCCAACAAATGCCGGGTCAGTTTTATAATTTCTGTCATCTCAGCAAAGGCTCGGGTAATTACGGATGAAAATAAACCGGCAGGTTTAAATAATTCCACTCGACTATGAACAATTTCAACATTTTTCAATTGTAATTCCAGTACTGCTTGAGTGACAAAACGGGTTTTTTTGGCATTAGAATCAACCAACACAAACTCACAATCGGGTCGGCATATGGCCAGTGGTATACCTGGCAAACCTGCACCCGTGCCAATATCGGCAATTCGGGTTGGTTTTAAATGCGGCAATATTGCCAGACTATCTAATATATGCAAGCTCACCATATCGTCAGGATTGCGCACAGCGGTCAGATTATAGGCTTTATTCCACTTATTAATCAGCGCTATAAAACGCAGCAAATTTTCCTGATGCCCTTCTGGCAGCTCCAGCCTCATGTCAGCAAGACCTTGCTGAAGTTTATCGCGACAGCTATCCATTAAGCACTTTTCTTCTTTAAATGCACCAAGAGCAGCGAAATGGCTGCTGGTGTAATACCCGGAATCCGTGCGGCCTGACCCAAAGTTTCTGGACGCTGCTTTTTAAGTTTTTCGCTCACTTCATTCGACAAACCAGAAACCAAGCTGTAATCGACATTATCAGGCAGTTTCAAATGCTCGTAACGCAGGGTACGATTAATTTCAGTTTGCTGACGATCAATGTAGCCCGCATATTTAGCCTGAATGGCAACTTGCTCAGCAACTTGTTCATCAACATCGGTTTCATCACAAAAAGCCATTAAATGTTCAACATCCACTTCCGGACGCCTTAACAACTCCATTAAACTGGCTTCTTTTAACAGTTTTTTACCCCAAATGGCTTCTACTTGTGCAGCTTCCTCAGTTTCTGCCCTGATCCATTTTTTACTGAAACTGGTTTGTAAGCGGGTAATTGCTTCGCGTTTTTCTTCAAAATGCCGCCAACGTTCATCGTCAACCAAGCCCAACTTGCGCCCCTGTTCAGTTAAGCGCAAATCCGCATTATCTTCGCGAAGTTGTAAACGATATTCAGCACGACTGGTAAACATGCGGTAGGGTTCTGCAGTACCGCGCGTGATCAGGTCATCAATCATGACCCCCATATAGGCTTCTTCGCGCCCCGGACACCAGCTATCCAAACCCTGAGCCAGACGCGCCGCATTCAGGCCTGCCAACAAACCTTGAGCAGCCGCTTCTTCGTAACCCGTAGTACCATTAATTTGTCCGGCAAAAAACAAGGCTTGCAGATGCTTGGTTTCCAGCGAGGCCTTTAAATCACGCGGATCGAAAAAATCATATTCTATGGCATAACCGGGGCGCACGATTTCTGCTTGTTCAAAACCCAGCATGGTACGGATAAAACGAATCTGAATATCATACGGTAAACTGGTAGAAATACCGTTAGGATAGACTTCGTTGGTTAGTAAACCTTCCGGTTCCACAAAAATCTGATGTGAATCGCGCTCAGCAAAACGTACCACCTTATCTTCAATAGAAGGGCAATAGCGTGGACCAATACCATCTATTACCCCAGTATACATCGGCGAACGATCCAGACCAGAACGGATAATGTCATGAGTTTGTGCATTGGTACGCGTGATATGACAACAGATTTGCTGCGGATGCTGAGTACGGTTTCCCATAAATGAAAATACCGGCACTGGCGTATCGCCATGCTGCTCCTGCAATTTACTATAATCGATACTACGACCATCAATACGCGGTGGTGTACCGGTTTTTAAGCGACCAATACGGAACGGCAATTCGCGCAGACGCTCGGCAAGCGAGACCGAAGCAGCATCACCTGCCCGACCACCACTGTAATTTTCTAAACCAATATGGATACGGCCCGCCAAAAAAGTCCCAGCGGTTAACACCACGGTTTTAGCATGAAAATCCAGACCCATTTGTGTTTTAACACCAACAACGCGCTCACCCTCAACAATTAAATCCGCGACAGTTTGTTGAAACAATGATAAATTTGGCTGGTTTTCCAGCGCAGTTCGTACGGCCTGTTTATACAATTGCCGGTCTGCTTGGGCACGCGTGGCTCGCACAGCGGGACCTTTACTGGCATTCAGCATGCGAAACTGTATGCCACCGTGATCTATGGCTTTGGCCATAATACCGCCCAAGGCATCGATTTCTTTGACCAAATGACCTTTACCGATACCACCTATCGCTGGATTACAACTCATTTGCCCCAAAGTCTCAATATTTTGGGACAATAACAGCGTCTTAACACCACTGCGCGCCGCTGCCAATGCCGCTTCAGTACCAGCATGGCCGCCACCTATTACTATCACATCAAAGTCTTTCTGGAATTTCACTGGCATTCT
>Ga0181508_1142058_pt1 | contig 11399 bp, 11 predicted proteins | sample PEATcosm2014_Bin_15_FD_135916 | JGI IMG/M metagenome (GOLD analysis project Ga0181508, IMG submission 135916) | Metatranscriptome of peatland microbial communities from MTU Mesocosm Facility, Houghton, MI, USA - PEATcosm2014_Bin10_10_metaT... | ecosystem: Environmental > Terrestrial > Soil >... | reverse complement strand
GAGTAAATAGCTCGCTTGTTCAAGTATTGAAACTAGGGTGATTGAATGATTGATTGGTTGCTAGTACCGTTTGCTTATCTAACCGGTTCTGTATCAAGCGCAATTATTGTTTGTAAGTTAATGGGTTTGGCTGATCCAAGAGTTAATGGCTCGGGAAATCCAGGTGCGACCAATGTCATGCGTATTGGTGGAAAAAAAGCGGCTGCCATTACCTTATTTGGTGATGCAATGAAAGGCTTGTTGCCTGTTATGTTGGCCAAGGCTTTGCATGTAGATAGCGCGGTACTTTCAAGTGTGGTGTTAGCCGCATTTTTGGGGCATTTGTATCCGATTTTCTTTGAATTCAAGGGAGGCAAAGGTGTGGCAACTTCTCTTGGGCTTACTTTGGGTATAGCCTGGATCTTGGGAGTTTTAGTTTCCGGAACTTGGTTCATGGTTTACAAAATTGGCAAAATTTCATCGCTGGCGGCATTAATATCCGCCATGCTTACCCCATTGTATGTATGGTTTGTTGTGGGAGATTTAAATTTGTTGCTGACATTTATACTGATTTCGCTAATTTTGTTGTGGCGGCACAAGAGTAATATTCAGCGGCTTTTGGCTGGACAGGAAAGCTGAGTGAATTGGAATCTCCTCTGATTTACATAGCCGCTAAAACTGTTTTGGCATCATCAGGTTACTGGCTTTTTAATTCCTGTAGTTCATTCATCGGCCAGCGCGGGCGGGCATAAATTTCCAGGCTTTCGCTCTGGCCGGCTAGTAAGCGTTGGCAGCCGGCGTAGGCTATCATTGCGGCGTTGTCGGTACAAAACTCCGGTCTTGGGAAATATGCCTTTGCCTTAATGCCGGCGGTCATTTCTATGAGGTTTGCACGGATAGTCTTATTGGCGCTGACGCCTCCAGCAATTACCAATGTTTTTAAACCGGTTTCCTGTAGCGCTCTTTTACATTTCAAGCTAAGAGTTTCAGCCATTGCCAACTGAAAGGCAAAAGCTACATCAGCTTTGTCCTGTAGTGATTCGACGTGCTGATTGATAGTATTTAAAGTAAAAGTTTTTAGGCCGCTAAAACTAAAGTCCAACCCTGGTCTATCGGTCATGGGCCTGGGAAAAATAAAACGATCTCGGCCTTGTTCGGCAAGTTCTGCTAATCTTGGGCCGCCTGGGTATGGCAGGCCCAGCATTTTGGCGGTTTTATCAAAGGCTTCTCCTGCTGCGTCGTCCAGCGATTCTCCCAGTAGTTTGTATTTGCCTATGGCTGTAACTTCAATTAGTAAAGTGTGGCCTCCGGAAATTAATAAGGCTACAAAGGGAAAATCGGGTGGTTCGGCTTCCAGCATAGGAGCAAGTAAATGCCCTTCCATATGGTGTATAGCTACGGCAGGTTTTCGCCAGCACCAGGCCAAGCTTCTGGCTGTGGCGGCTCCAACCAATAATGCGCCCATTAAACCTGGGCCGGCAGTATAGGCTATGCCGTCTATTTCAGATGCCGGCAATTTGCCGTCTTTGAGAGTTTGCCCGATTAGCGGGGTGAGTTTACGAATATGATCGCGGGAAGCCAGTTCGGGTACGACACCTCCATATTCGCAGTGGATAGTGATCTGACTATATAGATTATGGCTGATTAGACCTGATTTATCATGATAAATAGCGACCGCGGTCTCGTCACAAGAAGTTTCGATGCCTAAAACGTACATTAAGTTTTTGAAAAAATTAATTTGCGGGTATAATTTAACGTTTCAACAGATTTTTCTGTTGTCTCTATAACAAGCTAACACATACTAACACAAATCGGATTATTGATAATGCCATCAATTAAAGTAAAAGAAAACGAACATTTTGATGTGGCGATTCGTCGCTTCAAGCGCGCTTGTGAAAAAGCCGGTGTACTGGCGGAAGTGCGTCGCCGTGAGTTTTATGAAAAACCAACCACTGAACGTAAGCGTAAAGGCGCCGCCGCCGTTAAGCGTCATTTGAAAAAATTGGCTCGCGAGCGCTATGCTTTAAAAAATCTGCGTCGTGGCCGTCCGCAAGTTTAAGATAGGATGACCATGAGTTTGCTAATATCGCGCATTAAAGACGATATGAAAGCCAGCATGAAAGCTGGCGATAAAACCAGGCTGGGCGTTATTCGCTTGATTTTGGCTGCAATCAAACAGGTTGAAGTTGATGAGCGTATTGAGCTGGATGATGACAGAGCGATCTTAGTTCTTGATAAAATGCTAAAGCAGCGGCGCGAGTCAATTAAGCAATATCGTGACGCCAATCGCATAGACCTGGCTGAGATTGAGGAAGGCGAGATTGTTGTTATTCAGAATTATTTGCCGCAACCATTGAATGACGTAGAGATTGATGAAATGGTCGCCAAGGCAATTGCTGAAACGGGCGCTACTTCAATCAAAGAAATGGGGCTTGTCATGAATATACTCAAGCCTCAAATGCAGGGCCGTGCTGATATGTCAGCTGTCAGCGCAAGAATCAAGGCTGGTTTGGCAACTTAAATCTCTTGTCGGTAATATGTCCGGCAGAATCCCGCGGCAGTTTATAGATGACCTATTGGTAAGGGTTGATATTGTCGATCTGATCGATTCGCATGTCCCGCTTAAAAAATCAGGCAGTAACTTTGTTGCGCGTTGCCCTTTTCACGCCGAAAAAACGCCAAGTTTTTCAGTTAATCGTAACCGGCAGATCTATCATTGTTTTGGTTGCGGAGTGAGTGGAAACGCCATTAGTTTTCTAATGGCTTTCAGTCATCTGGATTTTGTAGAGGCTGTGGAGGATTTGGCAGCTTTTGTTGGTGTTGAAGTTATTAGGGAATCTATAGATAAGGCCGATTACAGTCTTAAGCAAGATGTTTCCAGATTGTGCGCTGTGCTTGAAGAGGTGTCTGCTTTTTATGTTGAACAGCTTCGCAGTCAGGAAGGCAGGCGGGCTTGGCAGTACCTTAGTTCCCGAGGCGTCAGTGCGGAAATAGCCAAAACTTTTGCTTTGGGTTATGCGCCGAACAACTGGGATGCCTTGCTGGCGGCCCGCTTTGATCGAATGGAGTTGGCGGCGGCTGGTATGTTGGTTGAAAAGTCTGATGGCAAAGCCTATGATCGTTTTCGGGGTCGGTTGATGTTTCCTATTCGTGATAAGCGCAAAAGGGTAATTGGATTCGGAGGCAGGGTGTTGGATGATTCCCTGCCTAAATACCTGAATTCGCCGGAAACATCGGTTTTTTCCAAAAGCAGGGAATTATATGGTCTATATGAATTGCTGGAAAAAACTTCCAAACCCGCGCAAATACTGATAGCAGAAGGCTATATGGATGTCATATCCTTGGCTCAATTTGGAATGAGTAATGCTGTGGCGGCTTTGGGAACGGCTACATCCAAGGCCCATATCGACCTATTGTTTCGTTTTACTTCGGAATTGGTATTTTGTTTTGATGGCGATAACGCCGGTTTACAGGCAGCATGGAAAGCCACTGAGGCTGCTTTACCGTGCCTGCGTGACGGCAGGCAGATTAAAATTATGCTTTTGCCGCATGGGCATGATCCGGATAGCCTGATTCGCGATGAAGGTTTATCGGGTTTTAGAGAGCGGATGGAGCAAGCCATATTGCTGTCGGACTATTTTTTTCAGCATGTTGGCGGTCAATTGAATTTGAGTGCCGTTGAAGGCCGCTCTCAATTGCTGTCCAAAGCCAAGCCATATCTAGAGAAAATTCCGGCAGGCTTTTTTAGAGAGATGATGTTTGAGAAGTTGCAAACAAAATCCGGTATTAACTTGCAAAATTTTGCTGGAAATGCAACTAAACTTCATAGCAAGCGATCTTCGAATGTTAAGCCATTGGAACGCACAACCGGGTCGAACTTGATGCGAACAGTGTTGTCACTATTGTTGCAATATCCGCATCTGGCCGGTCAGGTAGAGTTGCAAGGCTTGAATTTTGCAGAAATGGATTTCGCCGGTATGGATTTGTTAGAGGATGTTTTACAGGTGATTAAGACAATCAAGCCGGAAAATAGTGCAGTATTGTTAGAGTCTTATCGTGATTCTCCGCATGAAAAGGTTGTCAATGCGTTGTTTGGTAGGGCTTTGAATATTGTCGATGGTTCCGAAGAAAATGTATTTTGTGATGCGTTAAATCAATTGGCAAAGCAGTCTATGGAAAACCGGATGAAGGCGTTGATAGACAAGGTAAGCAGAGGGGAACCTCTTAGTGTGGAAGAAATTATGGAATTTAAAACTGGTGGAAAATTATAATCAATGATGGCAGTTTGCAGCATATTAGATATAATACTCTGTTCTGCCGATCATGGTGCTGAACGTATTGTGAGTAAAGAATGAATCAAGAGCAACAGCAATCCCAACTAAAACAACTGATCGCGAAAGGCAAATCTCAAGGTTATTTGACCTATGCGGAAGTCAATGACCACCTGCCCAGCGATATTATTGACCCGGAACAAATTGACGATATCATTGGCATGATCAATGATATGGGAATCCAAGTTTATGAAGTAGCTCCCGATGATGACGACTCCTTGATATCCTCTGATGCTGTAGTGACAGCTGACGATGATGAAGAAGTCGCAGAGGTGGCAGCGTTAGCGTCTGTAGATAGTGAGTTCGGTCGAACGACTGATCCTGTGCGGCTTTATATGCGTGAAATGGGCTCGGTTGAGCTTTTGACCCGTGATGAAGAGTTAAAAATAGCTAAACGGATCGAGGAAGGGCAGCGTCAGGTTGTCAATGCCATAGCGCGTTCCGGTTTTATTGTTGAATCATTTCTGGAATCTTTTGATTCCATGCAGCAAGAAGAGTCAGGCATTCGGTTGAACGATCTGGTTCTGGGTTTTGTGGATTTGACTGAAGTGGACATTGATGTCAACGAAGAATTGGATGAAGCCCCAACGGAAGAGGCGGAGGAAGAAGAGGCCAGAATTATTGACTATGAAGAAGTTAGACAGAAAGTTGATCTGGTCAGAAAAGCTTTAAAAACAGCGCTTTCGTCGATCAAAAAGCACGGATATGGACACGAGAAAACTGAGAAAACTTTTGATGCTTTGTCGGAAGTCTTTTCGGAATTCAAGTGGACCCCGCACTACCTGAAAAAAATGGTCACTATTTCTGATGATTTATTGTTAAGCATACGTGAACAGGAAAGATTGGTGTTAGACGTCGTAGTTAAAAAAGCTAAAATTCCTCGCAAGGAATTTGTAGGTTCTTTCACTGAAAACGAATCCAATACCGGCTGGTTGACTGCGTATATTGAGACTCATCCTCAATATGCCGATCAATTATTGGCGAATCAGGAGCAGGTTAAGTTGGCGCAACAAAATCTGGCGGCTATAGAGGTTAAGCATGGTTTAAGTATTTCCGTGTTGAAAAACATTTGCCGTAATATTTCTTTAGGTGAAGCCAAAGCGCGCCGCGCTAAAAAGGAAATGATAGAGGCTAACTTGCGCTTGGTGATTTCCATTGCTAAAAAATATACTAATCGTGGTTTGCAGTTTCTGGATTTAATACAGGAAGGTAACATTGGTTTGATGAAAGCGGTTGATAAGTTTGAATATCGTCGTGGTTATAAGTTTTCAACTTATGCAACCTGGTGGATACGTCAGGCGATAACTCGTTCAATTGCAGATCAGGCCAGAACGATACGAATTCCGGTGCATATGATAGAAACCATTAACAAGCTTAATCGTGTTTCCAGGCAGATTTTGCAGGAATTAGGCCGCGAAGCTACTCCGGAAGAGCTGGCGGAGCGCATGGAAATGCCGGAAGATAAAATTCGCAAGGTTCTTAAAATTGCCAAGGAACCTATTTCCATGGAAACCCCGATAGGTGATGATGAAGATTCGCATCTGGGCGATTTTATTGAAGATTCAAAGATGCTATCTCCTGTGGAGTCTGCTACAATAGCCGGCCTACGTGAGTCAACGCAAAATGTATTGGCTGGATTGACAGCCAGAGAAGCCAAAGTGCTTCGCATGCGTTTTGGTATTAACATGAATACTGATCATACTCTTGAAGAAGTTGGTAAACAATTTGATGTGACTCGCGAGAGAATACGCCAAATTGAAGCAAAAGCATTAAGAAAATTAAGACATCCATCCAGATCAGAGCAGTTAAGATGTTTTCTTGATGGTGAGTAAACCATAGGCATTCAGCAAATGGAAATCCGGGCCCTTAGCTCAGTTGGTTAGAGCTTCCGACTCATAATCGGCAGGTCGTAGGTTCAAGTCCTACAGGGCCCACCACTTTATATGGCCTTTAAATGAGGTCTTTTTTTTGATATCTGAGATTTTTTTAATATTTGGTGAGAGGATAGCCCGTGACAAAAAAACTACCTTTTTACATCAGAATCCGTTTCCGAGGGACATCCTGATAAAGTGGCAGATCAAATTTCTGATGCTGTTGTAGATGCGTTGCTAGCACAAGATCCCAGAGCGAGAGTAGCCTGTGAGACTTTGGTCAAAACCGGCATGGTTGTTTTGGCAGGTGAAATTACCACAAGCGCCTGGATAGATGCAGAAGAATTAGTCAGAAAAGTGGTATGTGAAATCGGTTACGATCATGGTGACATCGGTTTTGACGGCAATTCCTGCGCTGTATTAAATGCTATTGGCAAACAGTCGGCTGATATTGCACTGGGTGTGGATGAGTCGGAAAATCACGAACAGGGTGCGGGTGATCAAGGCTTGATGTTTGGTTACGCCTCTAATGAAACCGATGTTTTAATGCCGGCGCCTATTACTTATGCTCATCGTCTGGTAGAAAGACAGGCCCAGGTTCGTAAAAATAAAACTTTAACTTGGCTGCGTCCTGATGCCAAAAGTCAGATCACATTCCGATATGAAAACAATAAACCGGTTTCGATTGAAGCAGTAGTATTATCTACTCAACATTCTCCTGAAATTGGCGGCAAGGAATTGCATGAGGCAGTAATGGACGAGATTATTCTGCCAACTTTGCCTAAGGAGTTGCTGCATAAAGATACCAAGTTTTTCATCAATCCGACCGGCCAGTTTATTATTGGTGGTCCGGTAGGCGATTGCGGTTTAACAGGCCGAAAAATCATTGTGGATACATACGGCGGTATGGCTCGCCACGGTGGCGGAGCTTTTTCCGGTAAAGACCCTTCCAAAGTTGACAGATCTGCAGCCTATATGGGCCGATATGTTGCAAAAAATATTGTTGCAGCCGGATTGGCCGATCGCTGTGAAATTCAGGTTTCCTACGCAATTGGCGTGGCTGAACCAACGTCAATCAGTATAGAAACCTTTGGAACCGGAAAAGTAGACGAAGAGCGTTTAGTACAAATTGTACGTGAGCATTTCGATCTAAGACCAAAAGGCTTGATAGCCCAGCTGGATCTATTGAAACCTATATATCGTCCAACAGCATCCTACGGACATTTTGGCCGGAAAGAAGTCAGCTTTAGTTGGGAAAAAACCGATAAGGTTGAAGCATTGAAAGATGCGGCAGGCATTTAATTCAGGAGAGAGATTGTTATGAGTCAAGCCGATTACAAAATAGCCGACCTTGCGTTAGCGGAGTGGGGCCGTAAAGAAATCAATATTGCTGAAACAGAAATGCCTGGCCTGATGGCTTTGCGTGCAGAGTTTGGCGCTGATCAACCTCTGGCAGGTGCGCGAATTGCCGGTTGTTTGCATATGACAATTCAAACCGCTGTATTAATTGAAACCCTCACTGCGCTGGGCGCAGAAATACGCTGGTCATCCTGCAATATTTTTTCTACCCAGGATCATGCAGCCGCCGCTATTGCTGCGGCGGGAATTCCGGTTTTTGCCTGGAAGGGTGAAACTGAGGAAGAAGCGGAATGGTGTATAGAACAAACCATCATTGGCGCAAACGGTTGGCGTCCGAATATGATTCTGGATGACGGCGGAGATTTGACTTTAATGATGCACCAGAAATTTCCGGAATTAATGGCGGATGTAAAAGGTTTGTCGGAAGAGACCACAACTGGAGTGTTACGTCTGTATGATATGGTGAAAAAAGGCTCATTGAAAGTGCCTGCGTTCAATGTCAACGATTCTGTAACAAAATCCAAATTTGATAATCTGTATGGTTGCCGGGAATCTTTAGTCGATGGCATCAAACGCGCCACTGACGTAATGGTTGCAGGTAAAATAGCTGTGGTCTGCGGCTATGGCGATGTCGGTAAAGGCTGCGCACAGTCGTTAAGAGGTTTGGGCGCAACCGTATGGATAACCGAAATTGATCCGATCTGTGCTTTGCAGGCAGCAATGGAAGGTTACCGGGTGGTCACTATGGAAGAGGCTGCACCCATAGCCAATATTTTTGTCACGGCAACCGGAAATTTTGGAATCATTACGCATGATCATATGAAAGTAATGCGTGATCAGGCAATTGTCTGCAACATCGGACACTTTGACGCAGAAATTGAAATTGCCGCTTTACGCCATTACACTTGGGAAAATATTAAGCCGCAGGTCGATCATGTTATTTTCCCCGACGGTAAACGTATCATTGTATTAGCTGAAGGCCGTTTGGTTAATCTAGGCTGTGGTACTGGGCACCCAAGCTTTGTTATGTCCAACTCGTTTTGTAATCAAGTTCTTGCCCAAATCGAGTTATGGAATAATTCGGCCAGTTATGAAAATAAGGTTTATATCCTGCCGAAAAAATTAGATGAAAAAGTTGCTCAGTCACATCTGGCGCAATTAGGTGTAAAACTGACACGCTTAACTCCGGAACAAGCCGCTTACATCAATGTCGACGTTGACGGTCCGTTCAAGTCGGAGCATTACCGTTATTAAATGTTAAATGAGGGGATGATTAATCATCCCCTTTCTATCTTTGAGAACTACACTACCGGGCAATGTGATTGATTCGATGCCCGGTAGTGTTTTTTCAGGCGTAAGTTGGTTGAAAAGCTTCTTCAGGATTGGCGACAGGCCCGTTACCGTCCCAATACGGCGAAAGCTTGCGTAGATTGGCGGCAATGTCAGGCATGACCTTCAATACTTCATCAACATCACTCATAGTATTAAACCGAGAGAATGAAAACCTTATAGTGCCATGAGCTGCCGTATAAGGAATTTGCATGGCTCGCATGACGTGAGATGGTTCAAGAGAGCCGGAAGTACAGGCTGAACCGCTGGAGGCCGCAATTCCTGCTTTGTTCAGCAGCATCAAAATGGCTTCCCCCTCGATATATTCGAAGGCGATATCTGTAGTATTAGGCAGGCGATTGTTCAGATCACCGGTAATAAAACAGTGAGGAATCGATTCTATGATGCCCTGTTCCAAGCGGTCGCGCATGGCTTTAACTTTGGTGTTTTCGTATTCCATATGTTCAATCGCTAATTCACAGGCCCTACCAAGGCCGACGATGGAAGCGGTATTCTCGGTGCCAGCCCGGCGTCCTCTTTCCTGATGTCCTCCGCGAAGCAGAGGACGGTATCGGGTGCCGCGGCGCAGATATAAAACGCCAATACCTTTGGGTGCATGAAGTTTATGACCGGATATGGACAACATGTCGATTTTAGTGTCTTGCAGCATCATCGGAATTTTACCAACAGCCTGCACCGCATCGGTATGGAACATCACTCCGGCATTGCTGGCTAATTCCGCCATTTCCACCACCGGGAAAATCGTGCCGGTTTCGTTGTTTGCCCACATCACTGAGACAATGGCAACCTGATCGGACAACATGTTTTTATAAGCTTCCAGATTTAGTCTGCCGCACTTGTCAACCGGCAAACGATGTATGGTGTAACCTTCTTTTTCCAAGTTATCAACCAGATTCAATATTGCCGGATGTTCAACTGTGGTAGTAATGATTTCCTTGCGATTAGGCTGAGCTTTTATTGCCGACAATATAGCCGTAGAGTCGGACTCAGTGCCACAGGAAGTAAAAATAATTTCAGAATCATGTTCTGCGCCTATTAATTCCTGAACCTGACTACGGGCTTTCTTGATGGCTTTCGCCACGCCATCAGCAAAACGGTGTATTGAGGAGGGATTGCCAAAAAATTCGGTAAAATAAGGCAGCATGGCGTCAACCACAGCCAGATCCACCTTGGTGGTGGCGTTATTGTCCAAATAAATATCAGGCATGAGTGCCCTCCTGAATAGTAACCAATTTAGGCATTTGAGAAGCCGGAATGACACGGATAAATTCACCCAGTACTTCCATTAAACGTTGCTGAATACCGGATATGGTCATTGCAGCCATTTGGCAGCCGTTGCAGGCGCCGGTCATATTGACATAGGCAATATTGTCTATCACTTCAACCAATTCGACATCGCCGCCATCCGCCATAAGTTGTGGACGCAAGGAATTTAACACTTCCTCGATTTTTTTGATTCGTTGCAAATTAGTCAAAGGTTTTTTCTCAGCCTTTTCTACAACCGGTTTTTCTAAAGGCGCTGCTTCAGGATTAAAGGACTCTCCACGTTCTTTGAGCACTTTTTCCAGAATTGCTTCAATGTCTTCGTGACAGGAGGCGCATCCTCCACCGGCTTTGGTGTAATTTGTCACATCTTCAACGGTGCGCAATTTGTTTGCCCAAACCATTTCTTCAATCATGACGGCGTCAATCGCAAAGCATTTACAGATTAAGGCGCCTTCTTCGTGGTCATCTTTCCATTCTTCACCACGATAGTTAGCAACAGCGGCTTGAAGAGCTTCACGTCCCATGACCGAGCAATGCATTTTTTCCGGTGGCAACCCATCCAGTTCAGCTGCAATGTCCTGATTAGTGACTTTTAGCGCTTCATCCAGTGTCAGACCTTTAATGATTTCAGTCAAAACTGAAGAAGAGGCTATGGCGGAGCCGCAGCCAAATGTTTGAAAGCCTGCATCCTCAATGACTTCTGTCGCATCATTGACTTTTAGAGTTAAGCGTAAGGCATCCCCGCAACTTATTGAGCCAACTTCACCAATAGCGTTGGCATTGACCACGGCGCCGGCGTTTTTTTGGGTTGAAAAAATGTTCTTTGACTTTATCTGAATAATCCCACATGATTTTTTTACCCTCGGTAATATTAAGAACAGCTTTTGGTGGGAGCACCATTATCACTGGTAGAAAAAGATGAACCGCAGGCACAACTTTTAACAGCATTTGGATTGCTGAATTTAAAACCTGATCCTTCCAGGCTGTCTAGAAAATCGATAGTCATGCCATCCAATTTTGGTAAACTGAGTGGATCAACAAAAACTTTGACTTCTCCGCAATCTATCAGAGTGTCATCAGGTTTTTTTTCTGCTTCTAAACGCAAGCCATAAGAAAGACCGGAGCAGCCGCCATCGGTCACTTCAATGCGCAGTCCCCCGGTTGGCTTTTCCGAGTTGCTGATAAAACGACCAACGGCTTGAACGGCTGTTTCTGTTAATGTAATCATTGTATAAGTCTCCTG
>Ga0181508_1186392_pt1 | contig 11442 bp, 15 predicted proteins | sample PEATcosm2014_Bin_15_FD_135916 | JGI IMG/M metagenome (GOLD analysis project Ga0181508, IMG submission 135916) | Metatranscriptome of peatland microbial communities from MTU Mesocosm Facility, Houghton, MI, USA - PEATcosm2014_Bin10_10_metaT... | ecosystem: Environmental > Terrestrial > Soil >... | reverse complement strand
TGGAATTTCTGTTAGAGTAAACATATTACGAGATCTTGATATGGACCTAAGAAAATAATATTTAACAAGTTCTATATATCTAAAGTCTCTAGTTTCACTGATTTCAGGTAAGTCAACTTCAATTACATTTTTCTCGTTATCTGTAGTTATATTTCTTATGTAATTATAATGAGCTGTAATCTGGAATTCACCTGTAAATGATATAAATAACTGAGGTTTATAATATCTCCAAACTAAACTCATTGGACCTAGAACTGCAGATCCATAGTAGAAAGACAAGATAGATATAGCTAAATTTGAGGGTACGAGTCTGGAAACCCACTCAGGTGTTCTGTACTGATTTTGCTGAGAAAAGTCAAATGGATTAGCATTTAAGGTTATCTGAACTAACTCTTCAGTAACAGGGTGGTATCTTTCATAGTAAGACAAACATCTTTTAGCAAGTTTCCAGAACGTATTTGTATTTAACTGAATCTCTGCTACGTCACCATAAATATACTCGCCACTTTCGAGTAATATTAAGTCATGAAGATCGGTGAGAAGCATCTTTATTAATTACCCGAATACTGGATAAATATCTACAGGAGTAGGACCATTAGACTTAGGCCAAGTAGGGTTGTGAATAGCTGTCTCAGTTGTACCTGGAGCTGGACCTACTGTGACTACGACTAAGGTCTTAGGAAGACTTGCAGCTACTGGGCCTGTAGATGCTTTACTTGAAACAATTACTGGGGTAGTTACCTTAACAACCATCATAGCCTCCTTACATACTATGCATCATTTCAATGCACTTATTTAAACATGAAGGATTGTGACAGGTCATCATATGACCTTTAGTTTTGTGGTGAATTTCTATTCCACCCTTTATCTTAACTAATTTATGGCCACTTTCATGAACCATAATTTCAGGAGATTTGTCAGAAGAGTAGCCAAGACTTTCTAGCATGGGTCTCAGACTCGGAGCACTTTCAGGAGATTGAGAGAGACTTTCTGACATATTAATGATACTATCTGCTAGACCCATGTTTAACTCCTATCTAAATTTAACTTGTTTTGTAACAAATTGAGGTTGAGTTGTCTCACCTTGAGTAACTTTCGGTGTAAGAACTGGTTGGTGAGGTACTTTAGGTACTGTCTCGTCCGGTATTTTAGGTACTGGTATATTGAGATTTAATTTAGGTGACGGAGGCTTTGTAGTAACTACTGGAGCTACTTGTGAATTGCTGGACTCTCTAATCTTTTTAAGAATCTCTGAGGCTTTAGACATTAATTTCTTTTACCTTGAGTTCTCTCATTAATATAATTATCGAGTCTTTCAGCAGTTCTTGCGGACGAAATCTCATCCGTAGTAATTCTCTCACTAAATGACTGCAAAGCTCCGTCGATCCTTGATAAATGAGCTTCCTGACCTTTGTAATCATCAGGTCTGGGAATTATACCTAATTTATCTTTTATTTGTTCTACATCAGCTTGTAGTCTAGTCACCTGACGAGCTAGATCCTCAGCTGCTACCTGCGTTTGAGGCTTTATTCCACCAGACATCCAAATTACAAAACCACATGCAACAGTACCTATAACAACTAAATTACTTAAAATAGAAAAAGTATCTTTTAAACCTCTAAATTTATCCCCTAATGTCTGTATTTGTTCTCTTGTCACCCTGACCTCCAAAGCTAATTTAAGAGGTTAGTTAGATATAGTGAGATACTTACCAGCATCTCACTATAATTACTAGCTAACTTCTATTAGCCGGTCTGAGGCAGAGTCGGTGCGCCAGTTATAGTAACCTGACCGATAAAGTTCGGGAGGAGTACCTGAGCAGCACCCCACACAGCTGCAGCCTTCTGCTGCTGGAGAGGATTGGTACCAACCGGTAGAGCAGTAGTAACAACGAGAGGCATATAAGGAGCCCATACGCAGCTACTGTCAAACGGTGCAGCACCCTTGTAGAGAGTCAGGATAGTATAGCTAGGCATAACTGCAGACAGAGGTACACGAACCACGACTACTCCGTCAAGAGTACCGTAGATGTGAGGACCCATTGCAGAACCGTCACTAAGCTTCACCCAGCCTGGGAGAGTGCTCAGTACTGAAGCTGCACCAACACCGGCGATCATCACGTTGATGCTACCACGGTTCATAGACGCGACCATGGAGGCTTCAGTTAGAGAGATGATATCCTTTAAGTGCTGCTTGTTTTCCAGGAAGGAAGTATTAGCAGGAGCATTACCAACACCTGGAGTGTAGCTGAAGGTCTGCTGATTGCCTGAAGGAACTGAAGCGAGAAGATTAAAGACGAGAGTATTGAAGATTTCCGAGTTGATAGAAGCAACTAGGTCCTTCGTTAGCTCATCTTCCGCAATCAGTCCGAAACGACGTCTCATAGCATAGCTCTGCTCGAGACCAACTGTATCCTTCAGTGCAAACAGGTTAGCTACAACTGGCTTACTAGCAAGCTGGAAGTTAATCTGAGGGATATTGGTAGCAGCTTCATACACCTGCTCGAACGCTATATTAACAGTGTTCGCATTAACAGGAGTAAATCCGAAGAAGAAGATGTCAACTACACCAGTAGCATAGTTCACAGTTCCGACCATGGTAGCATACCCGCCACCAGCAAGTTGGAAAGGTGCACCAACTAGGTTACCGTTGCCATCGTCAGTAGCAGTAACTGGCCCAACTCTGTTACTGTCCTGAGTGTAGATAACAGTAACTTTCTGAGGGCGAAGTGGTAGTAAAGAAGAACTCGCAGTAAACACAGCAGTAGCTGCAGCTGTGGTAGTACCGAGAGCTACAGTCTGCTGATCACTGGAGTATCCATTCAGAACAGTCTGAGGAGCACCAGTGGCGTCCCAGATAGTCTGACCAGTTGTAGTACCACCCTTAGTTGTCTGAGCAACAACTTGCTTGTAGTACACAGTGCCACGTTCATCGTCGATAGGCTGAACGCTAGCTACAGCACTAATTGGGCTGGTACCATAAGTAGCCGCAATGACGTCCAGTGCGATGTTAGGAATAGTACCGAGAGCGGTAATATTACCTTCATCTTCACACATCTTACGATATGCCTGGAAGGCGTCAAGCTGGAAACCAAGAGCGTGGATATCCCAAGGACTAATCACACGGATCTTGCTCAGGAGTGAACCACTCTCAAGCATCTGCATGTGCTCAGGATAACGCTTCAAGTACTTTTCAGCACTCTGCTCTATAGTCTCCTCATTCATTCTATCCAAAAGCGACTTCATTTAAATTATTCCTTTGAGTTGGTTGAATTATCGAGAAACAACCTCGGTAATTCTCTGGAGACGTGTTTTACCCATAACACCCATGGCACTCTGAGGGTTACCACCGCCAGCATTACCAGACTCATTAATCGCAGTCGTAGGCTGACCACCAGCATTCTTATAGCGGTCAACGATTGGAGCTTTCTGAGTACCCTCAGGCTTCAATCCCTTAATGGTGATCTCTGCTTCGCTGACTCCCATCTTGTTAATGAGATTCTCGCAAATTGAAAGATCAACACTATATCTGTCAGAAAGACTCTTGGCAGTCTTCTTCTTGTTACCTTCAATAACACCTTCAGTGATCTTGAAGACCTTCTGAATTGAAGGGATGCTGCCAAGCTTTATGTAATTGCTAGCAACTTCAAAGACCTGTTCGATCTTCTGAGGATGGCCAAGGTCAGCATACTTATTGAGAAGGTTCATTGCTTCTCTAACTTCGGAAAGACTTCCAATGTCTGCATACTCACCAAGCTTATTCAGGCACTCATTAACATCTTTCGGAGAACCTAAATTAGCATAAGTATTCAGAATATCGAGCGACTCGTTAATCTCTACCGGACTACCAAGAGGCTGGAAGGTCTCAACAAACTTCTTAAACTTGGAGAATACTTCGTTGATTTCCTCAGGCTTTCCGAGATCAACGTAGGACTCGCAAATTGTAACTAAACGATCAATATCTTCAGGAGAACCGTATTCCTTGTACTTCGCAATAGACTCGTTCATAGAAGCGAGACTGGTACGATGAGAGTCAGTGTTCTCAAGAAGCCTTAGATTATCTGAAGATATCTTCTCATTAACTTCCTTCAGCTTCGCTACTTCGTTATTAGCAATAACAAGCTGCTCACTGACAGTACGAAGGCTCTCAAGTGCTTCAGAAAGCTTGCCTTGAACCTTTGCATTATCTGCAGCTAGTGAAGTTAAGGTCTCGTTAACCTGATCCATTACTGTAATCTCCTGAGGATTTAATGTTGCAGACTCGTTGACAAGTTGAGGGTACGCGAACTTAATACCAGGATTGACAACAAAGTCAAATCCTTCCCACTTATAGTTATTTTCGTCCAGTATCTGGTCCTTACCACGCTTACCTACATAGCGACCCATAGCTCTGGAGGAGATAGCCATTCTCCCACCAGCTTTGAAGTAGGCATGTAAGTTTCTACCTACTGGAGTATCTAAAATATAGGACTCACTCATCCCAACTTTAGTCTGAGGGTCAATCCAGATTCTTTTTATGAGATGAGATACCTGCCCATCTCTAAAAGCCTTGTCATCTAGCTCAAGATTATGTCCGATAGTACCATATACGGAACCTTCATTGAGCCTAGATTCGTTATTCTTTTGTACGTTCTCCCACAGCTTCTCTGTGTAGAACCTTCCATTTGTAGAAGACCCATTAACTGCAAAGCTGGGACCTCTAATTTTACCAAGAATACTTAAGCCAGGTGCGTCTGACTCGTTAATATCCTCGTCTAAGGTCCACGAGCTACCAGCCTCGAATACGTCTACAAATTTCTCCATATCATTGTTCATAATTGTTCTCTAAGTTGTTTTAGAATTCCCGTAGAGCTAGAAACAGTGAAGTCTACACCCTCAAAGTCTGGAGTCTGACCTAGAACTCTAATTAGAAGCTCGACTTGTTCAGCCGATATATTTTCAAGATCTCCTAAAAGAATAGTTCTTTCTAGAAGATTTATACTATCAATTGCATATGTTAGAAAGTACTCAAACTCAAACCTATCTAAGAAAGGTCTGTAACTTTCATAATATTCAATATATAAATTTGTCTTAAGTGAAGACAGTCCACCTAGTACATCTACTGGAGAGAAGAACGTCTCTAAATTTAGATACCATTTAATCAAAGGCAGTATATTTTTTACGAAAGCCTTACCCTTGATATCAATTGACCAAGAAGGTACATTTATAATTGAGTACCTATCATCAACCCAATTTAAAGAATTAATTGAAAAGTTCTTCATTATAAAGTAAGAGTTCTTAAAATTTAAGTACTTCTCATAGTAAATCTTTAGATCTTCTTTACTTAAGTCAGTATTTGATTTACCTAGTTCTGACTGAAATCTAAATTTTTCTATGTCTGACTTAAATTTTATATTAAACATCATTATTACCTTTAGCAGACTTTCTAGCTCTAACTGCATACTCCCCGAACTTACGGTTAGGTCTCTTAGTAGGGTCAACTATAGTCTGATCATAACCTGTCCAAATATCACTATTCCAGTCTGACATATCTGAAAGTGGTAGAGACTTTTTATCTTTCTCATCAAGAAGAGTTCTAGGAAGTATAGATAATTGAACAAGTGGTACGTCAGCTAAGAAAGTAATAGGAATATTTGTTTGAGTAAGTCTAAAGTTCATAAATAAAGGACCAAATGCATAAGCCTCAGAATCGACCATCGCAGACATTGGAATTGCATGAGATGTACCCATCATATTAGCAGCACCTCTCATGTAAAATAACCAACCAGGTTTAGTCTGAGCAATTACTCCTAAAGAAACTTGAAGAAATCCAGACTCGGGTAAAGAAGTTAGAAATGGAGGACAGTAGTCTTTGAATTGATCAGGACAGTTCGAATTCCAATCATCTGGAAATCCAGGAAAGTGTACACTATCTTGTAAAGGTGTCCAACTCTCAGACTCTAAAGACTTCCAAACAATTTGATGGCCATCCCAAACAACTGAAAATGTAAGTGGAGGGAATAACCAATAGCCCCATCCACAACCTAGTCTCAAAGCTTCACAATAACGATAAGCTCTTACTGGTATAGATCCATTTGCAGTTTGATCTGCATGTTGAGGAGATCTAGCACTCTTATAGTAACGAAAGAATTTAATATCTGGAGTATTCATAAAAATACCTAAAGTGAAGTGTACGAGCGTTCACTCATTGACTTCCGGACAAGAGAAGAACGCTCGTACTTCAACCTACAATTAAGCAGTAACTCGGCAAGAAGCACCAAGACGAACTGCAGGTGCACGGAAGCCACCACCAACCTTGACGGCAGGAGTACGGCAGGATGCACCCAGCTTAACAGCAGGAGTACGACAAGAAGCGCCAAGCTTAACTTTTAGCATGATACTCTCCACAAAAACAGAGTCAGCGACATAGCTGCTCTGATCCACAGGCATTTTAGCCTAGGACTTCGTATGGGCAGTAGCCCGAATTCTTATACAAACCCGTGATTCTCTACACCTGTACTAATTCTAGCAAGAATTTCCTTAGCTTTAGATGCTTCAGGGTCAGTTTCTCCACCATTTGCAGTATATCTATCGTCATCCTCTCTATTACCAGGAATTATATCACCTGCAGGTAGAGGTTCTAGAGGTACTTCATCCTCGTAAATTTTACTAAGAATTTTAGAAAGTTTACTCACTTAAAGTTCTACAGGTGCTTCTGCACCAGCCTTCAGTCCTGACTTAATACTCTTTCCAATTGCACCTAATAACTTAGATGCTTTAGACTTTTTACCTCCTTCAACTTCGTCATCGTCAGATTTTATAACAGGATTAGGTATTGAACCTAAGGAAGCAACTGTTCCACCAAATCCTGCAGCTGGAGAGCTAGGACCAGCACTAGCAGTAGCAGTAGCTCCACCAGCGTCCTCAAGCATCTGTAAAATTGACGAAGATTTGCTCATTTAATATGTTTCCAATTTTTGAGCTGGTACTACTCTAACGTTTATATGAGACTTATTTAACAACTTCATAATAGCAAAACGATGATTTCCGTCCATTAAATGGAATTTACCGTCTTTATGAGCAACTGTGAGAGGTTCGTCATCTAAGCTGTCTGGACTTTCAGCCATTTGATGTAACTTTGACCTACTCAAATAATTTTGACCTACCTCAATTAAATCTGAGTGTAATTTTTTATGCTCAGCTTGTTTAAGAATTTTACTGTTGATTTTTGCACTTACAGAACCACTAACAACTTTTATTCCTAAGTCTTTAGGGGTAACAAATTCCTTACCCATACCTGGATGAGGTGGAGCACCTGTAATTTTAGACTTTATATCTACAGTACTTTCATTAATCTTATCTAATAATTTAGATAATTTACTCATTGACCTGAAAAGAACCTACTGAGAGTTTTACCAACATATTTTTCGTACTTCTCATAAGTAAACTCACCTCCAAGATCCATATTTTCTATAGATCCTTTAGGATTACCTTCTTCATCTTTAGGTAGACGAGACTGGAGGTACTGTTCAAGATTAGAGAAGTTAGAAATCATCTGACTCATAAACTCTAGCTTTTGTATCTCATCAATGTTTACGAGCTGGTTTCGGAAGATAACTTGTATATTACGAGGATTTAATGCTGCACCAAAATCTTTACCACAATTTGCAAGATGCGTCATCGCAATTTGGACGAGGCCACTTGCTACTGCTTTCTGAACTCCTTTAAGCTTTCTAGTATACCTATTAAAAAGTCTTAAAGCATCTCCTTCAGTTAACGTACCTCCGAAGATAACACTAGGAGGAATACCTACTGAAGTTAAAATCAAAGAACGAATTGTATCAATCGCACTCATAATTATTTGAAGTGTAGAATCGTTCTTTACGTCAATTGTTTGAAGATTACCTTTGTCTGAGTATATGGGAACAATTCTATAACGACCTGCAACTCCTATGATATCACTAGCAGTCAGAAGCTGAGACTCCTGTGATATACCAATTTGCTTGTTAAACAAGTCCTCATATCTTTGAATAATCTTTAAAGCATCTTCAGGAGTAGTGGTTGAAGGAACCTGTACTCCAATAATGGATCCGTGAGCTAAGTTAGAAATTGGAATAGCTGGAATAAGAAGTTCTAAAAGTAAGAGATCCTTAATTTTAGGTATAATATTCTCAAGTATTGGTGTACCTGTTCTAATATATTTAGACAAGTCTTCAATATCAATAGCTGAAGACATCTGGACTTCAAAGCTTTGATTATTGAAAGGCTTTAGATTAGATAACTTCCTAGGTCTCAGACAAAAGTGAGCATACTCTTTAGGAGTCTTAACTTCTAACATACCTCTCGTATTGATTTGAAAGTATCTATCTGGATACCCTCTATCATACGAAGTAATAATATTTATAGCTTCAACATCGTCAAAGATTTCAACTAAACCTTCGTTCTCTTTAACGTCTAGTCTTAGTATATAGTCACCTTCCTTAAGAAGAGGCTCGGATAAACCTACAACAATTTCGTCGAAGTTAAATCTCTCTTGTAACTTTACAAGCTCTTTCTGAATTTCTTCGTCAGAGCATTGAATAGTTACGACATGGTCGTCAGTTACGTCTGGAGTTAGAGCATCACTGGCAATTGTATTAAAAATAACGTCAATTAAATAATATGCTTCAAGTTGTCTAACTTTGTTTCTGAATTCTCTTCTTTCAGTATTTACTGTAGACCAAATACCAAGAAGTTTGTAGAATAAAGAAGGAGCAGCACCTCTTTTAGCTATATCTTCTAAAAGACCTTCGTTAGTGACTATATCTTTTACATTATTAAGGTCAAATTCAAATTTAGTATCTTTACCAGTACTCTCTAGGAATTCATAAAAATTCTTAACTTTTCTACTTGATCTCTCTGGAACATTAGAAGATGTACGAGGACTAGCCCAAGAAATCAAAGGAGTCAGCCAAGAAGTTATTGGAGATGTTCTGCTAGCTACTGCGTCAAATTCTACTTCATTTAACTTTTCAAAATGAGATGGTGGAGTTGGTTTAATTGGACTAATTAACTTAGCAAAGTATGATCTTGCAAATTCAAACATTAATTACTTAAACCTTTTACCTTACAGTACGCCCATCTTCATTAATCTCTTATGAGTATTGGTCGGATAGTCATCATGATGCTTGCCTTCATAATTATGCCAAACATATGTATGACCAGACTCATGCTTATATACTTGAACATGGTGCTTCATCATTACACCATTTTGTGAATGATTTCTCCTATAATCACCGTGAGGAGCACCTTGTTCTTTATTAGGAGTATAGAAGAACTTAGCCTTCCTCAGAGCCTTGACAAATTCATCCAACTTACTCTGGTTAGTTTCATTAACTGGACCTAGGTTATGAGCCTCAGAAAACTGTCTGAGGATGTTAGAAGAAATAGACATGATTAACCTCTACCAAAATTGAAATAGCTCGAAGAGCCTTTATTAGCTAAATTAGCAATTTGTTCGTATGTAGACTTAGGAGCTGTCAGTCTTTCTAGATTTGCAAGAACGTGATTTGTATTATCTTCACCATATGCATCACCAAGTGCCATATATGCTTCATACAGAGATCCTGCACAAGCATCAGACAAGTCCTTAGACCCATTTATAGGGTGGTCAATCTTACCTCTAGAAGACTCAAGTTCCTTTATTTCAGTTTCTAAGACTGGATGTTTGACACTCTTCCATCTTGACTCTATAATAGCTCTTTTAAGAGTATTATAAGGGTCATTACCTCTGTCAACTGAAACTAACTTAGTTGTAAATCCATCCACCTTTAAGTTCTGTCTCAATTCAGTAGACTGATATCCGTCAGTAGAAATTTGAGCAATCGGATATCCTCTACTTCTCATATCAATGAAAAGTTCGTGAATTTTGTATATAGGAACTTCTTGTCCAGGCTTTGAAGATATACTCAGTACTAAGTCAGTAGCAAATATAGGCTTCCTTTTATGGACATCTTTAAAAGTTACTGCGTCTTTCTCAACTGTCTTAATAATTTCATCAACAAAGCTAAATGCTATACCACATTTATCGTTTACAATTCCGAGGTCTATATGAACATAACGAGCTTTCTGAGACTTAAGAATTCCTGTCCAGTCAATATAGTCAATTAACTTATCGTCTTTATCATAAAAATCTAGATATATAATATCCCGAGTGACAGGGTTTTTCCTCTGTAAAGCATCAATAATCTTCTCCACAGACATAATAAACTTAAAGGCAAGTTGTGTAGATACACCTGCTAAGTCTCTTAGAGCCTGAGGTAAGTCTCTATTAAAACGATCTCTATGCTCGTTAGGTACGTATATAACTCTTTCAGGATCCACAAACGATAAAAGAGTAGTGTCAGTTACAATAAAAGGATCCTTTACGTCATTCCCAACAAATACTTGGAAGCAGAACTTTGGGTCCATTATTATTTTATTATTCTCAAGCCTTACACCTAGATATCTATCTGTATGAGCAAATATGTTCCAGATAGGATTATCGAAAACAATTAACTCTGGGTCACTACCTCTGTCTTTTAGAATGATATCTTCGATAAATGAACCAGTCTCGTTTTTAGACGAGTCAATCCAAACTCGACCTGGATACCCGTTTCTAGTCATAAAACGAGACTGAAGACGAGTTCTAATTGAGTTATAGTTATTATACGCTTGATTAAATACAGCAGACTGAAAGTTAACTTCGCTCATGATAGAGCTAACGATAGCTTTACCTAAAGTATGAGTTTGTCTTGAACCTACTTGTATGTCTATATTCTTAGGGAACATTGTCCCACGATTTTGAGCTTTAGCTATCTGGACTTTGAAGTATGGAGACTCTGTAAACCAAGACTGAATTTGGTCAAATAGGACTCCTCCAGCCAAGTCTAGAGTAGCATTAATTAGAGAAAATACAATCTTTGTTGAAGACATCAAGCTGTAGTAAGACTGAGGAGACTTTAAGTAAAGTAATCTACAAATATCGTAGCATAATCCAATAGATGCACATGTGCTCTTTCCCTGACCTATACTTCCAGTTAAGACTACTTCTACATACGGAGAGTAAAAAGGACTAGGGTAAATCTTTCTTAATGCATTTCTCCAAAATGGATATACACTTCCACCTGGTACATCTTCTTTAGCTAGGACATCTCCTAAGAAGTAAGGATCTTCAATAAACTGATCTATAGTAGGAGGAATATCCTCAAATCCAGCAATCTGAGCAACTGCCTTAAGACTCTCTGGATTAGCAGACGCTAGCTCAGTTAGTTTTTCGAGTGCAGTTGACATTAATACTTTGTATGAAGAATTGCTTTAGCTTTTTCTACTTTATTTCTAATCTCAGAAGATACATTATGACCACCTCTGTTTAATAAAAAATTCAGAGAAGCCATCGCACCTTCTAAAGTAGGGTGTGCAGCCTTTGCTCCTTGAGCTATTGACT
>Ga0181508_1228634_pt1 | contig 11499 bp, 9 predicted proteins | sample PEATcosm2014_Bin_15_FD_135916 | JGI IMG/M metagenome (GOLD analysis project Ga0181508, IMG submission 135916) | Metatranscriptome of peatland microbial communities from MTU Mesocosm Facility, Houghton, MI, USA - PEATcosm2014_Bin10_10_metaT... | ecosystem: Environmental > Terrestrial > Soil >... | reverse complement strand
TGTAAGCTTTGCGCCGGAATCCCTTCCGGCGAAACCCCGGCCAAACACTCCCGATTCCCAAAACTTCTGTTATCGCTATCAAAAAACCAACTTCACATTATTCAAACTGGACTACTACCTTAATAAGTATTGAAAGCAGCACGGTACAAATTATTCAGGGAAACAGGAAGCATGATTGATGGGCTAACAATTTGTTGAGAGTAAGTTCAATAAAAGTTTGGCCGGATTTTGAACATTAAGTCAGAGTTATTGAATTGCTTAGTTGAATCTAACCAAGGTCAGGTTTGGTTTGGTGAGTAAATTCTCAATATCGTAAAAACGGGCACAATATTAAAATTATGCTCGTTTTTACTTGCATTATTAATATCGACTATAAAGTTTTATGCTTCACTATCGATTTCTTTCATACTGAGACGGACGCGGCCTTGACGGTCAATTTCCAGCACTTTTACACGCACGATATCGCCTTCGGATAATTTGTCGCTGACCTTGTCTACGCGTTCTTCAGAGATTTGTGAAATATGAACCAGACCATCCTTGCCCGGCAAAATAGTCACAAATGCACCGAAATCCATCAAGCGGACAACTTTACCTTCATAAGTTTTGCCTACTTCCACTTCGGCGGTAATTTCTTCAATCATCCGGCGGGCTTCTTCACCGGCAGCCTTGTCGACCGAAGCAATATTGACGATGCCGTCATCAGTCAAATCAATGCTGGCGCCAGTCTGTTCAGTAATGCTACGGATAGTAACGCCACCTTTACCGATCACTTCACGAATTTTGCTTGGGTCTATCTTGAAGGTAATGATCCGGGGGGCATAGTCTGACATTTTCTCGCGGGTGCTGGACAAGGTTTTGTTCATTTCACCCAAAATATGCAGCCTGCCTTGTTTGGCTTGTTCCAAAGCCACTTTCATGATTTCAGCAGTAATACCATCGATTTTGATATCCATTTGCAAGGCAGTGACACCGTTCTCTGAGCCGGCTACCTTAAAGTCCATATCGCCAAGATGGTCTTCATCTCCCAGAATATCAGATAAAACAGCAAATTGATCGCCTTCCTTGATCAAGCCCATTGCTATTCCGGCGACTGGAGCCTTAATCGGCACCCCGGCATCCATTAGGGCCAGACTACTTCCACAAACACTGGCCATTGAACTGGAGCCGTTCGATTCGGTGATCTCGGATACCACCCGTAGCACGTAGGGAAATTCAGTGATATTTGGCAGCACTGCCGCTACGCCGCGTTTAGCCAAACGGCCATGACCAATTTCCCTGCGTTTAGGAGAGCCGACAAATCCGGTTTCACCCACACTAAAAGGCGGGAAGTTATAATGTAGCATGAAGGTGTCTTTATATTCGCCAGTCAGGGCATCTATGATTTGAGCGTCACGCTCGGTGCCTAAAGTGGCTACTACCAACGCCTGAGTTTCTCCGCGAGTGAAAAGTGCGGAGCCATGAGTTCTGGGGAGAACGCCGGTTCTGATGGTGATGGGCCGGACTGTGCTTAAATCCCGTCCGTCTATACGTTTTCTGTCATTCAAAATTGCGCCGCGAACGATCTCATATTCCAAATGTTCAATGACATTACGAATATCTTTCTCATTGAACTGGTCATCGGCAGTTAATTTTTCAACAACAGCAGATCTGATCACGCTGAGTTGATCCTGTCTGACCAGTTTTTCGGCAACTTGGTACGCAGCTTTAATGCTTTGTTCAGCTTCTGCGGCAACCGCAGCTTGTAAAGCTTTGTTGGTTTCAACCGGTGTCCAATCCAAAGCTGGCGCGGCAACTTCAGCAGCAAATTCATTAATAGCGGCAATAGCTGTTTGCAATTGTTCGTGACCGAACAATACTGCGCCAAGCATAATTTCTTCAGAAAGCAGATCGGCTTCCGATTCAACCATTAATACTGCCTGTTGGGTGCCGGCTACAACAAGTTGTAAGCGAGACTCTTTCAAGGCTGAAGTGGATGGATTTAACACGTAGGCGTCGTCAAGATAACCAACGCAAGCAGCTCCGAGAGGGCCGTTAAACGGTAAGCCGGAAACGGCCAAAGCCGCAGATGCGCCCAATAAAGCCGGTATTTCGGTATCAACGTCAGGATTAAGCGACACCACAGTTGCAATAATCTGCACTTCATTGGTAAAGCCTTCAGGAAACAGTGGACGTATCGGTCTGTCAATCAGGCGTGATATCAGGGTTTCGTTTTCACTCGGACGGCCTTCGCGTTTGAAGAATCCTCCAGGAATTTTACCCGCAGCAAATGCTTTTTCCTGATAATTTACGGTAAGCGGGAAAAAGTCTCCGCCACTGCCTTCTTTTTTGCCGACAACTGTTACCAGCAACGAAGTGCCTTCAACATCGATCATTACCGCGCCATTGGCTTGGCGGGCAATTTCTCCGGTTTCTAGAGTGACGAGACGATCGCCGTATTGAAATTGTTTCCTGATAAGAGTCACTATTTAAGTTCCTGCTTTGATTGTTTTGAGAAAGATATCATAAAGCTGAAATGGCGCCGTTAAGCATCGATTTCCGGTCGTAATTATTTACGTATGCCCAAACGCTCAATTAAAGTACGGTAACGGGCAATATCCTTATTTTTAAGGTAATCCAGAAGTTTACGGCGTTGGTTTACCATGCGCAGTAAGCCACGGCGCGAATGGTTGTCTTTTTTATGAGCCGCAAAGTGCGGAGTAAGTTGGTTGATATTAGCGGTTAAAAGAGCCACCTGTACTTCTGTAGAGCCGGTATCTCCTTCGGATGCACGGTATTCTTCAACAACTGCTTTTTTCTGTTCTGCGGTTAACGACATTGTTAATCCCTATCAAAAAATAAAAGTAAAAAATAAAGCCATCACTTGGATGGCGGTTAAAACATTGATTCCACAATAGGGTGTAGAAACAAATGTTTGTTTATCTAAATAATCCATTAATTTTGATTATTTAGATGAAATAGTTTTCTGGGTGCTAGTTTACCATTTAATAACATTTCTCCCAAACCTAAAAAGGCTTGATCATTGTATATTCTTACCATACCAAAGCTGGTGGCCGTCAGGGTAATTTGTTGGCCGAGCAGGATACTGTCAGATTGTTCTCTGGATAGTGTTATCTGCGGGATACCGGCTAGCGGGGCATCAACCGGAATCAGATAATTCAAGCGTGTTATATCATCCATATTCTGTAATTGCTCAAAGGTCAATGCCTGACTAATGTCAAATTGTCCGGCGGCCGTTCTTCGCAAACGCGATACAGTTCCGCAAGTTCCAAGCATATGACTTATGTCCTCAGCCAAGGATCTGATATAGGTGCCTTTTGAACAGACAACATCAAGTTCAATCCAGGTTGTGTCATAGTTCAGCAATGTCAGTTTGAAAATTGTAATGGGTCTGGCGGCTCTTTCAACAGTTTTGCCTGCACGGGCAAGCTCATATAACTTTTTGCCGTGAAATTTCAAAGCGGAATACATGGGCGGAATTTGTTGGCTTTCCCCAATCAGTGAAGCCAAGCAATCCAATAAATCCTGTTCAGTGTATTCCGGAACCGGCATTTTGCAGATGATTTCACCTTCCGTATCACCAGTATTGGTCATAATGCCCAAATTTATCGTAACCTGATAGCGTTTATCTTCAGCCAGCATCCAGGCGGATACTTTGGTTGCTTCCCCAAAGCAAAGCGGCAGCAGGCCGGTTGCTAAAGGATCAAGACTGCCGGTATGTCCGGCTTTGTTGGCGTTCAAAAGACGCCTTACTTCCTGTAAGGCTTGGTTAGAAGAGATGCCTTCACGCTTATCTAGCAGCAAGATACCATGCACATCCTTGCCGGATTTTCGTTTAGCCACTATTCTTCCTGTCCCGGTTTAGATAAATCCTGAAGCAATTCCGAAACGCGCATGCCTGTGTCGAAAGAATGGTCATAAATAAAATGTAAATCGGAAATATGCCGTAATCTCATACGTTTGGCTAATTCGTGCCGAATGTAAGGCGAGATTTCGTTTAGAACGGCAACATTCTTTTGTTTGTTTTGTTCGTCACTGTTTAAAACAGTAATATAGACTTTTGCGACGGCAAGATCTTTGGATAACTCCACTTCGTTAATAGTGATGAAACCCAATCTGGGATCTTGCACCTGTCTTTGCAAAATAACGGCAAGCTCTTTTTGCATTTGTGAGGCAACTCGTTGGCTTCGTCCAAACTCTTTTGGCATGAATTATATTTCCCGTTTTACTTCGATGCGTTCAAAGACTTCAATCTGATCGCCGGCTTTAACATCATTATAATTTTTAACGCCAATACCGCACTCCATACCCATTTTAACTTCGTTAACATCGTCTTTAAAGCGACGTAAAGATTCAAGTTGTCCTTCAAATATCACTACGTTGTTGCGTAAAACCCGAATTGGCAAGTTACGTTTAACAAAGCCATCAATAACCATGCAACCTGCAATAGCGCCAAATTTAGGTGAACGGAATACGTCTCGAACCTCAGCAAGACCAACAATTTTTTCCTGAATTTCAGGTGCCAGCATGCCGCTGATTGCGCGTTTTACTTCATCAATAGCTTCATAGATAATGCTGTAATAATGCAGGTCTATATCTTTTTCTTCTATCAGTTTTCTAGCTACAGCGTCGGCGCGGACATTAAAACCAATTAAAATGGCGCTTGACGCCAGCGCCAGGTTGGCGTCACCTTCATTGATGCCCCCAACGCCGCCGAAAATACATTTAACCTGTACTTCATCAGTCGATAGACCGACCAGGGATTCTCTAAGTGCCTCAAGGCTGCCTTGAACATCAGTTTTAATGACGATATTGAGTGTCGAGGTTTCTCCGGCAGACATTCTGGAAAAAACATCATCGAGTTTTGAGGCATGTTGTGCGGCATGACGATTTGTACGTTTTCGTTCTTCACGATGAGCGGCCAATTCTCTGGCAATACGTTCGTTTTGCACTACCAAAAACTCGTCACCGGCTTCAGGCGTGCCGGATAAGCCAAGAATCTCCACCGGGGCGCTTGGCCCTGCTGACTTGATCGCATGTGAGTTTTCATCAAACATGGCTCTAATGCGACCATATTCATGCCCGCACAACACAAATTCGCCTTTACTCAATAAGCCATTTTGGATTAGTACTGTCGCCACGGCGCCACGGCCTTTGTCCAGACGCGATTCAATACAGATTCCGGATGCAATGCCATCTGCCGGGGCTTTTAATTCTAAAACTTCAGCCTGTACAATTAAAGATTCAATCAAATCATCTATGCCTGCGCCGGTTTTGGCTGAAACCTTAAGGAATTGCACATCACCGCCCCATTCCTCAGGAACAACATTAAGTGTTGCTAATTCTTGCATCACTCTGTCGGTATTGGCTTCAGGCTTGTCGATTTTGTTTAGCGCGACAATGATTGGCACATCTGCAGCTCGAGCATGATCTATGGCTTCTTTGGTTTGTGGCATGACACCGTCATCAGCAGCCACCACTACGATAACAATATCGGTTACTTCTGCGCCTCTGGCGCGCATGGCTGTAAAAGCAGCATGACCCGGGGTGTCTAGAAAAGTAACTGAGCCATGGTCGGTTTTGACTTGATAAGCACCGATATGTTGGGTAATACCGCCTGCTTCACCGGCCGCAACACGGGTTTTGCGAATATAATCCAATAGCGAAGTTTTACCATGATCGACGTGACCCATAATGGTGACTATCGGCGCTCTGCCGGTCAGTTTTCTCTCTTCACTTTCATTTTTGACTTCAGCCAGCATTTCCTGTTCAAAGTCGTCTTCACTTTGCATAATAGCAACATGTCCCATCTCTTCGACCAGAATTACAGCGGTTTCCTGATCGATAGTCTGGTTGATAGTGGACATGATGCCCAATTTCATTAAATGCTTGATGACTTCAGCGGCCTTGACGCTCATTTTAACGGCAAGGTCTGAAACTAAAATGGTTTCAGGGATAGTGACTGCCTTTACAGCGGGAATAACTGGCCTTTCAAACTTATGTTTGGATGGCGCGCCGCCCAACTCAATTTCCGGTTTTTCCTTACGTAGCTTGATCTTTTTGCCTTTGGTTCGGCGGCTGTTTTCACCACGGCTGTCTATATCCAAATCGGTATTGGAGGGTCTTGAAGGTTTGTATTCCTGTTTTTTCTTGTGCAAGGTTTGTTGCTGTTTGGCTTCCGCCTGTTTTTTTACCTTCTCCGCAGTGCGTTGGACAGAGGCTTCCTGACGCTGTTTTCTTTCCTGCTCTAAAGTGGCTTCCTCATCCTGAGTTTCTACAACAGGCTCAGGGCTTGGGGAGGGCTGGGTTTCATCAACAATCGTATGTTCTTCAGGAACGGCTTCAATGCTTTCAGTTTCAATTCCTTCATCAGCTTCTGGCAAAACTTCTTCTTCAGGTTCCGGATAATGAGGCTGTTCCTCAATTTCAATTTCCAGCGGAATCTCAGGTGTTTCAGCAGACAGAACCGCAGCTTGCAACTCCGCAATAGTAAGTTGTTCTTCGGCAGGGACCGGTTTTAAATTATCGAGCTCATCACTTGCAATAGTTGAGAGTTCTGCAGTCTTAGATTCAGCTTGATCTTTTGTTTCACTGCGTTTGATATAGGTTTTTTGCTTACGCACTTCAACGCTGACGGTTTTTATCGCGGCGCCGGGTGAAGTAGATTGTTTCAATTCGGTTTTGGTGCTGCGTTTTAAGGTAATCCGCTTAGGTGAAACGGCGTCCTGAGCATTGGCAATTTTGCCATGGCGTTGCCGCAAATGCGCCAGCAATTTGACTTTTTCTTCTTCGCTGATCACGTCTTCTGCCGAATCAGCAGTTAAACCAGCTTCTTTTAATTGTTCTAAAAACCGTTCTAAGGGGATACCGACGACTTCTGCCAATTCCTGTACTGTTTTATCGCTCATAGTGTCCTCCGGTTTTAGCCGTTATCCTCTGCGAACCATGATTCGCGGGCTTTCATAATTAGCTTACCGGCACGTTCTTCCGTCATGCCCGTAAAGTCTATAATATCGTCAATTGCTTGCTCGGCCAGATCATCCATACTGACAATGCCTGCCGCCGCCAATTCATGAGCCAGCTCATCGTCCATTCCTTCCATGGCCAGCAATTCCGGGCTGGGTTCGGAAGTTTCAATTTTTTCTTCAGAAGCAATGGCTTTGATAAGTAAAGCATCTTTGGCGCGACTGCGAAGCGCTTCAACCAGTTCTTCGTCGAAACCTTCAATTTCCAGCATTTCCTCGACTGGGATGTAGGCAATTTCTTCAATGTTGCTCAATCCAACTTCAACCAGCACATCAGCAATTTCTTCGTCGACATCCAATAGCTCTATAAATTCTTTTTTTGCCTTACTGGATTTTTCATCATGGCTTTTATCAATCTTGGCGGCGTCATGAATATTCAACTCCCAGCCGGTTAATTCTGTAGCAAGCCTTACATTTTGCCCCCCGCGGCCAATGGCCTGGGAAAGACTGTCAGTCGCAACAGCCACATCCATACTATGCTTGTCTTCATCAACTACTATGGACTGTATTTCCGCCGGCGACATGGCATTAATCACAAATTGAGCTTCGTTAGGATTCCACAAAATGATGTCAACCCGTTCTCCGGCCAGTTCGTTGGAAATAGCTTGAACCCTGGAGCCGCGCATGCCGACACAAGCGCCAACCGGGTCAAGGCGTGGGTCGTTGGTTTTAACCGCTATTTTAGCTCTGGAGCCAGGATCTCTGGCTGCGGCCATGATTTCTATCAATCCTTCCCCAACTTCCGGGACTTCAAGGCGAAACAAAGCAATCAATAATTCAGGTGCGGTGCGGCTGACAAATAATTGTGGGCCGCGCGGTTCCAGCCGAACTGATTTTAAGTAGCCGCGGATGCGATCACCTATCCTGACCGGCTCTTTAGGGATCATGTCTTCACGGGCTATGTATGCCTCAACATGGCCGCCTAAGTCCAGAAATATATTGCCTTTTTCAATGCGTTTAGCGATGCCTGTGACCAGTTCTCCCACGCGATCCTGATAAGCTTCAACAATCTTTTTCCGTTCAGCTTCTCTGACTTTCTGAATGATGACCTGTTTGGCGGTTTGCGCAGCAATACGGCAGAAATCTACGGATTCAATTTCTTCTTCAATATATTCGCCGACTTTAATATTGGGATTATCAATTTCGGCAGCTTCTAATAAAATCTGGGCGCCTGGAAATTCGACATCGCCGTTAATTTCAGGATTAGGGTCAACAACCAGCCAGCGACGATATGTAGTATAGTCGCCAGTATGCCGATTAATGGAAACCCGTGCTTTAATCGGATTTTCATAGCGCTTAATGGTCGCGGCTTCCAAAGCTGATTCTATGGCTTGAAAGATAATTTCCTTGTCTATTTCTTTTTCATTAGCAAAAACGTCTGCTACCAATAGAATTTCTTTATTTGCCATTGCGACCTCCTTTGTTTAATAGATATTCAGGCGTCAATCGCGCCTTGCTCATAGCCTGGAATGGGATTCTAAAAATTTGATCACCTTCTTCTAACAAAATTTCATCGCCTTCAATCGCTTGAATTTTTCCACAAATTTTCTTGCGCTTTTGAATTGAACTATAAAGATGGACTGTGGCGTGATCGCCGATATACCGTTGAAACTGGCTGAGTTTAAAAATCGGCCGGTCTTCGCCGGGGGAAGAAACTTCCAAATGGTAATTTCCCTGTATTGGATCTTCCACGTCCAATATGCCGCTCACTTGATGGCTGACCTTGCTACAGTCGTCAAGTAAAATACCATTTTCGCAATCAATGTAAATACGCAACATACCATGTAAAGGGTGTGGATTATATTCTATGCCAACACATTCATAACCAAGACCTTCCACAATTGGTTCTATCAAATTCACCAAGTGTTCAGGAGCCTGTTTCATTAACGCCTCACCTAACTTAACCCAAAAAAAAAGAGCCTTTGGCTCTTCCATAAACTTTAATCCTGTGGCATATTTTCAAAACGCCACAAAATAAAAAACCCCATAACGGGGCTACTAAAAAAGCCGTGTACATCATGGTGCCCAAGGACAGAATCGAACTGTCGACACGAGGATTTTCAGTCCTCTGCTCTACCGACTGAGCTACCTGGGCGGCGTAAAACACGAATCATGGTGCCCAAGGACAGAATCGAACTGTCGACACGAGGATTTTCAGTCCTCTGCTCTACCGACTGAGCTACCTGGGCGCTAAGAGCCGTATATTAAACTAAGTAATATGTATTTAGTCAAGAAAAATACCTAAGCATGCCCTTTATGCCTGATAATTAGCCGCTTTTTATATAATTCTTCTGTTACACTGATATTAAATCCTCGTTAATATTTTATTCCTTGCACAGCTAAATTTTCAGCAATTGTAACCCAGAGATCGTTATGAATTCATTTTCAAATATTCGTGCACTAATCATTGATATGGATGGTGTATTGTGGCATGGCGATCAGCCCCAAGAAGGGCTGAATGATTTTTTTCAGGCCTTGCGCGAACTGAATCTTCCATTTGTACTTGCTACCAATAATGCCAGTATGACTGCAGAGCAGTATTTGGACAAACTGGCAAAAATGGGAGTAGCTGTAACCACGAAAGAAATTTTAACTTCCGGCATGGCTACTGCTCTATATCTTTCCAAGCATTATCATCCTGATCATACCCGTGCTTTTGTCATTGGCGGCTTGGGTGCCAGACAACCGTTACTTGATCTGGGTTTTACTCTGACCGGTCTCTACGAAACCAAAGCTGATCAACGCGCTCATCTAGTGATTTGCGGGCTTGACCGGGAGCTGTCCTGGGATAAATTAGCTACTGCGACCTTAAACATCCGTGCAGGAGCATACTTTATCGGCACCAATGGCGATACTTCTTTACCAACAGAGCATGGTGTGACGCATGGTAATGGCGCAATTTTAGCGGCTTTACAAGCTGCTACCGGTGTATCCCCCACCATCATCGGCAAACCGGAACCAATTATCTATCAACAAGCTATGGAATTGTTGGGAGTGGATATGGACTACACCATCGCTATAGGCGATAGGTTGGATACTGATATATTAGGTGCGGTGCGCACCGGCATTCGCAGTGTGTTGGTATTGAGCGGCATTACCAGAGAAGAAGATCTGAAATATGTAGATTATGCGCCTGATTGGGTTGTGCCGGATATTCGAGAGATTTCCCGTATGTTAAGACAACTAGTCTCATGAAAAAATTTTTAGATGCCACTGAAACCATGCTGATTGACAGTCTGCATGGTTTCGCAAAAGCCCATGCCGATATTATCAGGTTGAATGATCAGCCGATGTTTATTTTCAGAAATCAACTAAAACAAGGTAAAGTGGCGTTGATTTCCGGCGGTGGTTCCGGGCATGAGCCGTTGCATAGCGGGTTTGTTGGTTTTGGCATGTTGGATGCTGCCTGTCCCGGTCAGATTTTTACCTCTCCTACGCCTGATCAGATGCTAGCGGCTGCGCAAGTAGTAGACAGTGGCTCCGGGGTGTTGTTTATTGTCAAAAATTATTCCGGCGATGTCATGAATTTTGAGATGGCTGCTGAAATGCTGGATATTCCAAATGCCACAGTATTAGTCAGTGATGATGTGTCATTGCCTAAAAACCATAGCATTGGCAGAAGAGGGGTGGCCGGCGCTTTGATAGTTGAGAAAATCCTTGGCGCTGCTGCAGAAGCAGGTTGCGATCTGAGCACCTGTAAATCGCTGGGAGATAGGCTTAACCAATCAATTGCTTCCATGGGCGTGGCCTTGACCAGTTGCACTGTTCCGGCAATGGGGCGTCCAACCTTTGAGATCGGCGAAGATGAAATTGAGATTGGCGTTGGCATCCACGGCGAGCGGGGACGTCAGACAGCCCCCTTGATTTCGGCCAGTAAAATCGTAGAACAGCTTGCCGAACATATTCATGCCGAACTTAACCCTCAGCCAGGCCAACAAGTATTGCTGCATGTCAATGGTTTCGGCGGCACCCCGCTAATAGAATTGCATTTGATCTACCAGTTGGCCTGGCAGTACTGGCATAAACGCGGGGTGATCATTCAGCGTTCGCTGGTAGGTAACTTCACCACATCCCTGGATATGGCTGGTTGTTCACTGACTTTGGCATTGCTGGATGATGAAATGCTTAAATGGTGGGATGCGCCGGTTAATACTGCTGCTTTGCGTTGGGGGATGTAAGATGATTTTGCAGAACTTCGGCTACGGCTTCTATCATTAGTTGAGCAGTTTTGGCGCCCGGGTCAATATGGCCTTTGCTTCGTTCTCCCAAAAAGGAAGCCCGGCCCTTAGTGGCCAACATATCTCGGGTTGCTTCCACACCTGTTTCGGCAGTTTGGCGGATGTGCTGCAATATTTCTAATAAGGCTTTGTCAGCCCGGACTGTTTCATTTAAAGCGTTTGCTACCGGCGCCAATACGTCCAACATGGTTTTTTCACCTACATCAGCTTTGCCGCGTTGTTTTACCGCCTCAATGGCC
>Ga0181508_1379871_pt1 | contig 11676 bp, 6 predicted proteins | sample PEATcosm2014_Bin_15_FD_135916 | JGI IMG/M metagenome (GOLD analysis project Ga0181508, IMG submission 135916) | Metatranscriptome of peatland microbial communities from MTU Mesocosm Facility, Houghton, MI, USA - PEATcosm2014_Bin10_10_metaT... | ecosystem: Environmental > Terrestrial > Soil >... | reverse complement strand
GCCTTGCAGCTCAGCCATTACTTTGGTTAGCGCTGCAGTCAAAGTGGTTTTACCATGATCAACGTGACCTATGGTTCCCACGTTTACGTGCGGTTTTTTTCTTTCAAATTTTTCTTTAGCCATGGGTCAATACCTAATATTTATAAAGAATTAAGATACTTTTCTAATAATAGCTTCCGCAATATTTGCAGGTGCTTCGTTATATTTTTCAAACTGCATGCTGTATGTTGCTCTTCCTTGGGTTGCAGACCTCAGATCGGTTGCGTATCCGAACATTTCTGCCAACGGGACTTCACATTCGATCGATTTGCCTGCAGGAACATCATCCATTCCATGGATCACCCCCCGGCGCCGCGTTAAATCACCAACTACCTCACCCATATAATCCTCAGGCGTTACTATTTCAACCTTCATTATCGGCTCAAGCAACACAGGTTCTGCAGTTTCAGCCCCATCCCTGAAGCACATTGATCCTGCTATTTTGAAAGCCATTTCATTAGAATCAACATCATGATATGACCCATCGAACAAACTTACTTTAACATCAACAACCGGATAACCCGCTATTATGCCATTTTCCATCTGTTCTTGTACGCCTTTATTTACTGCCGGCACAAATTCCTTTGGAACAGCTCCTGCCACTACTTCATTTACGAACTGGTAGCCACTCCCTAATGGCTGCGGCTCTATGCGCAACCAAACATGTCCATATTGACCGCGACCGCCCGACTGCCTAATGAATTTCCCTTCACATTCAACCACTTTGCGAACAGTTTCTCGATAAGCTACCTGCGGCGCCCCGACATTCGCTGAAACATTAAATTCCCTTTTCATCCGATCAACTATAATTTCCAGATGCAATTCACCCATCCCGGAAATTATTGTCTGCCCCGACTCAGGATCGGTATTTACACGAAATGAAGGATCTTCTTGTGCTAATCTTGCTAAAGCGCCACCCATTTTATCTTGATCTGCTTTAGTTTTCGGTTCAACCGCAACCGCAATTACCGGCTCTGGAAATTCCATTTTTTCCAACAATATTGGAGCGCTTAATTCGCTAAAAGTATCGCCGGTTGTGACTTCTTTCAATCCTATCACTGCCGCGATATCCCCAGCCCTTACCTCTGCCAATTCTTCGCGACTGTTAGCGTGCATTTGCACTATCCTGCCTATCCGCTCCCTTTTTCCTTTCGCTACATTTAATACTGCATCCCCAGACTTCAATACACCCGAATATACCCGAATAAAGGTTAATATTCCTACGAAAGGGTCTGTTGCAATTTTAAAGGCTAACGCTGCAAAGGGCTGCTCATCATTTGCACTTCGCTCGGCACTGTCCGTACTGCCTTGGATAATTCCTTTTACAGCTTCTTTATCGGCCGGTGATGGTAAAAACTCAACAACACCATCTAAAAGGCTTTGTACGCCTTTATTTTTAAAAGCAGAGCCACAATAAGCAGGTACAATTTTATTTTGTAAAACCTGAATTCTAATTCCCGCTTTAATTTCTTCATCTGACAAAATACCTTCTTCTAGATATTTCTCAGTTAAAGCCTCTGATCCATCAGCTGCTATTTCAATTAATTTTTCGTGCCATTTTTCAGCATCGTCCAGTAACTCACTAGGTATATCAGCTTCTTGATAAGTTAAACCAAGACTGGCCTCATCCCAATAAATTGCCTTCATTCTCAACAGGTCAATTACACCTTTAAATTCGTCTTCAGATCCTATCGGCAATTGCAACGGTATTACAATTGCGCCTAACCGGCTTTTGATCTGCTCGACAACTCTAAAGAAATCAGCGCCAGTGCGGTCCATTTTGTTTATGAACGCTAATCTTGGAACCTGGTATTTATTTGCCTGCCGCCAAACAGTTTCTGATTGCGGCTCTACTCCGCCAACAGCGCAAAATACCGCACAGGCCCCGTCCAAAACCCGCAAAGAACGCTCGACCTCAATTGTAAAATCCACATGCCCAGGCGTATCAATTATATTAATACGGTGTTCGGCATGACATTTATCCATACCGGACCAAAAACAAGTGGTTGCAGCAGATGTTATTGTTATCCCTCTTTCTTGCTCCTGCTCCATCCAATCCATGACTGCCGCGCCATCATGCACCTCACCAATTTTATGAGATACACCGGTATAAAACAAAATCCGTTCTGTCGTTGTCGTTTTGCCCGCATCTATGTGAGCCATTATTCCTATATTTCGATAGCGCTCTATAGGCGTTTTCCTAGCCACAACAACAACCCTTCAACTTGATCACCAACGGTAATGAGCAAATGCCTTATTCGCCTCAGCCATTTTGTGTGTATCTTCACGCTTTTTCGCTGCAGCGCCGCGCCCTTCAGAAGCATCCAACAATTCTCCGGCCAATTTTGCCGACATTGTTCTCTCATTCCGCTTGCGTGCCGCATCTATTAACCAACGCATTGACAAAGCCAATCTTCTTGCGGGACGAACTTCTACCGGCACTTGGTAAGTTGCACCGCCAACCCGTCTTGATTTAACCTCAACCCGCGGCTGTACGTTTTCAAGAGCTTTGGAAACTAATTCCAAAGTTTCTTTATGCCCTTTCCCTTCAATAACATCCAAGGCGCCATACACAATTTTTTCAGCTACTGATTTTTTGCCGTCTACCATGATCATATTCATGAATTTTGACAACATATCGCTTCCAAAACGCGGATCCGGATTTATTACTCTTTTTGCTGCGACTCTTCTTCTTGACATCTGTTACCAGCCTTTATTTCTTAGGTCTTTTAGCGCCATATTTGGAGCGCCCGCATTTTCTGTCTTTAACACCAGAGGTATCAAGACTGCCACGCACTACGTGATAACGCACACCCGGCAAATCTTTTACCCGACCGCCTCTTATCAGAACCACCGAGTGCTCCTGTAAATTGTGCCCTTCGCCGCCAATATAACTACTTACTTCAGAACCGTTAGTTAATCTAACCCTTGCAACTTTACGCAATGCTGAGTTTGGTTTTTTTTGGCGTAGTCGTGTACACACGCGTACACACACCCCTTCTTTGAGGACACGCTTCCAACGCCGGAACATTGGTTTTTTCTATTTTCTTAGCACGAGGCTTACGGACCAACTGATTGATCGTGGCCATTCTTAATTACTCCGATATGCAATATGTAACAAACAAAATCAGCGTAATATCTTACGCTGATCACTGCTGCCAGACCTAGGTCTCTTTACTCATGTGAGCTGGTCATCATACAACCACTCAAGCATAAGGTCAAGAACTTTTATTTATTTTTATTCAACATTTAGGGCTTGTTTTAAGGCCTCTTCAACATCGACCGTTTCTACTAACTGATTTGCCGTCTCATTATTCAGCAGCGTGTCAGACAATCCTCTTTTACGTCTTTGCTCATGATAGGCTAACCCTGTGCCTGCCGGTATCAACCTGCCGACAATTACATTTTCTTTTAATCCATTCAGACCATCGCTGATACCTCTTACAGCCGCATCCGTCAATACCCGAGTTGTCTCTTGGAAAGAGGCCGCCGAAATAAACGATTCCGTTGCCAAAGAAGCCTTGGTTATGCCCAATAATATAGAATCGTAACTAGCCGGAATTTTTCCGCTCCGCTCAGCTTGATCATTTACGGCATTTAAATAAGTGCGCTCAACTTGCTCACCTTTCACGAAATCAGTTTCACCCGATGCGGTAATTTCAACTTTTCTCAACATCTGCCTAATAATGGCTTCAATGTGCTTGTCATTGATTTTCACTCCCTGCAGACGGTAAACATCCTGAATTTCTTTGACCAAATAGTCAGCTAGCTCCTCAATACCGCGTAAACGTAAAATATCATGCGGCGTTAATTCGCCTTCAGCAATTGTCTCGCCTTTCTCAACGAATTCCCCCTCAAAAACAGTAATATGCCGCCATTTTGGAATTAGGGTTTCGTATTGCTCGCCTTCCGAATCGGTTATTATTACTCGCTGCTTGCCTTTGGTTTCCTTTCCAAACGCCACCATGCCGGTTGCCTCGGCTAAAATTGCCGGATCTTTAGTTTTCCGAGCTTCGAACAAATCAGCAACTCGCGGTAAACCACCGGTAATATCCCGGGTTTTACTTGATTCTTGTGGAATCCTGGCCAGAACGTCACCCACTTTAACTTCACCGCCGTCTTTTACACCGACGATAGCGCCGGCCGGCAGAAAGTATTGCGCTGGAATGTCGGTGCCTGGTAAATTAACTTGCCCGCCATCCTGGTCTATCAAACGCACCATTGGCCTAAGCTCTTTACCCGCGGAACTTCTTTGTTTAGGATCGGTAACTACCCGCGAAGTCAAGCCGGTTACCTCATCTGATTGCTGTTGAACAGTAATGCCATCCATGAAGTCAATCAATTGTATAAAACCACCTTCTTCAGTAATTACCGGATGTGTATGCGGATCCCAGTTAACAATGATATCTCCGGCAGAAATCGGACTTCCATCCTCAATCGACAACACGGCGCCATAAGGAATTTTGTATCGCTCGCGTTCGCGACCATAATCATCCATCACTCCGACCTCACCTGATCTAGACACTGCAACCAGATTATTTTCCCTATTTTTAACCGTTTTCAGGTTATTCAGTTTAACGGTTCCCGCCGATTTAACCTGCACATTACTCACTGCAGCCGAACGCGATGCCGCACCGCCAATATGGAAAGTCCGCATAGTTAACTGAGTGCCGGGCTCGCCAATTGATTGTGCGGCGACAACACCCACTGCTTCTCCTATGTTAACCAAATGACCACGACCTAAATCGCGTCCATAACATTTACCGCACACGCCTTTACGTGATTCACATGTAATAACTGACCGTACCAACATTTTATCGATACCATGTTCTTCCAGAACAGCTACCAAATTCTCGTCTATCATGGTGCCGGCTGGAATCAGCACTGTATTTCCGGAAGGCTCAGTTACATCGATAGCCGCCACACGACCCAAAACGCGCTCAACCAGCGGCTCAACTACGTCCCCGCCTTCGATAATTGGCGTCATGGTCAGACCGTTTTGCGTGCCGCAATCATAATCAGAAATTACCAAATCCTGCGCCACGTCCACTAATCTCCGCGTTAAATATCCGGAGTTTGCCGTTTTCAACGCAGTATCCGCCAAACCTTTCCGCGCGCCATGTGTCGAAATAAAGTATTGGAGTACGTCCAAACCTTCTCTAAAATTTGCGGTAATCGGTGTTTCAATAATCGAACCATCAGGTTTAGCCATCAAACCCCGCATTCCTGCTAATTGTCTGATTTGCGCAGCCGAGCCCCGCGCGCCTGACTCAGCCATCATGAAAATCGAATTGAACGACTTTTGTTTGACCGTTTCACCCTTGGCATTAACTACTTCGTCCTCACCCAAGCCTTCCATCATCACCTTTGCGACTTGATCGTTAGCACGCGACCAAATATCCACAACTTTATTGTAGCGCTCGCCATCGGTTACTAAACCCGAAGCATATTGGTTCTGAATCTCATTTACTTCAAGATCTGCCGCACGGATGATATCGGCTTTTTTCGCCGGTATCTCCATGTCTTCTATGCCGAAAGAGACGCCAGATCTAGTTGCGTATTTAAACCCCATATACATGATTTGATCGGCCAGAATCACAGTCTCTTTAATGCCAAGATAGCGATAGCTATAATTAATTAGACGAGAAATATTCTTTTTCGTCATATCAACGTTGACCAATTCATACGGCATTCCATCTGGAACGATATCCCAGATTAAGGCGCGGCCAACAGTGGTTTTCTTCCTGCTCACTATTGAATCGAATTTACCTTCCGCATTTTTTATTTTTTCTGTAATTCTAACTTCAATTTTTGACTGTAATTCAACAGTTTTGCTATCCAAGGCTTTTAAAATTTCTGACGAATCAACAAAGATGCTACCCTCGCCTATGCCGTTTATTTTCTCTCGGCTTATATAATACAAGCCCAAAACCACGTCTTGAGACGGGTTAATGACCGGCTCTCCATTTGCTGGCGACAAAATATTGTTGGTCGCCATCATCAGGGTCCGCGCCTCTAACTGCGCTTCAATTGACAATGGAATATGTACAGCCATTTGGTCGCCATCGAAATCGGCGTTAAAAGCGCTACATACTAAAGGATGTAATTGAATTGCTTTACCTTCAATTAATGTTGGTTCGAAAGCCTGAATCCCCAAGCGGTGCAAAGTAGGGGCTCGGTTTAACAACACCGGATGTTCGCGAATGACTTCCTCAAGAATATCCCAAACTTCCGCGCCTTCACGCTCTACCATTTTCTTGGCGGCCTTAATCGTCGTCGCCAAACCGCGCAATTGCAGTTTGCTGAATATAAATGGCTTGAACAATTCCAAAGCCATTTTTTTAGGCAAACCACATTGATGCAGACGCAAGGTAGGTCCTACCACGATCACTGACCGCCCGGAATAATCGACACGCTTACCTAACAGGTTTTGCCTAAAACGGCCTTGCTTGCCCTTAATCATGTCCGCTAAGGATTTCAAAGGCCGTCTATTGCTTCCGGTAATAGCTCTACCACGTCTGCCATTATCTAATAAGGCGTCGACAGCTTCTTGCAACATGCGTTTTTCATTGCGCACGATAATATCCGGCGCATTTAAATCCAGCAACCGAGTTAAACGGTTATTTCGGTTAATTACCCGGCGATATAAGTCATTTAAATCTGAAGTAGCAAACCGACCGCCATCCAATGGCACCAAAGGCCGCAATTCCGGCGGCAACACCGGCAATACTGTCATAATCATCCACTCAGGACGATTATTCGACGCCAGCAAAGAATCGATCACTTTCAATCGCTTCGAATACTTTTTAATTTTAGTATCGGAATTTGTGGAATTAATTTCTTCGCGTAAGGTATTGATTTCTTCTTTTAAATCAATCGATTTAAGCAAATCGTAGATAGCTTCCGCACCCATTTTTGCAACAAAATCATCACCATGCTCTTCCACCGCATTTAGATATTCTTCGTCGGTTAGCAATTGACCTTTTTCTAAAGGCGACATGCCGGGGTCGGTGACTACAAATGTTTCGAAATACAATACCCGCTCTATTGAGCACAAAGTCATATCCAACAATAACGCTATCCTGGACGGTAAAGATTTCAAAAACCAAATGTGGGCAACAGGGCTCGCTAAATCAATATGCCCCATTCTGTCACGACGCACTTTTGATAGCGTTACTTCGACTCCACACTTTTCGCAGATGACGCCGCGATGTTTTAAGCGTTTGTATTTACCGCACAGACATTCATAATCGCTTATTGGGCCAAATATTTTGGCGCAAAACAATCCGTCGCGCTCCGGTTTAAAGGTCCGATAGTTAATTGTTTCCGGTTTTTTGACTTCACCATAAGACCATGAACGTATCATGTCCGGAGACGCCAAACCAATGTGGATTGCGTCAAAATCGTCGGTGCGACCTTGACGTTTCAAAAAATTCATTAAATCTTTCAAGAGCTTACCCTCTTTAAATGTTGTCCGGAATTATTCAGATCCTTACTCAAAATCAACGCGATTACTCTTGTCTCATTTCGATATTGACCGCTAACGAACGTATTTCTTTTATTAATACGTTAAAGGATTCCGGCATCCCGGCTTCCATTGAGTGATTACCATCAACAATGTTTTTATACATCCGGGTTCTACCAGTCACGTCATCCGACTTCACCGTCAACATTTCCTGTAACGTATATGCCGCACCGTATGCTTCCAAAGCCCATACCTCCATTTCTCCGAAACGCTGTCCGCCAAATTGGGCTTTACCACCCAAAGGTTGCTGGGTTACCAAGCTATACGGCCCTGTTGAACGAGCATGCATTTTGTCGTCCACCAAATGATTTAGTTTCAACATATACATATAGCCAACAGTCACTTTTCGTTCAAACGGTTCGCCTGTCAGACCATCATAAAGCACAGTTTGCCCATGTTCCGGCAAATCAGCCAAGCGTAACATGGTACGGATATCTTCTTCGGAGGCGCCATCGAACACCGGTGTCGCCATCGGTACGCCAGCCACTAAATTGACAGCCATTTCCAATATTTCTTTATCGGTAAACGAATTCAGATCTTCACTTCTGCCGCTACAATTGTAGATTTTATCTAAAAACCCTCTAATTTCTACGATTTTTGCCCGTGCTTCAAGCATTTTACCGATTTTAATGCCCAGTCCTTTTGCCGCCCAACCTAAATGAGTCTCCAATACTTGTCCGACGTTCATCCGCGAAGGTACGCCCAGCGGATTCAATAATATATCGACCGGATTGCCGTCTGCGGTATAAGGCATATCTTCAATGGGGACTATCATTGAAATGACACCTTTGTTCCCATGTCTACCAGCCATTTTATCACCAGGCTGAATACGCTTTTTAACCGCAAGATATACTTTTACCATTTTCAACACGCCGGGAGCCAAATCGTCGCCCATGGTAATTTTCTTCTTTTTAACTTCAAAGCGTTCTTCAAACTCTTTACGCTGTTGCTCTACTTGTTCTGTGACCGACTCTAAATGTAAGTTAACATCTTCATCTTGAGTTTTGATTTTCAATAACTCTGAATGCGTCAAGCTATCCAGATAATCTATTGCTATTTCCTCGCCTTTCTTTAATCCCTGCGGGCCTTTTTCTGCTTTTTTGCCGACGAGTATCGATTTGACGCGAGCAAAAATGTCGTGTTCGACAATCTTTAATTGGTCATCCAAATCCTGACGATAACGTTTGATTTCTGCTTCTTCAATTTCCAGCGCTCTTTTGTCTTTTTTGACGCCATCACGCGTAAATACCTGCACATCAATTACCGTTCCGCGGACATTGCCTGGTACACGCAATGAAGTATCTTTCACATCAGCCGCTTTTTCACCGAAAATAGCACGCAACAATTTTTCTTCAGGTGTTAACTGTGTTTCACCTTTTGGCGTCACTTTACCGACTAATATATCCCCGCCTTTTACTTCGGCGCCGACATAGACGATACCTGATTCATCCAATTTCGATAATGCTTCTTCGCTGACATTTGGTATATCGGCCGTTATTTCTTCAGGACTATGTTTAGTTTCACGCGCAACGCAGGTTTTTTCTTCGATATGAATGGTCGTAAAACGATCTTCTTTAACTACCCGCTCGGAAACTAAAATAGAGTCTTCAAAGTTATAACCATTCCAAGGCATAAAGGCGATCAGCATATTTTGCCCCAACGCCAATTCACCTAAATCCGTAGAAGGACCGTCAGCCAGAATATCGCCTTTTCTGACAATATCACCCAATTTTACTAATGGCTTCTGATTGATACAGGTATTCTGATTGGAACGCGTATATTTAATTAGATTGTAAATATCTACACCCGGAACACCCGCAACGGTTTCGTCATCATTGGCGCGCACTACTATACGAGCAGCATCTACAGCTTCTATCCGGCCGCCGCGGGTCGCCACCACGGTAACCCCGGAATCCTTGGCGACCACGCGCTCCATTCCGGTGCCAACCAATGGTTTTTCGGCACGCAAGGTCGGCACCGCTTGCCGCTGCATATTCGAACCCATTAACGCCCTGTTTGCATCATCATGTTCTAAAAACGGAATAATAGATGCCGCAACCGAAACGATCTGCTTGGATGATACATCCATATATTGCACTGCGTCGGACGATGCCAAGGTAAACTCGTCTTTATGTCTGGCAGACACTAAACCTTCTACAAGCCGTCCATTTTCATCCACCGCAACACTGGACTGCGCAATTACATATTCGCCTTCTTCAATTGCAGAAATATAATCAACTTGGTCAGTTACTTTCCCATTGTCAACTTTTCGATAAGGTGTTTCCAGAAAACCATATTCATTGGTTCTGGCGTAAACCGATAGGGAGTTAATCAAACCAATGTTCGGACCTTCAGGGGTTTCAATTGGACAAACCCGGCCATAATGCGTGGTATGAACGTCCCGCACTTCAAATCCGGCGCGTTCTCTGGCCAAACCGCCTGGTCCAAGCGCCGATACGCGACGTTTATGCGTTACTTGCGACAATGGATTATTTTGATCCATAAATTGCGATAACTGGCTAGAACCAAAAAACTCTTTCACCGCCGCAGATACCGGTTTGGCGTTAATAATTTCTTGAGGCATATAGCCTTCGGAATCCGCCAAAGTCAAACGCTCCCTGACCGCGCGCTCTACTCTTACCAGACCGATACGGAACTGGTTTTCTATCATTTCGCCTACAGAACGTACACGGCGATTACCGAGATGATCGATATCATCCACTGTACCGTTACCATTTCTGATTTTAATCAATTCTTTTAATACATCAATAATGTCATCTTTACTTAATGTGCCTAGACCTTCAGTTTCTTCGCGACCAAGGCGACGATTGAACTTCATTCTGCCAACCGTGGATAAATCATATCGCTCGTCAGTAAAAAACAGATTTTCAAATAAGTTTTCTGCTGATTCCGCGGTCGGCGGTTCACCAGGGCGCATCATCCTGTAAATTTCTACCAAGGCCTCCATACGATTCGTAGTAGTATCCAAACGCATAGCGTTGGACATATACGGACCGCGATCCAAATCATTTACATATAATGTATTGATTTCGGTAATCCCTGCATCTATTAACTTCTGCAGTAAAGTTTCAGTCAGTTCGTCATTGACATTGGCCAATAATTCACCAGTGGTTTTATCAATTACGTTGTTGCCCAGAATTTTGCCGTATAAATAATCTCTGGGTACTTCAATTTCAGTCACCCCGGCTTTTTCCAACTGCCGAACGTGTTTTGCAGTGATCCGGCGCCCCTCTTCGATCAAAACGTTACCATCATGCTTAATATCAAACACAGCCATTTCGCCACGCAAACGTTCAGGAATTACGTGGAATTTAAATTCAGTCGGGCTCACCGAAAATTTGTTGGTTTCGAAAAATCTATTGATTATTTCTTCGTTATCAAAACCTAAAGCTCTGAGCAAAATGGTTGCCGGAATTTTTCTTCTTCTATCGATACGCACATACACCGCATCCTTATGGTCGAACTCAAAGTCCAGCCAGGAACCGCGATAAGGTATTACCCTGGCATTGAATAATAATTTTCCTGAAGAATGTGTCTTACCTTTGTCATGATCAAAAAACACCCCTGGCGATCTATGTAATTGCGAAACAATCACTCGTTCAGTGCCGTTTATCACAAAAGTGCCGTTATCAGTCATTAACGGCAGTTCACCCATGTAAACTTCCTGTTCTCTGATATCCTTCACTACCTTGGTATTTGCCGGAGCTTCTTTATCATAAATCACTAAGCGCACCAAAACTCTTAAAGGCGCTGAGAATGTGGCTCCACGCTGCTGACACTCTCTCACGTCGAAAGCAGGCTCCCCTAAGCGATATTTAACATATTCCAGAACGGCATAACCCGAATGGCTTACCACCGGGAATACGCTAGAAAATGCAGCATGCAAACCTTGATTGCGTCTTTTATTCGGCTCTATGCCGGACTGCAAGAAACTTGCATACGAATCAATTTGGGTTGCTAAAAGATATGGAACTTCCAGTACTTCTGTACCTTTTCCAAAATTATTACGGATACGCTTTTTTTCGGTAAAAGAATAGGTCATATTGCTTCTATACCTTCGTCGTCAGAGATTATTTACTACTGTTTTTTGC
>Ga0181508_1220796_pt1 | contig 11834 bp, 13 predicted proteins | sample PEATcosm2014_Bin_15_FD_135916 | JGI IMG/M metagenome (GOLD analysis project Ga0181508, IMG submission 135916) | Metatranscriptome of peatland microbial communities from MTU Mesocosm Facility, Houghton, MI, USA - PEATcosm2014_Bin10_10_metaT... | ecosystem: Environmental > Terrestrial > Soil >... | reverse complement strand
TGCTCAAAACATTGAAAGATTAATATTTTCAGCATAGCGATTTTTGAATACACTACGCAATACGCATAAGCACCTATGGGTAGCTTTACAAAATCATAATTTTGAGATTGATGCGGGTGAATAAGGCATTATGATGCGGTTCGTTCCTCACCACATATATACCGCGCTTATTCTGTTGCCAATTACCAATGTATTGCCCAGCCTGTTTCATTGGTGCTGGGGTTTGGCTGGTCTATGGAATGGGCATTTAGGCTGCTCAGCAGAATTGGCGCAAAAATGGGCTAAGCAAGTTATAGCCAACGAGCCTTTGAATATTAGTGCTAATGCGGAAGATGTCGCTAATTACCTGTTTCTCGATCATCGTTGGTTTGGCGTTGCCTTAGGGTTTTGTTTGCTGGCTTGGGTTATCCTGGGTTTTGATTGGCTATTGCCAGAAACTTTGCATTTGCTACTTGGAGCAACAAAACATTGAGAGCAGTTTATAAGCTATATGGCCGGTTAATTTTGAGAGAGCCTGCGTCGTAGCCACGATTAGCGGCGGCGTAATCGTGGGAATGATAAGCTTTCGGCATAGCGGAGTATTTTGCCCTCGGTTACGCTTCGCTAACCGAGGCTACGAGGCTGATTGAATCAGGATTTTAACAAATCACATTTTTACAAATCAATATATTGGATTATTTCCCAGCTGCCTGCGTAGCGATCAACCAATCAATTTTAACTCAGCCTCGCGGTATTTTTCGCTGCACTTGCGGCTAACTTCTTCAGGTAATTTCGGGCCGGGAGCGGTTTTGTTCCAGTCCAGGGTTTCCAGATAATCCCTCAAATATTGTTTATCAAAACTGGGTGGGCTGATGCCGACCTGGTATTGTTCGACAGGCCAGAATCGGGATGAGTCGGGGGTGAGGGCTTCGTCTATCAGATAAACGTTGCCGTGTTCATCCAGACCAAATTCAAATTTGGTGTCGGCGATGATAATGCCGCGCGATTGGGCATATTCCGCAGCCAGGGTATACAGTTTTAAGCTGGTGTCGCGAATTTTTTCGGCAATCTCAACCCCCATCAACGCCACGCTGTCGGCAAAACTGATATTTTCGTCGTGAACGCCCGCTTCGGCTTTACTGGAAGGCGTGTAAATCGGTTCCGGCAGTTGTTGGGCTTGTTGCAGGCCAGCCGGTAAGGTAATGCCGCAAACCGAACCGGATTTTAGATAATCTTTCCAGCCGGAGCCGATTAAATAACCGCGGACTATGGCTTCTACCGGCAAGGGTTTTAAGCGTTTAACGATGATGCTGCGTCCGGCCAGTTGTTCGCGCAATTGCGGATCGGGTATGACGTCCGCCAAACTCAGCTCGGTGCTGAGGTGATTTGGAATGACGTCTTGCATTTTATTAAACCAGAAATTGGATATTTTGGTTAATACCTGGCCTTTGCCCGGTATCGGGTCAGGCAGGATGACATCGAATGCAGACATTCTGTCGGTAGTCACTATCAATAATAGCCTGTCGTTGATCTCGTACATATCGCGGACTTTACCGCGTCCCAACAGTTTTAAATGAGGAATATGCGATTCGTAAACGGCATTAGGTGTATTCATATTGGATAGCAGTTGAGTATTAAAATAAAATTTTAACATTAATCTGACTAGCGATGAGCAGGATATAGCCGGTTGAGCGAAAAACAGCGGAATTTGTCAGGCGAAAAAAAAACCTCTTGTCAGGCGACAAGAGGTTATGAGTTAAACAGAGCTTGAGGAGGACTGTTTATTTTTACAACGAGGAAGATCTTACGCTTTAAAAGAACCGCTGAAATCAATGTTGCTGGATATAGTAGCAGCGCCAAATAGCATGGTGGAGATAACAAATTCACCAGACATGAAGCCGAACACACCAGTAGTGAAAAAAAGCCCAGTCACGATGTCTCTATAAAGATTGTTCGATTTGTTCATTTTTTACCCCTAGACTGATAACAGTCAATTCAATAAGTACGGTAATACTATAACTCTAATTTTTTTATTTACAATAGTCAAAATAGTAGATGATTTGTTTCGTTTTGGTAAACAATCGTTTCATGGTCCTGACATCAAATTTTGGTACTGATATAAAACAGAGAAATTATGCTCTGCATAAGCTTATTTGCTGAGTGACGTGGTTTATCTGCTGCACAGCATTAGAACACTGAAATAGCCAGTGGAGTTGTATTTGTCACTGGCAGGCTGCGATTCACCTAAACAATCCACGCTCAAGCTAAATTTTCAATTTATTGAAACGGGAATGAAAATCTTCTGCTTTCATGGCGCCGCTAACGGCTTCCCGTTGGTGATTACTGGCATAAAAATAGGTGCGCGGTATCTCGCTATACCAGCCCGGATCAATTTCATAGCGGAGTTTTTGGCTATTATCGTCAGCAAACACCCAGTTTTCAATATCTGTCAGCCGGTATTTTTCCAGGAGTCTCTGAATATCCGCACTGGCTGAGGGTTCGTCAGTGGAAAGCATGATGATTTTTAAATCAGGCCGGTTTTGATGAATACCGGCAAGTATTTCCATATCTTTAATGCACGAAGAACATTCTAAAGACCAGATGGCCAGTACAAAACCCTTGTTGGCATTGGCAGTCAGAATTTGTTGGTAACTACCCGGTTTAAAAAGTTGGATATTGTCGGTTGCAGCCAAGGCTGTCCAGGTATTTAATAATAAGCAAACGACTGTCAGTAATGATTTTATGTGCATATGGCAAGTCCTATAAAAAACGGTTGATGATAGGAAAATCCTGTAATAAATGTTCCCGGAATGCTTCGATTTTGCCGGCGTCGTTTCGTTCCATTCTGGCTATACCAACCGGAATGTCGGCAACTATCTGCATGGGTTTCGGGGTTAAAAAAATCAGTCTGTCCGCCAAAGCTATCGCTTCCCGTAAGTCATGGGTAACAAACAACACAGTATGCGGACGTTGCAGCCATAAAGAATAAAGCAATGTCCTGATTTGCCTGGCGCTGGGCGCATCCAGGGAAACAAAGGGTTCGTCCATTAACAGCACATCCGGATTGATGGCAAATGCCCGGATAATGGCGACTCGGCGCTGCATGCCCAGCGATAATCTTTCCGGGTAAAAATGCTGGACTTCGGTAAGTTGCATTTCGGCCAGTAAGCTATCGATAAGCTCTGCAGGGGGCAAACCGCACAATACCAATTCAATGTTTTTCCGCACCGTATACCATGGTAATAAGCGCGGGCTTTGGAAGACGTATCCCAAATGGGGTTTGGGTCCGTCATGATTGATGGTGATATGTCCATGGAATTGACTGTCAAGTCCGGCGACAATATTTAACAAGGTGGTCTTGCCGCAACCGGAGGGTCCAACCAGGCAGACGAATTCATTGGCGTTGACCTGTAACTGTAGCTTGGAGATAGTACGGACAGTATGCCCATCATATTGATAAGACTTGTCGGAAATGTCAATTTGGATGGCGCTCATCGCCGCCAACTCCTGGCTTTGTTATCCAAAGGTTTTAAAATCAGCATTTCTATCAGTTGGATGACCATGACAAAAGCAAAGGTATAGGCAAGCAGGCTGGCGACATCAAATAGTTGAAAAAATAAATGTAGTTGATATCCCATGCCGTTACTGCGGCCCAGTAACTCAACAACCAAAATGATTTTCCAGATAAGTGACAGTCCGGAACGGGTGGCCGTCATCACAAACGGGTGGAGTTGCGGCCAAATTACGTGAACAAAGGTTTTTCGCCGGCTAAAACGGTAGGCTTCCGCCATTTCCAGCAAATCCTTGCTCAAGGTGCGGGCGCCTTCACGAATCGAGACTACCACATTGGGTAGTTTGTTTAACACTACTGCCAGAATAGCGGCCCATTCCTCTAAGCCAAACCAGACATAACATAAGATAATGGTGACCAAAGCCGGTATATTTAGAAAAATAACCAGCCAATTATCAAAGAAAGCATCCGCACTGCGGTTTCTGCCCAGCCAAATGCCAATCGCACACCCAAGTGACATGGCGATGGCAAAGCTAATCAGCATTCTGCCCAGTGTTACTGCAAGATGATAAGGTAATTCTCCGGAAATGACGGCTTGCCAAAATACCATGGCGACTTTCGCTGGAGTCGGTAAAGTATGGCTATGCAGGATGACGGCCAGCAACTCCCAAAGGCATCCGATTAATAATAATGATGATATAGCCAGGGCTTGCTCGCGCCGATTAGATCGGCGGGTCATTAATTCAGAGACCAGAAAATGTCGGCTTGCAACTGCGGGCTGGCGGCGGTAAGTTTGTTATCCCCCAGTTGATGCAGAATTTGGTATAGTTTTTCAGCAGCATGGCGATTTTCGACGGTCCATTGATCTACCCGTCCCTGGCAATAACGATGACGTAATTGTAGTTGAGTCTGCTTATCTTCGGTTTCTGTTAAACCACTGATTTTTTCCCAGGCGGCATCGTCAGTACAAAGTTTATCTTTAGCGATTTTAGTGATTTTAAAAAAAGCCTGTAAAACGTTTCGATGTTGATTGCCCCAGTTGGTATTAAACACATAGCCTAGACTGGGCACTGATTCGTTGATGCCCAGTTGGCGGATCATCTCTTCGCCGCTTAACAATTGCCGATAGCCTTGCGCCTCAAGTTTAGCGGCGAACTGCCAGAATGTCAGCAGCGCATCTATGCGTTTTTCATATAACTGTTGATTCAACAAGGGTGGAGCGGCATAGACTTTTTCAACGGAATGGTTCAGATCTATGCCCTGTTTTAGACCTAATGCTTGTAGTAACAGCCAGTTTTTATCCAGTTCGCCGCCGGCAATACCCAATTTTTTCGCATTCAGATCCTTAAGGGTTTTGATGTCGCTGTCTGCCGGCGCCAGCAAGCCGCCGGAGGTATTGGAATAGGGATAAAAACTATATTCTACGCCTTCGGCTCTCATGCTGGAAACCCAAATCCAGTCAGAAATAATCATGTCAACATTTCCGGATTGCAAGGCAACTTTACCGGCTTGCTGGTTAGCCAGATTAATATTTTCTAAGGAGAAATCCGTTGATTGCAACAGATTTTCATTTTTAATAGCCGCCAGTTCCCAGGCCAAAGTACCGGATGCCATCACTCCAAGACGGATAGTGGACAGCTCGGCGGCAGGACATGATTGTGCAAATAGGATGGCGCAGAAGAAAAAACACAGGTTTTTAAGATTCATAGTTCGGGTAGACTGATTATCCAATTAATACAGCCATTTTAACTCAGCAGGAAGTACTAGGAGAATGTTTGTTGATTTAAATTAATAATGGTATTTGACATCGCATTCACCGGTTAAACGGCTGGTGATTGAAATGTCAGGGCCGGTGTTTTGATAAACGTCCATGCCGCAGTCCAGATTCAGTGGGCGTTTTTTCTTACCTCCGGCCACAAACTGTTGGTTTTCGGCGGAAATTGCCTTCTGATCGGAATTTAATGTCCACCCGGAGTTTTCAGATTTAATTTCATCTTCCGGCAGTGATAAGATCAATTGTTGTGACTGAGCTAAGCTAGAAACCGGCTTGTTTGCATCAGATTTCGCCTCTGCTGCATGAGAAAAGGTAAAAAAAACACTTATTACCACCAGTATCCTGGCAATTCGTAATTGGAAAAAACCGAAATCATTGGATTTCACATCTGTCTCCGCTCTAATCATAATATTAAGATTAACTGTAACTGCAAAAAGTTCAAGTTTTTCAAGCTAATTCAAGGATTTTAAAAATGTAGTATGTTTCAATTTGAAAATTTGGAATGTATGTGATTAAAGCCGTAAAATTCAAGTGAAACGATCCGGATTTGTTTTTGCAAAGCCTATGGCTGAGCAGATTGGGCTCTTGCTAGGAGGCTGTCCGAGAATGTTCTATTCTTGGACAGGGCCATAGGGCGTATTAGCGAAGCGTAATACGCCGGATGATCGAAGGCCAACATAGGGCGCAATACGGCTAACGCCTATTGCGCCCTATGCCCTACGGTTTCTATTCTCAGACAGCCCCCTAGTTATCGGCTTCATCTAAATCGGCACAAAAAATAATTTTAAAAATTTCGATTTGATAAATAACAAAAAAATATTGTCTCATCATATAATAATATGAATTTGACATACTCTTAAGAGTTTTAGCATTAATGAACGAATTGAACACTCCCATGCAACTGAAAGACCGTTTTGGACGGATAGTCAATTATTTACGGGTATCCATTACCGACCGTTGCGATTTCCGTTGTCAATATTGTATGACGGAAAAAATGGTTTTTCAGCCGCGTCATCATATTTTAAGTCTTGAAGAAATTCAATTTATTTGTCAGGCATTTATAGAGCTGGGGGTTGTGAAAATTCGTATCACCGGTGGCGAACCATTGGTGCGGCAAGGCGTTATCGGTTTGTTGCAGAAATTGGGGCAAATTCCGGGGCTGGCTGAATTAGTCATGACCAGTAATGCTTCGCAGTTGGCTACGATGGCTTACGATATTAAATCAGCTGGTGTTAAGCGTATCAACATCAGCCTGGATACTCTTGATCCTGCCAAGTTCAAAGTTTTAACCAGAACCGGCGATATAGAACAAGTTTTGCTGGGCATCAATGCAGCTTTGGCCGTTGGATTCGAGAAGCTGAAAATTAACACTGTGCTCCTAAACGATCACAATCGGGATGAAATTTGTGATTTGGTTGATTTTGTCGTTGAGCGCGGCATGGATATCAGTTTTATCGAAGAAATGCCCCTGGGGGTGTTAACAAACCGCAATCGCGGCGAGTCTTTTTATCCAGGTTCTAAAATCAAACAGGATTTGCAGAGCCGTTTCGGACTGGAAGAGTTGCCGGGAGACAAGCTCGGCGGACCGTCGGTTTATTTTCAGGTTGCAGGCACGCAAAGCCGGGTGGGATTGATAACGCCTCATAGCGCTAATTTTTGCAGTACTTGTAACCGGGTTAGATTAACTGCGGAAGGGCGGTTATTACTGTGTCTGGGTAATGAGGATTCTGTGGATCTAAAGGCGGTAATCAGACAACATCCCGGCGATATGGCGATGCTGAAACAGGTTATTGCCGATGCCATGCTGATTAAACCGGAAAAACACGAATTCAATCTATTCGAGAAACCTATTATCATGCGCTATATGAACACTAGCGGTGGTTAGTAGACAGGAGCTAACGATGTCGAACAGTAAATCCCAGCAAATTATTGCCGAAGCCCGTAAAAATAAGGAAGAACGCGAGAAAGGCTATCGCGAGCAAGCCCTGAAACTTTATCCCTGGATATGTGGGCGATGCGCTCGTGAGTTTGATCATAAAAATTTGCGAGAACTCACAGTACATCATGTTGATCATAATCATGACAACAATCCCGCCGACGGCAGTAATTGGGAGTTGTTATGTCTGTACTGCCATGATAATGAACATCAAAGATTCGAAGAGCATAGCCGATTTGGCAATAAAGCGGATATGGGAAGTAAAGGCAATCAGGCGACTTTTAATCCGTTTGCAGATCTCAAAAAAATGCTGCAAAACGGTGATCAATAAATGCCGATGGGCTACGTCCAGCCCTCAAGAAGAGGATTACCACGATCATGAATGGGGCGTACCCTTGCATGATGAGCATAAATTGTTTGAATTTTTGATTTTGGAAGGAGCCCAAGCCGGTCTTAGTTGGCGTACTGTTCTTGAAAAGCGTCAGGCATACCGGTTAGCATTTGAGGATTTTGATCCGTTTATCGTCGCGAATTACGATGAGAACAAATTACAGGAACTGCTGGAAAATCCCGGAATTATTAGGAATCGCTTGAAAATAACCTCTGCTGTGGGAAATGCCCGGGCTTTTTTGGCAGTTCAGGATAAATATGGTAGTTTTGATGCCTACATCTGGAGTTTTGTGAATGGTTTGCCGATTCAAAATTCCTGGAGTTGCCATGAAGAACTTCCTGCATTTAGTCCGGTCTCAATTCAAATAAGTCAGGATTTGCTGAAACACGGTTTTAAGTTTGTGGGGAAAACCATTTGTTACGCCTATATGCAGGCGATAGGCATGGTCAATGACCATACCATTGACTGTTTTCGTTATCGTCAACTTAATTCGATATGAAAGATACTCCGGACTTAATGCAGATTGAAGCAGCCTATCATGCGTTGATTGAGCAGCAACGTACGCTGCAAATTGCCTGCATTTCTGAAAATGGCGATGCGGACATCGGTAATGCTGCTTATTTGCATCACGAAAACCGGTTTTATGTATTGGTTAGTTCGCTGGCAACGCATACCGCCAATTTGTTACGGACAAACCAGGCTGCGATTATGATTCATCAACCGGAATCTGAGGCGGTCAATGTGTTTGCCATGCAAAGGTTAATGTTAAATTGTGCCGTTGAAGAAGTCGCAAAAGAAACTGAAGCTTTTGCTACATTACTGGATATCATGCATACCCGTTTTGGCGGAATAGTGGATCTGCTGCGTTCGTTACCGGATTTTCATTTGCTCGAATTTATTCCTCAGCAAGGAAAATTTGTAGGAGGATTCGGACAAATATTCTTGATTGATCCCGTTACTGGTCGTCTTAACCCGCTTAGAGTTGAATGAAACCCTCAATATTTTGAGTTTTCTTGTTGCTTACAGCTTGCTTAAACGTTAAGCGGCAAGCTTAATTTAATTCCGTGATAGCAGGTGAACCTGGAAAATTATTGATTCTTTTAATTTAAGTTATTTTATAATCCAGGCCAATATGATGCTTTTAAGCAGCCTTTTTAAAACCATTATGCTGCCGCCGATGATTTTTATATCAGTGGCGTTGCTGGCTTTGATCTTTTATAAAAAGTATTTTCCGGTATTAGCCGCCAGCATTATTATTTTTACAATTCTGAGTTTTCAGTTTGTTGAGAATAAAATCGCCTTAAGCTGGGAAAGTTTTCCACTGTTAACATCGGATAGAATTCAACAGTTTAAGCCGCAAGCCATTGTTGTGCTGGGTGGAGGGATTCATAAAGATGATTTTGAATACAAAACTCCTATAGCTTTAAAAGTTGGCACCTTGCTAAGAGTTCGATATGCGGCTAAGCTTGCTAAGGAAATTGGCTTGCCTGTTTTGACATCGGGTGGACACACCTTGAATGAATCTTTACCCTCTGAGGCCGAATTAATGGCGGCAGTGATGGCTGATGAATTCGGCATGCCTGTAAAATGGCAAGAGTCGCAAAGTATAAACACTTTGCAGAATGCCAAACTCAGTTATGAAATTTTGCAAAAACAGGGAATAAACAGAATTATTCTGATAACACAAGCTTATCATATGCCAAGAGCGGAAAAGCAGTTTCGTAAAGCAGGTTTTCAAGTATTGCCTGCACCCACTGCATTTATGTCTCATGCTCCAAGACAGTCTGATTGGTCGGATTGGATACCTTCAGTCAAGGCTTTGGAAAGTTGCTATTTAATATCCTATGAGGTTTTGGGGATGTTATGGTATGCCTTACATGATTGATTTCCGTTTGAACTAGATTTTTTTGCGGATTTTTGCAAATCCGTATTCCGGTCTTGGGGTTTAAACTGGATGCTCTTGCAAGCTTATAGAATTTTTGGCCTGTTAATCCTCTCTCAGATTTCAGGTTGCTTTTGGAAGAAGAACTCTATTTATTCAGTCTCAACTTACCTGGCAAAATAATGAAGTTTCTGTTTATATTGTTTTTTTTAAGCTGGTTATTTGTTCCGATAGAAATTACCATTGCGAAAGAAACAACCTTGTCTGACACTCTTGCACGTGTTAAACCCAGTATTGTGGCTATCGGCACTTATTTGCCTAGCCGTTTGCCTCGTGAAGTGCTTTTGGGAACTGGATTCGCAGTAGATGACGGACAATTCATTATCACTAATGCGCATGTTACAGCGATCAATCTGGATAAGGCTCATTTGGAGGAGTATGCGGTTTTTTATCGGCAGGAAAAAAAGGAATACATGCTGCTGGCTGAACTTATAGCAATGGATGAAGAACATGATTTGGCTTTGTTATCATTGAAAGATGGACACTTACCGCCGCTTGCAATCGGGGATTCTAATTCGGTTAAAGAGGGACAAGCGTTTGCTTTTACCGGTTATCCAATTGGTCAAATTCTGGGTTTATTTCCTGTTACTCATCGCAGTATTATTTCGGCGATTTCGCCGAATGTGATACCGGCAAAAGCAACTCAGCAGTTGGGCGTTAATATGATCAAAAGGTTGCAGGCGCCTTATGATGTTTTTCAACTTGACGCCAATGCTTTTCCAGGGAATAGCGGCAGTCCTTTATACGATGAAATTACTGGTAAAGTGATAGGTATTATTAATAAGGTATTTGTACAGGGGAGTAAAGAAAATGCTATTTCCACTCCAAGTGGTATTACTTACGCAGTACCTTCAGAGTATATCAAGTCATTTATAGCTGAGAAAAAAGTAAAACCGTAACAACTTAACATCGACATGGAAATTTGTCTTTTATGATTAGAATATTTCGCCACTATATTTCCACTGCTTATTTAGGGTTGTTACTTGTTGAATGGCTGCTTTTTTTTGGTTCCTTATTTTGGGGGGCGGCTCTCAGGTTTCTGTATAGATCTACCTGGTATTCCAGCCAGGAATTATTACAGGCCGCCATTGTTTATTCTTTGGTTTTTAGCATCAGCTGTTCTGCGCTGGGTTTATATAGGAAAACTCTGGACAAACAGGAATATAACTTGCTGGAACGCATCAGTTTTAGTTTTGCCATCGCCATATTCCTGCTAGTGTTTATTTATTATTCTTTTCCGGCTTTGATGCTGGCGCGTAGTGTGTTGGTGTCCTCTATCAGTTTTTCATTTATTGGTTTGTTGCTGACACGATATCTGTTTTATCGTTACGCCAGTCATGATAAGTTGCTGCGTAGAGTATTGGTGATCGGCTGCGGCAACAGGGCAGCCCAGCTTGAACAGGTTAATTCCGAGTTCGTACACCGGGGATTTGAAATTTCCGGTTATGTCGCTTTGGAAGGCGAAGTCAGCGTGATGGGTCAAACTTTTGTTCTCACTGAAACTCAGTCCCTAATGGATTTGGCCATAGGGCAAAATGTGGACGAAGTCGTTATTGCTGTTGATGATAGACGTAAAAATTTGCCTCTTGATGATTTGCTGGATATCAAAATGTCGGGTTTACAAGTAATGGATTTGCTGACATTTTATGAAAGAGAGCAACGTTTGGTTTTTTTGGGGGCTTTGAGTCCGAGTTGGCTGGTTTTTTCTGATGGTTTTGGCAGTAGCGGGTTGCGATCCATAGTTAAACGTTTTTTTGATATTGTTGCCAGTGTATTACTGTTGGCGGCCTGCTGGTGGATTATGTTATTGACCATGCTGGCAATTAATTTGGAAAGCGGTTTTAAAGGGCCTGTTTTTTATCGCCAGCAAAGAGTGGGTTACCGCAGTAAATTATTTGATGTGATCAAATTCCGCAGCATGTATCTTGATGCGGAGAAAAATGGCGCCCAATTTGCCAGCACTACTGATAATAGAGTGACTAAAGTAGGGCGGTTCATTCGTAAGTATCGGATTGATGAATTGCCTCAGTTATTTAATGTTTTTAAAGGAGAGATGAGTTTTGTCGGTCCCAGACCGGAACGTCCGCAATTCGTCAATGGCTTTTTGGAAACTATACCTTATTACAATGAAAGGCATCGTGTTAAACCTGGCATAACCGGGTGGGCGCAGTTGTGTTACCCCTACGGCGCCAGTGAATTAGATACTCGGCATAAGCTGCAGTATGATCTGTATTACGTCAAGAATTATAGTCTTTTTTTAGATTTGACCATCATGATGAGTACCATTGAAGTTGTTTTGTG
>Ga0181508_1081574_pt1 | contig 12034 bp, 7 predicted proteins | sample PEATcosm2014_Bin_15_FD_135916 | JGI IMG/M metagenome (GOLD analysis project Ga0181508, IMG submission 135916) | Metatranscriptome of peatland microbial communities from MTU Mesocosm Facility, Houghton, MI, USA - PEATcosm2014_Bin10_10_metaT... | ecosystem: Environmental > Terrestrial > Soil >... | reverse complement strand
TAACGGTTTATTAGCATAAAGCACAATGGTGTTGGTTGTGGACACCCCGTATGCACCGGATGCGGGATATGCGCTAACAATGGATGGATTGCCAGTGGCTTCACTTGCGGCGGTGGTAAACGCTTTAACAGTGTCGGTTAAGGAATTACCGTTTATGTCTTTAATGCCGCTGGTGAGTATCACTGAAACCAAGGTATTGCCAGACAAGCTGGCGTTCAAAGTCACAGTGCGATTATCAGCAGAAATACCAATAGTTGGGTTAACCTGAGCACCGTTTTCAAATAAGGCCAGCGTATTGCTGTTGACAGTACTAGGATTGAGAGCCTTGGAGAAAGTTAATACCACCGGGGCATTAACCGCGACATTTAATGCGCCATCTACAGGGGCAACAGAGAGCAGTTTTGGTGCTGTGGTGTCGGTATTAGTGGCCGTGGTATCAAAATAACTATATGAATTAGCAGCATTTTTACCACTTATATCTAAAACCCCGTAAACGTTAACATTAACCTGGGCATTGGCTGGTAATGGCGAATTTGGGGTAAACGTTACAGTTTTACCGTCTGCGCCTAATACTGACGTACCCGCTATGTTTCCATTGCCAACATTGCTAGTCAAATAAATGCCATTTATAGAAGTTGGATCTATTTGTTTATTAAACACTACCTGGATAGGACTAGTCAGCGGTATATTGAACGAACTCCAACTTGGCGTGACATAAAATGTTAACGGTGTAGTATCGGCAGTTGCTCCAGTAGTTACGCTTTCAGTCACCGTTGCCAAAGTATTACCTACATAATCGGTAATGCCTGACAGTTTTAAAATGTATTGGGTATTGGCCGCCAACGGGTTGGTTGGATTAAAAATAATCGTTTCCCCATCCGCCGCCAGACTGGCTGTACCTGCCACAGCAACGCCGTTTGCTGTTAATGTAACACCATTAAGTACGCTAGAAGGTGTAACAGGCTCATCAAACTTAAAGCGGAAATCACTGTTTATCGGAAGACCAGTTTCGCCATTCTGCACATTTCCAGAACTTATAACAGGCGTTAGTGTGTTAGTTGTTTGACCCGTTGAAAAACTCCAAGAGTTATAGCCCAGAGTATTACCAGCTAAATCCGTAACCGTACTGTAATTAGATAGATAAACGTAGTACTGAGTATTAGGTAATAACGGAGTTACTGGTTGCAAGGTAATGGATTTGCCATCACTACTGAAGGTAGCCGTGGTTTTAACACGTACACCATAATAATTATTAGCCACCAGCGCTATGGAATCAGTGGTAACAGATACCGGATTAATTATTTCATCAAAACTTAGTTGCAACTGACTGTTGATACCGACATTGGAAATACCGTTGATGGGGCTATACTCGATCAATGTTGGATGTACGGTATCCGCTGCAGTTCCTGTTGTAAAACTCAAAGTTATCGGTTTAGAGAGTACATTACCACTAATATCCTCAACCCCTTGCACATTAATGGAATAAGAGGTATTGGCGGTTAACGGCTGCAGCAAACTTAAAGTTAAAATGGTGTGATCGGCATTTAAATTACGCACGATGGTCACACCGTTTCCAGCTTCAGACAGCGTCACATTGGATAAAGAAGCGGCACTGATTACTTCATCAAATTTAAGCTGAATCTGCGGATTAAGCGGCAAGTTATCAGCATTGTTGGAAATACTAGAGCCTATGAGTTTTGGCGGTGCCGATTCTATCTGGAATCCAGTGGTAAAGTAGTAATTGGCATAGTTAAGTGGCACACCAAATAAGGATTTTATCGCGTTGGTTAAAGTCAAATAATATTCATGACCTACCGACAAGCCTGCGCCAGGAATAATATATAAGGTTTGACCATCTGCACTGATATTGACCACACTCTGTATCTGTTGATACCCACCTGTTACATCGGTTAAATACACATTGGCGGTGCTAATAGATGTTTTGTCCAATGGTTTATCGAACATCACTGCAATTTGTGCGTTTACCGGAATATTGGTGCTACTGGGGGCAGGATCGACATTAAGCACTTTTGGCGGAGTAGTATCCACTGTGTAGCCAGTGGTATAGGTAAAACTATACGGATTCACCAGTTTATTGCCAGCTAAATCTTTAATACCCTGAATCACCACTTCATAGGTCGTATTATGTTTTAAAACAGTATTTGGGGTAAATATCACACTCATGCCGTCACTAGACCAAGTCACGCTACCAGAAACAGTTGCCGCACCTTGTAAGGTACCCTCATAGACTGTCACGGTGCTCGGTTTAATAAACCTTGAGGTTAACGGTTTATCGGCTGTGATAATAATAGGATTGTTTTCTGGAATACCCGTAGACTTATCCGCTGGCGTGGTGGAAGCAATGGTAGGCGGAGTAATATCAGGGTTTAACGGATCAGTGCCGTTTTGCACTTCCACGCCGTCGGGGTAGGTGTCGCCATCAGTATCGGTATTTAATGGATTGGTGCGGCGATCAACTTCGTCGCCATCCTGCAAACCATCGCCATCGCTATCTGGATTTTTTGGATTGGTACCCAGAACATTTTCCTGATTATCACTTAAGCCGTCTTTATCCGTATCATGTTGCACCAGCAATGTCAGCGAGGAGGTACTGGTGGTATTGCCACCAAAATCGCTAGCAACCGCTGAAATACTGATAGTACTACCCTGAGTTCCGTAAGGCACATACATAGGGTATTGATATGGCGTGGTAGTATCTACATACGCCAATTGACCATTAATGTAGAAGGAGACGGATTTTACGCCGATATCGTCCTGAGCATTTACCAACATGTTGACGCTTTTACCTTCAACAACAATCGAGTCCTGTTGCAGATTGCTGTATTGGATGGTTGGTGCTACACCGCCATTATCCACGACCTGCCGGTATTGGCCGACCATAAAGTGCGTAGTGCCATTTGCGGCATATTTAGCAATATCCTGAGCATCGGTCAAATACAGATAATTGGCATCAACCGCTACCCCAGTACCGTTATCATCGTTAAATTGTTTAAAATCAATATAACCTTCATAAGCCGCGTTAGCTGGATTAACGATATTGACATAGGGTGCCGCATTCACAAAATGCACTTCGGCAAAAAAAGCGAAATCGTCATTCAGTTTGACGTCAAATGGATAAAAAGTTGCATCCTGACTATCAATTACCGGGGCATCAGGATTGGAAATATCCACCACCTGATAACCGGAGGTATAAGCCGCAACATAGGCGAAGTTATCTCTAAGAGCGACATTTTGAACTGGCCCGATAGAAATACTGCCATGCAGAACCGGATTGAGACGATCTGTAATATCAACTACATATAAAGACTGGTCGGATACCGCAACCAAATTGGTACCGCTGACATCTACGCCCAAAGCATTGCTTAATTCAGAAATTGCGCTTAACGATAGCGGACGTGTTGGAGTATGCACATCGACAATTTCCACCCCGCCGTTGCCATTAGCCAGATAAGCGAATTGACTATCTACTTTTACGGCCTGGGTAAAACCAGCTGTCGCATAAGAGGCTAATAATTTTGGAGATGAGGGAGTCGTGACATCAAAAATCTGCATGCCGTCTTCACCATCCGCCACATAGGCCACATTGCCCATCACTTTTACATCGATTGCCGTACCGTTGGTATCGTAACTCCCCACAATAACAGGCTGGTTGGGATTAGAGACATTAATTACCTGTAGACCCGCGCTACCGGCTGCAACATAGGCATAATTACCGGAAACATCAACATCGTTGGCGTGTCCCGGAATCGGAATATAAGCAAGTGGGATCGGACTAAAAGAGGTAACGGTAATAGTTGTCGTTACAGTGTTATTACCATTTTTGGCAGTCACCGTAGCAGTACCCGTTTTACCAGCGAAAATCAAACCATCCACGCCACCAAAACTGATTACGCTTAAATCGCTGGAACTAAAGCTGGTGCCTGTAGAACTGCTGGTTATATCTTCCGTAGTACCATCGGCACGCACACCAAGAACTTTTAACTGCTGATTTGCTTCGTTATACATGGTGTTGTATACCAAAGTCGGATTAGCCGGCGTAATTTGGAGGCTAGAGAACAAGCGCCCACCATGATCGCTAGGGTCCAATGGATTAAAGCCAGTATTGATTTCGGTCAGGTCGTCAACACCGTCACCATCGGTATCAGGATTGAGCGGATTTGTTTTATAGTGAGTGAGTACGCCTTTCAACATATTGCTGAGCACCGCGTTAACCTCATCACCATCTTTTATGCCTTCACCATCTGTATCAGGATTATTCGGATCGGTGCCAAGGGTAAATTCTTGCAAGTTGGTTAAATTGTCTTGATCTGGATCTTCCTGAGCAACCAATGGATCTTGCAGGTTTAAATGATTAGCGAGTTTATAGCTATCTGGAATACCATCGTGCATACTGGACACACTGCCGCTGGCCGCAACATTGATTTTTACAAATGACGCCACTTCGTCTTTACGTGCAGTAATCAGCACCGTACCCGCTGCATTAGCGGTAATCAAGCCACTGGTGGAAATAGAGGCAACAGCAGGGTTACTGGAAATATAATTAATTCCATTACTAGCGGCGGTAACATCCACCACACTATTATCTGGAAAAGTCGCCATAACTTGTAACTGTGCAGTACCACCGATTTTATTAATGCTGGTATTTGTCGGCTGAGTAATCTGCATACTAACCGGCACCGGGGTATTATTACCAAAGTCGATGGTTGGCACCGGATTAATACTATTGGCGATAATGTTGAAGTAACCGCTAGCCCCGGAAATGGTTTCGCCATAACGGATACAAGTAGCCCGGGCTCTAACCTGACCCAAGGTAGACGGTACATTCGGTAAGGCCCAGCTGCCGTCAGGGCTAACTTGAATTGTGCGATTAAGAATATTAACAACACAAGTTTGATCCAAGGTTACTTGAGCCTGGGCAACCTGAATTGCTGAAATTATTCCCAAAGCTAACAAAAGTGTGCAAAACATTTGTTTGGTTAATCGTTTCATGGTCATTCCCTAAAAGCCATCATACCTGGAGGCTATTTATCGTTAATATTTTAGTTATTTAATTTTCTCTAACGTACCTGCGAAGGCTTCATAAGACTGCACACCAACCAGCAGCTTGTAATCTACTAATTGATTGTTTTTGACTTTTCCAATCAAAAATGCAGGTGTACCGCTTACGCCTAATTTACTGCCCAATTCTATGTCCTGTTGTATTAGTGCTAATTGCGCGGCATCCACCATGCAATTGCTGAACGCACTGTTATCCAATTCCAGTTTGCTGACAGCATCAGCTATAAATTGCTCAGAAACCTGACCTTTGGCCTCAATAATCAAATCATGCATAGGCCAATATTGGCCTTGCAATCCGGCACAGCGTCCAGATAATGACGCTTGCTTGGCATGCTTATGAAATTCCAGCGGAAAATCTTTCATCACATACTTAAGCTTGCCTGGCTTAATATAGTTTTCCTGCAATTTGGGTAACACCGTATGATAATGTTTGGCGCAAAACGGGCATTCATAATCAGAAAACTCCACGATCGCCAACGGGGCATTCTTTGCACCCTGAGTCATATTTTCATTACCCGCCAGAGAAACTGACCTACCCTGCTGCCCCGGCTTTGAAGCGATTTGCATTTCCAGGTCAGCCACTTTCACTTGCAATTGATGAATTTGCTGTTTCATCTCAGACATTTGCAGAAAGATTTCATCAGCAACCCACCCATCAGCTGCGTATAAGTTTTGAGCTATACCTAAAAGATAAAAAAAGGCTAAAAAAATAATTCGCAGTTTAACCAGCATTATAAAAATCCAATTTTTTATTAATTTCTAAGCAATATGGTCAATAAAACCGGTAAAAAACAAATATAACTCCTCAATATCATCCGTCTTTGTAGTACTGGGTATACTTAAGGTCAAGCTATTAGCAACAGCCATAAAATGTAAATCGCAGTTTTTAAGAAATAGTTTATTTAACGCAAATAAAATATCGGCACTAAATAAACTTTTAACTTCATCCTGTCTTTCTGCTCTTACATATATCGAATCATAATTATTAAAAAAATGATCATAATAAAGCTGTTTACGAGCCCGTATATCAAAATCAGGTAATTTAGAGTCTGTTAACTGGGTTGAAAAATACAAACACAAAACTCTATTTCTAACAACAGGTACACCTGCGCCTCTGATAAAAAAAGAGATTTTTATCTGGTGATTTTTAAAAGTACAAATACATTTAGGATAATATAAAAAAGTACCCTCATCACAAACTCCCTTTAATTTCGTAGAAACCACTTGTAGGTTTTTTGCAAATTGCCTATTTACTATTTTTTTAAACTTAAATATCAGGAAAATGAAAAAAAATAAAAGCAGACTACCTAATATGTAATTGTAATTCATTTTTATTTTTCACTATCCCATCAACAAAACTATAACTGTCCAAGGTATGTGTAGCCCGCCATTTGTTATCTTCGATGACAAATACCAAATACTTTTCATCACTTTCTTTCTTATTTGCCGTAGAAACAAATTTATACGTAATAATGACAAAAGAATTCTTTTCAGCAAAACGGCTCAGTACCACATAATGGTCTTTAAGCTCCTCACTCCATTGATTTGTCAAATTCTTTACAAAATTAACATCCTGCTGTTTTTGTAACTCAAAGTTATCTCGAGTTTTTTTATCCCAAAATTTTAACCACCAATCATAATTACCCTTATACATTGCAGATAAAATACTCTGTACAACTTGATCAGGTGCTAAGTCGCCTTCTAATGGCGATTCTAATAAATCCAATTTTTTTTAAGATAAACCTGATCAAAGTAATTAACTTCAGTAATGTGTTTAAATGTCTTATTTTGTTCGGACTCTATCTCAAAACCGTAAACATTAAAACTACAAAAGGCACTCAGATAAACCAAAAAATAAATAACAAATATTCTATTTTGAGATTTTCTATATCTATCCATAAAAAACTGCTTGATCATAAATTTCTCAGGCATTAGAAAATAGTCCTTTCAATATTATTTCCAGATACCCATGGAGAAAACATGACGATAGGATCTGATTTTAAATCTGCAGTGTTAAACCAACTACCGTTAATATTTTTTAATACCATAGGTAGTTCAAAACCAGCGGATATATCTTTATTATCTTTGGTAAATATTTTATATGTGATAATCACATATTTATTATCTGAGAACTGGATTTTCCTTATGGGCTTTATTTTGACATCGGAGAACTGGTGATTCCATTGATCTACCCAATAGGACTTATCGTGTCCTTGCTTCGTGTCTCTTTCAAGCACTTCCTTTCTGGATTGTTCATCCCAAGTATTTAGCCACCATTCAAAATCCTTATTTAATATGGCGGACATTCTAATGATAAAACCGTTGTCGGCAGTATCATTCTTGATGGTTTTATCTGCTTGCTGAACATACTGTCCTTCTTTATAAATGATTTCCTTATAGTTATAGTTCTCTGTAATCACCAACTTTTTTTCCTTACTCTTTTCTGCCGGAAATGTCGGTTTATTCCATTGTACTGATTTGGCATACGCTATCCCTTGACCGAATAAGGTGAGTACAAAAACAGCAACGACTAATGTATTTCGTTTCATAATATTATTCTTCTTCAGGGTAGATTAATCGATCCTGACCACAGATTAGAAGGCTGTAATAGCTGCCATGACTGAGTTAAACTCAACTCGGTCCAGGTTCCTTCTGCCAATACGAACTGTACCTGGAATTGTAAGCCATTTTGTTTTAAGGAGCCTGATATCGCACCACAACCAACAGCACCTTCAAAAGTTAAGCCTATCTGATCAGTTGCAGAAGCTTTAACCAGCGCGCAAGGTTCGTTTTTAGCAGGCCCACACTCATTTGGAAGTGCGGGATTAGGTACTTCACCAATTAAACCGCAAGTAAAGTTGCCCTGTATAGCAACCGATCCAGACCAGCAGGTCTGGTTATCGCATTGCGCAATTTTTTTGGATAAATTTCCGCTTATCGCCGAGTCCAAAGCAAAGGTAGCACCATAGGTTATACCTATGGTATGGCCAAGTATGGTTACATTTCTAGAAGCTGACCAAGGTGGAATAAGCGGAGTAAACTGCTTGGCTACCAATGGAAAACTAATAGTGCCTTTATCAGTCTCAACCGGCAACATTGCACCACCTTGGGACTCGCAACATGACTCTGATTTATCCACATTAAAGCTAATATTGAACGGTGGAATCTGGGTAGGCGAATCTAATATGGTTAGTAAGGCATTCACACCATCGATAATCGCTTGCAAGCCAGTCCATTGGTAAGTTGTGTTACTGTCAGAAATATCAGGTATCGGAGTTCCTGCACAATTACCCGAAGTACAGACATCATTTTTGGTACAAACTTTACCGTCATTACATCCTGATTGATCTGGCGAATTTGCCACGCTACCGTTACTACAGGTTTTGCATTGCGCCGTTGGTTTATTGCTATCATCCGGCTGATAACTTTTGCAATCTTTAGGTGACTGGCAAGTACCCTGCTGGAAAGGGACATTAGGCAAGTTAGAAATATTACAATTTCCATCGCATACCTGACAATTACCCGGTTGTGAAGCACAGCCACTACCATTAGGCTGGGAACCACAATGCCACCCTGCCTTAATCACCCCTACCCCTGGGTTACTGGCAATCACAGAGCCATCGCTACTAACAGTACCCAGACCTATAGAAACAAATTCTTCCAGATCATGGTCATAAGAATACATTTCTACCTGCGCACCCGGTGGATGACCATCGACATTAGGCAAGCTTAACGGCGCAGGCGGGTCGAATTGCGCACCCACAGGCTGTATGGTGACAATAAATTGCGGCTGCATGCCATTCGGCGGCGGCATAGGAATTTTGGAAGCGTTTACTGGGGTGACGGATAACTGACCGCTTTTTTGACCATTCGGAAAAGTGACCGAACCCGCTTTAACAAACATTGAAAAACCAGGCACTTCCGGCAAGGTTAAGGTTACATCTTTGTTTCCGACCACCTGGGCATTAGCCGTATTCAGTTTTACCAGATAGATAGGAGACGCTAAGGGATTGTTGGCTCCCGCTACGGTGACAATATTAAGCGCGAGTGTAGGCCATTCGCCAGCTACAGACGTGGTACTACCATCTGCAATCAGGTGTACTGCACCTACCGGTGCGGAAGTAATAGTAAATTGACCGTTTACATCAGAGATTGCTTCACTGGTTGTACCATCGCAACGAATGGTAACGCCTGGTAGAGGGTGATCCTGGTTATCCAGCACCACGCCGCTGATAGTGGTATTACCGGCGGTTCCTACTGCCAGAGCCGACTCGGTAAAACCGGAGTATAAAGTTGAGCCTTGCAAGGTAGCAGTTACCCGCTGCGCATCCAGACCAGTTTCGGAACCTAAGGTTAATTCTGCAGCAGCCCTGCCATCGCTATCGGTCTTGACCAAAAAACTGGTCTGACCATTTTGCAATTGTCCACTACCCTGAGTAACCGTAAACACCACTGGCGCATTAGGCACGACATTGGCACCTGCATCAATAACTGCCACCACCAAAGGTTCCGGCAAAGGTTGACCAACTCCACCCCGTTGATTATTACCACTGTTAACTGTCACCTTGGCAGGAGTACCAACATTGGCGGTTTCGTTAAATACGGCTTCACCATCAAAACCAACCGCGGTGGCACGGACAACCTGATTACCAACGCCTGCGCGAGTACCTAACTGGAAAGTAGTGCTAGCAATACCATTATTATCGGTAACCACTAACACGCCTTGACCTGGCGCACTGCCGCCAACACCCAAAACGCCATCACCCTGGGTGACCCTGAACACCACTGGTTTATTGGCTACGGGTTTAGCACTGCTATCTAATAGTTGGGCCTGTATCGGTTGTGCCAAGTTGGATTTAATGGCCGCACTTTGCCCTTGCCCAGCGTGAACGATAATACGCTGTGATTGCAAGGGTAGATAAGTAATGTTTATGGTCATACTGCTGGTATTACCTAAATCATCGGCAGCGATTATCACTAAACTATTTAGACCAGCGGATAAGGGTACATTTTGAGCTTGATAGCTGCGATTGGAAATGCTGGCGGCAACACCGTTTACAGTAACACTGGCCTGATTTTGCGAGACCGTACCACGCACAATATCATTTATTAAACCGATGACATTGACTGTGCTGGTATTAACCACACTGCCATCCAACGGTGACGACACGGTAATATAAGGTGGCGTAGTATCTAATGATAATGAAATAATATCGGTTACATCATTACCTTTACTATCCAAAGCCCTGGCTGCGATACTATTGCTACCCTGCACCAGTGGCACCTTGGCCTGAAAAGCACCATTATTATTGGCAACCTGCACACCGTTTACCGTCACAGTGGCGGTACTATCCGATACCGTACCATTAATAACTTGTGGAGTACTGCCAACCGTAGTCAAAGTAGCGGGACTGGTAATGTTAATCGTTAGCGGTTGAGCTTGGGTAACTTGCTGTTCTATGCGGCTACCATAAGAAAACATGGAATGTCCGCCACCGACTACCGTAGCGGTAATCACACCATTGCTTCCGGCATTAAAAGTGCTGCCCACATAACTGGTTAAATCGAAATAAGGCTCCCCAGCGGCAGTTACACCCGTGGCATTGCTGACACTCACTGTCGATGGGGTTAAATTAGTTAACACCAGTCGCAAAGGGCCAGCAATGGCTTGGGAACCGCTATTAACCAAGGTAATATTGACCGTAGCATTGGGATTGCGCAACGTCCGTACCGGCGCAGATGATTGCACCTGAATAGGATTATTCGCCAATACCTGCCATTCTGTAACAGTATTGCCTGCCGCTAAAGCTAATCCGCTATAGGCTGAGAAAAGAATCAACAGTATAGCCAACGGCATATAAACTGTCAGACGTGTTCCAAAAAATTTATTAGCCCAACCTAGATGCATACACATCCGAGACTCCTCGCTACGCTTTTTATTATTAAATTATCAGCCAATTCAGCAACATTGATAACAGAGTACCCTGATAAATCTTTAGATTACACCGTTATAAAACGGGTAACCGAAGACCCATAAGGGGGAAAACATCAATTTAAACAATTACGCTTGAATACTAATCAGATGACAACCAGCGACTAATGGAAGGTGGCTATGTTTTTAAAAAAACATGAACTGATTTGGATTCATTTTAATTTTTTTAGTTTTTATAATTATTTCAGTTCTTTAAATTTTTATTCGGAAACTTTTAAATGGCAACGGTTAAAAACTGTTTACGACGACGAACCACCCAGCTTATCAGGGGCAAGCCTAATATCATCATAATCCACTCTTCGGCTTCAGGTACTGCTGATGCTGATGCGTCAGTAATAGATATATTGCTTAAGGTAACTTGCGAGGCGAATCCATCGTTATTATTGTTCAATTCAAACGAAAAACCAACGCTATGGTTCCATAAAGAAGATAGATCAAGTGCGAAACTGGTTTGGGTGGTAGTTGCTGAAAGGGTAGTTAATATATAAGCATTGCTTGCATCGTAAGCCACGACATTCAACAAATCATTACCTGGCCCTGAACCGTTTTCATTTGGATTTGAGCCCACATTTTGAAAAACAGCGGTAAAATTCAGGGTTAAATCGTTTTTGGTCAAGTTAAAAGGGTTTGATAAAATTGGATCGCCAAAATTATCATAAACAACACCTTGACCAAGAGCTGCCGGTATAGCTGCCAAGCTGCTATCACCGGTACTGAGCACGGCCTGACCAGCAGAGGTAGTAACATTACCTGCATCTGTGTAAAACGTTGACCAGTTTGTTAGGCCGTTAACAAAACTTCCATTAGCAATAGAAGCTGCCATGACGGATGGCGAAACAGCCATAACCAAACACAAACGGAAAAAAAACCTTAACCTACTGATTTTCATACAATTTTCCATTAAACTTAAAAGATCAACTACAATTATTAAAAAAACTCAACAACAAGATTTTGCAAACTGTT
>Ga0181508_1215747_pt1 | contig 12133 bp, 8 predicted proteins | sample PEATcosm2014_Bin_15_FD_135916 | JGI IMG/M metagenome (GOLD analysis project Ga0181508, IMG submission 135916) | Metatranscriptome of peatland microbial communities from MTU Mesocosm Facility, Houghton, MI, USA - PEATcosm2014_Bin10_10_metaT... | ecosystem: Environmental > Terrestrial > Soil >... | reverse complement strand
ACTTTTCTACACTACTTCTGTTCGCTTCGGTTTATGACAAAGAAACATTTTAAACCTCAATGTTTAAAAAATTTACGACATGCCTAGTCAAGCTTCTAAAAATAATGTGTTGTCATCTGCTTTTGATTTGGATGCCAGCATAAATCGTCTAGCCCACTGGTTGCCTATTCAAGGACCAATTAAAGATTTTATTCATCACAATATCTTGCATGCATTTCAGCATTTGCCGTTTCACGAAGGCTTGGCTGTTGCCGGCAAACTTTTTGGCGCACGCAGTTACTTACCTTTGGACGACTATGTCAAGTTGTACAATAATGGCCGCATTAAGAATTATGCACTAAATTGGGCCATTGATAGGAGTGGCTGCACCAAAGATGAGCAGCAGAAATTAAAAGTTACATTGTTTAAACCGGATAAACGTAGTCATTTTCCTCCGGTATCTTTAGCAAATCATGGGATTCGCAATGCCTGGCTGACAAAATTGGAGCTGAATCTTAATGCTTCCGTTCATCCTATTATGTTTCGCTTATTGTCGAATTATCTTGACCAAGGCATCAGCCGTTGGATTTTACCTAAAAACGGTGAGCGATTTTGGGATTGCGTTTTACGACTAACCCAAAACAGTTTGATTCCGCTCTATCCTTTTAACGAGCCGGAAGTTAAGGAGTTATTAAATAAAAGTTTGGATGAAATTCTCATTGTTTGCCTGCAAAAAATCGTTGGTTCACAAGAACTTTATGATCAATACTTGCTGGAAGTTTTGCTTTCCCATCCCGGTTGGTCCGGCATGGTCAGGGTGATTGAAGAAAATCCTAATTCCTTACTGGCTCGGCGCATCATTTCGTTAAAAGAAATGCTGGCGGTTGAATTATTGTGCGAGCTGGCCATTATTAATATCAATAAACCGAATGGTTATTCCAGCATTGTAGATCTTTTGGATTTAAAAGAAATACCCTTGTTGAATGGGGAATTGCTCACTCCTAAAATACCGCTTAAATTAAGAATTTGGCATGATGCCATGGAGTGGTCTTTACATACAGAATTATTGGCGGCTATTCGAAATCTGCCGGCTCCATCAACAGTCAGTTCCAAGCCGGCTCCGGCTGTTCAAGCCTTCTTCTGCATTGATGATCGGGAGTGCTCAATTAGAAGGCATCTGGAAGAAGTTGACTCAACGGTTGAAACATTTGGCGCAGCAGGATTTTTTGGTATTGATTTTTACTATCAAGGCCTTGATGATGCTTATCCGGTAGCTTTGTGTCCGGTAACAATTAAACCTAAACATTTGGTTCGCGAAGCCAGCAATGAATCTTCGACGGATAAAAAGATAAAGGGATTAGAGTTTGGTGAGATGCACTTTACTCCCCATTCCATGTTTCGTGGCTGGCTTTATACGCAGACACTTGGATTGGGGTATGCTTTTAAGATGGCCTGGAATGTATTTCGTCCCACTGCCAATCTACCGGGTATCATAAATTTAAGTGAGGTGGAAGCACATACTCACTTACATTTGCTTAGAGAGACTGACGAACCGAATGCAGATGGCCATCTATTAGGATTTTCCTTGCCGGAAATGGCTGACCGGGTTGGTGGTTTGTTACGCAATATCGGATTGACGCAAAACTTTTCGCCACTTGTGGTTGTCATCGCTCATGGTTCCAGCAGCGTTAACAATCCTCATTTTGCCGCTTATGATTGTGGCGCCTGTTCCGGGAAACCCGGATCTCCGAATGCCCGGGCTTTTGCTTGGATGGCGAATCATGACGGAGTCCGGCAAATTCTAAGAGATCGGGGCATTGATATCCCTGAAACGACTCGTTTTGTTCCGGCAATGCATAATACCACTCGCGATGAAATCACTTATTTTGACGAGCAAGAACATGCCAAACACCTTTTAGAGGAGTTACAAGTCTTCAAAAAATCCATGCATGAGGCCTTGCAGCGTAACGCCAAAGAGCGTTGCCGCTGGTTTGAGTTGGGACCTCACTCCCAATCTAATCAAGAAGCTCATCAACATGTGATTTCCAGGTCAGCTTCAATTTTTGAACCAAGACCGGAATATGATCATTCAAATAATCTATATTGTGTGGTTGGGCGCAGGTCTTTGACACGAAATCTGTTTTTAGACCGGAGATCCTTTCTGCACTCGTATGATCCTGGCACAGATCCCAGTGGAGAAATTCTGGTTAAAATCATGTCAGCCATTTTTCCGGTATGTGGGGGGATTAATCTGCAATATTTCTTTAGCCGAATCGATAATTCCGTGTATGGTTCCGGAACGAAATTGCCTCACAATGTTATCGGTCTACTAGGGGTTGCTAATGGGGTTGAAGGTGACTTGCGTACCGGATTGACTCAACAGATGATTGAGATTCATGAGCCTGCGCGATTGTTAATCGTGATAGAGCAGTTTCCCGAGATCATAGATAAGACATTTAACTGTTTGCCTGGTCTTAAAGATTGGCCTGATCAAGAATGGGCGCGTGTGGTTGCTTGTATTCCCGGTACTAGAGAGCTGTTTCTGTTTTCCAAAAATGGCTGGAGCGAAATTGATTTGCCGATTGAATTAAACACTCCAAAGGCCGAATCAACTGAAGAGATCATTGTTGTCCGGGATAAGACAATACCGGTGCATTATTTAACAGGGAGGAATTCATGAATTTATTGTTGTTGGCTTGCCAGCTTATTCCTTTATTCGCGTTAATAATGATTTTTTTAAGCGATGGCAGCGAGAAAAAAATCACTAAAATCAGCTTTTGGCTAAGCCATGCCATGGGAATCAGTATTTTTAGTTTACTAGGGGTCTGGGCATTTTCCGGTTTTCCTGAGCATGAATATTACTGGTTTAATCTTTATGAACAAGATGGCTTTACTTTTCCGGTGCTGTTTTATCTGGATAAAGTTTCGGCCGTATATTTATTTTGTGTTTGGACTATTTTTGCCGTCATTGTCAAATATTGCCGGGTTTATTTGCATCGAGAGCTAGGATATAAACGATTTTTTCAAACCATTTTCGGTTTTGTATTTGGTTTGAATTTGATCATACTTTCCGGCAGTTTGGGCATTTTGTTTGCCGGTTGGGAAATTGTTGGGATTTCGTCGTTTTTATTGATTGCTTTTTATCGGCATAGACCACAACCTATTCGCAATGCTTTGCGAGCTTATACTATTTACCGGTTTTGTGATGTTGGTCTGTTATTGGCTGCGTGGCTTAGCCATTTTTTATTTCACGACAATTCGTATTTTGCAGCTTTGCCGAAACTGTTTGAAAGCGATGGCTTATCTTCGGTCAGTTATGCATCGTTGTCGATATTATCATGGTTGATTATTTTGGCTGCGTCCGGCAAATCAGCCCAATTCCCTTTTTGTTTTTGGCTGCCAAGAGCGATGGAAGGACCGACACCATCCAGTGCAATTTTTTACGGCGCCTTGTCCATCCATCTCGGGGTTTTTTTACTTCTGCGAACCATGCCGATTTGGAGTTACCAACTTCTGCCTAGGTTTTTTGTGTTCAGTATTGGTTTATTAACCGTTTTTGTAGCCAGTTTGTCAGAAAAAACCCAGTCTAATATTAAAGGTCAGATTGCATATGCTTCAATTGCGCAAGTTGGTTTTATGTTTATGGAGTTGTCTTTTGGTTTAGAATTATTGGTATTGCTGCATTTTATGGGTAATGCCTTTTTACGTTGTTATCAATTGCTGGTTTCGCCTTCAATTGTGGCGCATTTACTTCGGGTTGTTGGCGCCGTGGATAGTGGTTTTAACATAGTGAATACTGGTAATCTGGGTTTTTTACCGGCTTCTTTACGGGCTACTCTGCCGGAAGTGATACAGAATACTGTTTATGTTTTTGCGTTACAGGAAGGTCATCTGGAGCGTTTGGTTAAATCCATTTTATGGGATCCGTTAAAACGAATTGGCGCCAGCATCAATGTATTTGATTTTAAGTTGAAGCTTATCGCTGGCATTGCATTGCTTGGATTGGTTTATTTGTTTTCCGGAAGCGATGATGGGATAGTTAAAACCATGCTGTCCTTCTTGGTCGCGATAGCCATGGTTCTGACATCTTTAAGCGCCTTCAGCCAAAAACGCAGTCCAATCAGAGTCTGGAATGCTGTCGCCTTAAGCAGTTGTTTGGCCGGTATTGCGGTGTGGTTGATGAATGCCGCGGTTTGGATGGATGTCGTATTATTCTTGAGCGGTATTATTCCGGCATGGTTGCTGGGTTTATGGGTTTTAATGAGAATGCTGAAAAACGAAAACTTTGCAGAAGCGCCTTTTGTATTTCGTGCGATGGCGGAAACCAGACCAAAGCTTTCTTTGCTTTTGTTTTTAAGCTTTTTAGGCTTGATTGGTTTTCCGATAACTCCGGCATTTTTGGGAGAAGATTTATTGCTTTCTCATGCCAGTGATCAGCATCCGTGGTTTGCTCTCCCTATCACTATTACATTTGTGGTCAACGGCATAGCTTCAGCTAAGGTCTTTTTGAGATTGTGTATGGGCAGACCTTCAGAAATTTCCTATGTGGATGAGAAATAAGGGCTCCTCTAAAATTCAAATGTCTAAGCCGGACAAGGCGCAAGCAAAAAAATGCGACGCGCATATGAGTGATATGTAAGGAGTATTGTTTTGATCGCAACGCAGTATGGCAACGACAGTTGGATTTTTAGAGATGCCCTAATTATTTATTTAAATTTTCCGCATAGGATTAACAAACCTTGTAAAAGCGCCAGCGGTGTTGGCGGGCATCCGGTAATGGTTAAATCGACCGGTATGACATTACTGACAGCCCCACAACTAGCGTAAGAAATACCAAACTCACCGCCGCAAGCGCCACAGTCTCCAATTGCAATCACCCATTTTGGATCTGCGGTTGCCTCATAAGTACGTTTCAATGCAACTTCCATGTGGCGTGAAACGGGGCCGGTGACCATTAAAATATCGGCATGACGAGGTGAAGCCACAAAATGTATGCCAAAACGTTCAACATCGTAAAAGACATTATTGAGCGCATGAATTTCCAGTTCACATCCATTACAAGAACCGGCATCTACCTGGCGGATTGCCAAACTGCCACGAAAATGTTTATCAACAACTTGTTTTAGTGAATTGCCAATCTGTTCAAAAGTTTCATCATGAGCAGGTTTGGAGACTTTTTCAGTTAAAACACCGGTTTTAAGGATTTTGGCGTAAAGGTTCAGCATATTAAACCTCTTTATAAATCATGGCCGGAATAAGAGCCATTAACGGACTTATTGCACACCGGAAAATCAGGAACAATATTGCCTAACACCAGTTTTTCAAGTGCAGGCCAATTGATAACACTAGGATCTCTTGGCCAATATCGGCTAATAGTATTATTGTCTGAAAAACGAATAAAACATAATATTTCACCACGCCAGCTTTCCACAGCAGAAAACCCGGCAGCGCCAGCAGGCGGTATTTTCCATGTAACAGTTAGTTCTCCGGCTGGAATGCGATCCAGCATTTCTTCCAGCAAACGCAAGGCAACACGTAATTCTTTATAGCGCACCCAAAGCCGGGAAGCCACATCCCCCTGATCTTCCACGGGGACTTTGACATCTAATTGGGTGTAAGGCGCATAAGCTGCGTCATGGCGAACATCAAAACTTTGACTGCTAGCTCGTCCAACAAAACCCAAGGCGCCTAGAGCAGTGGCAAGTTCGGGAGACAATATTCCGGCAGCCAGAAAACGATCCTCAAGTGAGGAGTTTTCGTCGATTATGGCCATGAGTTCATCAAGTTCCTTACACAAATATTTGATGGATGTTCTGATTTTTTTATCAATTTCCGGTGTCATATCAATAACGACGCCACCTGGCACAATTTTGTCCATTAGTAATCTGTGTCCGAAAAAAGCTTGATTCTCTCTTAACCATAACTCTCTGAGGCGGCCAAATTGATAAAATGCAAATGCAAAGCCAACATCGTTACACAATGCCCCCAAGTCCCAAAGATGGTTGATAACCCGCTCTCTTTCCGCCAAAATGCCGCGTAAAAAAGCGGCTCGTGTCGTAATTTCAATTTCAGCAGCGCGCTCCATAGCCAGACAAGCGGCCCAGGCATGACTGACTGTACAGTCACCGGAAACCCGGCCGGCTAATTTTGCCAAACTTGCAGGGTTTCGGCCTTCGGCTATTTTTTCTATCCCTTTGTGTATGTAGCCCAGTCTTTCTTCCAGATTCAGTACGGTTTCACCTATGGCCGTAAATCTGAAATGACCGGGCTCAATAATGCCGGCATGAATAGGCCCAACCGGAATTTCATAAACACTAGCTCCTTGGGCTTTCAAAAATGGATAGCTCTTGTCCGGTGGCGTTTCGGTATTGTTAACTCCACTAGCCGGAAAATCTTTGCGTAATGGATACTCATTAACGTTCCAGGCTTGATGCCTAGTCCATCTTCTGGGGTCGGGATGATCTTCGAATTGGATACCAAACATATCCTGGACATTCCGTTCGGTTCTGTCTGCAGCCCAAAAAAAATGAGCCTGAGATGGCAGCCTGGGGTGTGAGGTTGATAGATAACAGCGTAAAATTAAATAAATACCTTGCTGTTCAAAACAACTGCAAACGCTAAATTGAGAATCAAGCTGTTCTGCCCATACTCCGGCCCAGCGCCATTGACAGTTTAGAGCGGTTTCAGCTGCACGGCCCCAAGCCCCTGCTTCAATTTCAAGCACTTGGTTTGGCGGTAAGCTACTTGGGGAGAGCAGTGTCGCCTTAACGTTTTGCTCTTCCAGCTGTTTACAGAACCGGGCAATGATATCGTTGTGTTGATCAGTCATTGAGGAAGGCCTCCGGAAATCAATAGGGTGGCTTGATTAAACCAGTTGCCGAGAAAATCGGGAATAGCAAGACCAAGCCACAGAACCAGGGCTAAGTGTAAAATAACCGGCCAAAGATTGGCGGTAATAGGCGTTTGGCCCTCGGGAGGTTCGCCATAAACCATAGCCTGAATATGGCGAAACAGTCCGGCGAAAGCTAGACCTATGCCCAGTAGTAATAATGGTGTTATCCATGGATAATCATGCATAGTGGCGACTAGCACCAGAAATTCACTGGCGAAAACCCCAAATGGCGGAAAACCGGCAATTGCCACTGTACCGATTAGAAGCCCCCAGCCAATTTTGGGCTGGGTCAAAATCAAGCCACGAATTTTCTCAATACGTTGAGTCCCCGCCAATTGTGATGCATGACCGACAGTAACAAATATGGCGGATTTTGTAAGTGAATGAGTCGTCATATGGAATAAGGCAGCAAAAGTTGCCCAAGGACTTCCTACTCCAAAAGCGAATGTCATAAGCCCCATATGTTCAATAGAAGAATAACTAAATAGCCGTTTGATGTCGGTTTGCCGATGTAAAAGCAGCGACGCCACCAAAAATGATAACAAGCCGAATCCCATCATCAAATGTCCGGCCAGATGATTATTAAGAGCGCCTTCCACAAGCATTTTACAGCGTACAACTGCATATAAGGCATCATTTAGCAGAAGTCCGGAAAGTATCGCCGACATGGGTGTCGGGCCTTCTGAATGGGCGTCCGGCAACCAGCTGTGCAAGGGAACCAAGCCAATCTTGGTGCCATACCCCACTAGCAAGAATACAAAAGCCAATCCAACAATGGCAGGATCAAGAGAGCTGGAGTTTTCGTGTAGCACCGTCCACAATAGGGCGTCTCCCCCGACTCCAAGCTTCTGCTCGGCGGCAAAATACAACAGTACTGTACCAAATAATGCCTGAGCAATACCGACACCGCAAAGGATAAAGTATTTCCAGGCCGCTTCAACCGATTCGGGGGTACGATACAGACTAACCAACAGAACGGTGGCCAGAGTTGCCCCTTCCATTGCTACCCACATTACCCCCATATTATTAGTGGTCAACACTAAATACATGGCTAGCATAAAGCCTTGATACATTGAATAATAAAGCTTTAATCGCTTAGGGGAAAGCCGGCCGGAATCTTGTTCGTGCTGCATGTATGGGCCGGAAAAAATAGAAGTAGTCAGTCCCACAAAGGCGGTTAGAGCGATTAAATATACATTGAAGGAATCAATATAAAACATCCGATCAAAAGCAAATAGCGAACCGTTCCATAACACATCAATGGCAAGCCAGACTGAGGAAATCAGCGAAAGGATGTTGCAACGCAGATTGATTATTGCAGCTTTGGGAGTAGCGCCATAAAAGGCTTGCAAACTCATACCCACCAATGGAATGAACAGTATCAAATAAATGCCGATCATTTATCAACCTCGCTAAGTTTGCTTAAATGATCGACATTTAGAGAATCAATGCTGGCATTGATTTGAAAGAAAAATACTCCGAACAATACTGCAGCAACCAGCACATCGAAAGCGATGCCTAATTCCACTATCATAGGCATGCCATAGGTTGAAACCACTGCGGCAAAAAAAAGGCCATTTTCAATAGACATAAAACCCACCACATGGGCTACCGCCTGTTTTCTGGTTATCATCAGTAGCATGCCTAGCAGCACCACCGCTAAACTAACTGCAATGGCATTTAGGGTAAACAACGGGGAATGATTAATCACCGGCAGACTGACGTAATAGCTAAAAATCAATAGTGTTGCGCCGCCCATCATTACCCTGGCCGGATGTTCTATGGTATCCATGACTCTATGTAAGCCTAAGCGGCGTATCAGCCTATGTAAAAGCATAGGAATGAGTATGCCTTTCATTAACAGATTCAAGCCTGCAGAAATATAAAGATGTGGATAATTCAATACATTTGCCGCCATGGCTGTGGCTAATGCCAGTAAAAAACCTTGCAGGGCAAAGACTCTGACTAGTCTGACTAGCCTGGATTGACCAAGCATCAAAAAAGATGTCAAAGCAATTAGCCCGGCTAACAGTAAAATCGCTTGCTGGTAAAGATTAAGATCAGCGATAGACACGTGCCGCCTCCAAGATGATGTGACTTAACATTCCTAAAACACTGAGCAAGTAAGCGAAGCTGAGATATTCCTGAACACGAAAAATACGCATTTTGGCCAAAACAACCTCGGATAACGCCAGAATGACTGCTAAAATGGCCAGTTTAATGGCGATCATCACAATTCCCAAGCCTAAGGATGCCGGAGAAAAATCCTGGGCAATCCCCCAAGGGAAAAAAATGTTGGCAATCAGTACGCCGTAAAGCATTAGTTTAATCTGGCTGGCCCATTCGATTAGCGCTAACCAGCGGCCACTATATTCCAGAATCATGGCTTCATGTATCATGGTAAGCTCCAAATGGGTTGCAGGGTTGTCAACCGGGACGCGGCCTGTTTCGGCGACAGTGACCATCATTAAACCTCCCAAAGCAAAAACATAGGAAGGGCGTAATACCAGGCCGGTATCATGGACATAATTTATGGCTTCAGAAAGATTGGTGGTATGTGCGGTCATGGCTAATGTAAAAACAGCCATCAGCATGGATGGTTCCGCCAGAGAAGAAATTGTCATTTCCCGGGATGCGCCCATGCCGCCAAAAGCAGTACCAATGTCCATCCCGGCAAGAACTAGAAAAGTTCTGCTCAATGCGAAAAAACCAACCAGCACTATCATGTCGGCAATATGAGCGGTTGGCAGATTAACGGCTACCAGAGGAACAATTGCCGCAGAAAGTACAGTGGAGGCAAATACAATATAAGGTGCGGCAGGAAAAATCCATGAAGCCGGATGCGGCAGAATAGGCTGTTTGTCATACAATTTCAGTAAATTTCGGTAAGGCTGGAAAACCGAAGGCGATTTGCGGTTTTGCAGGCGGCATTTAACGCGTTTAATCCAACCGGCCAGCAGTGGAGCTGCAGCAATAAATAAAAGAGTTTCCAGAAATGCCAATAACCAGCTCATTAACTAATCACCCATAATAAGAAGATAAGTGTAAAAAATGAATAGCCTAGGTAGGTGCGGATATTTCCGGTTTGAATAATGCCTGCAAAGCGTGCTAAACGGTTAACGGCTAAAGTGATAGGATCATAGAGTTTTGACCATACCGGATCCGGCGCTTGAAATTGATAGCGTATGCTTTTAACTCTGGTAGACGCAGGACCTTCATGCTGAACTTCCAGGCTTTCTTTGATATCGAATACTGGCTGGAAAATCCGGCGGATCGGCATGCTGAATGCGCCTGAGGTGTACTGCATGTGCGCATTTAAACCTCCAAACCCGCAATCCCAAGGTTCTGCTTTTCGTGGGTTAAGACCGGTACGCCGATACAGGAAATGATAACAAAGTCCTCCAACCGCCATGGAGCCGGCCAGTACGTATAGTGGGGCATAAGCGGCGGTATTTTGTGAAACCGGAGTTAACCACAGCCAACCAAGAGAGGAAATATTAGTGAGTTGGAAACCGGTTAATTGCTGGGTTAAATTACCCATGGCGTTTATCAATGGTGTCGGAAAAATACCAAAAAGCAGGCAGCAGGCAGAAAGAAAGGCAGGTCCGGTCACCATGCCTTGATGGTCAATTTCATTGGCATGTGCTGCGTGATGTGTGCGCGGTAAGCCGAGAAAAGCCACTCCGTAGAACTTGACGAAACAGGTGGCTGCCAATGCTGATGTCAGCGCCAGTACAGCGCTAGCAGAAGGAATCAAGCTGCGCAGCACGCCGCTATCCAGGCTGCCGGCTTGCAAAGCAGTTTGAAAAATCAGCCATTCGGAAACAAAGCCATTAAACGGTGGCAACGCAGAAATACTTAGTACGCCAACTAAAAAAAATACAGCAGTTTTCGGCATGCGATGAATGAGTCCCCCCAGGTTTTCCAGGTTATGATCATGGATTTTATGCCAAATTATCCCGGCTACCATAAACAATAAACTTTTAAACAAAGCGTGATTCAAGCAATGTAATAGTGCGGCAATCAAACCCAAGGTGCCGAGTTCGGACATCCCTGAGCTGAAAAATATTAATGACAAACCCAGAGCAGTAAAAATAATGCCGATATTTTCCACTGAAGAGTAGGCTAAAAGTCTTTTAAGATTGGTTTGTTGCAGTGCATAAAGTATCCCTAACACTGCTGTAGTACAGCCTAAAATCAGAACCAAAACCCCCCATTGCCAAAGAAACTGGTTAAGCAAATCGAAACTGAATCGTATAAATCCATACACGGCAATTTTTAGCATTACGCCGCTCATTAATGCTGAAATATGAGGAGGAGCTACCGGATGAGCTTCGGGAAGCCATGCATGCAAAGGCATTAGCCCTGCCTTCATACCAAAACCAATTAATCCCAGTATGAAAGCGATACTTGCCCAGGTCGCGCTCAGCTCCGCACTTCTCATAGCGGTGAATGTCAGGCCGTTGCCAAACCCGGCAACAACGCCAAAAGCCAGAATAATAGCAATAGCGCCGATTTCAGCCATTAACAGATAAAGAAAGCCGGCGTGGCGGTTTGCGGAGTGGTGGTGCTGAAAAACAACCAAAAAATAACTGGCAACCGACATGAGTTCCCAGGCAATCATGAAAATAAAGGCATCATCCGCCAGTAACACCATTTCCATGCCGGCCACGAATAAACCGGTAAACAGACCCAATGCCGCCATTGAATGTTTGCCATGCTCATATTCCCGGACGTAACCGGAACCATATAGGCTAACCGCCATTAACGGCAGGCCAAGTACGCAAAGAAAAAAACCTGAAAGCGGATCAATGCGGATATGCCAGTTAAGCCAGGGTAGACCTAGAGGTAAAATATCAGTTGTTATCGAACCGCTTAGTAAAGTAGTTGTTCCGGCTAAAACAGCAAACAGACCGGAAAAACCAAGCAGTATGAACAGGAAATTACGATGTCTAACGGCATACCCGGACTCGCAAAATAAATTTTCTGCTTTAAATTGTAAAGCCGGCCAATGTTGTAAAGCGGAACGAGAAAGGTTGGCAACTTCTTTTTGTTTGCTTGCTGTTAACGCTGTCAGAGCTGACATTAACGCAAAAAGCACAGAAACATAGGCAAAAAATAACGACATCATTACTCCAAATTTGAAGATTAGCCCTAAGAAACTTTGGACTTCCTCCCTGATATCGGTTTTATTAATCCCTGTTGCGGGCTATCCTACAGCAAAAGCACTTATAGCCCTAATTAAAATCCGTTATATGTTTT
>Ga0181508_1008249_pt1 | contig 12239 bp, 12 predicted proteins | sample PEATcosm2014_Bin_15_FD_135916 | JGI IMG/M metagenome (GOLD analysis project Ga0181508, IMG submission 135916) | Metatranscriptome of peatland microbial communities from MTU Mesocosm Facility, Houghton, MI, USA - PEATcosm2014_Bin10_10_metaT... | ecosystem: Environmental > Terrestrial > Soil >... | reverse complement strand
GCTGATTCCGCTTTATTAAACCTATTGACTGAAGCAACTCAGCTTGCCAGTGATTTGATTTTAAAGTTGAAGGAAAATGCTGAAATCTTGACTGTTGAAGAAGCCACTCCGCCGGCAGATTTAGTTGAAACTCAGAACAAATTTCTAACTCGCCTGAATCAGATTCTTGAACAAACCAGCAAGGATGTTTCCTTATTGGGGAAAGCTGAAGTATCACTAGCTTTCAATACCCTAAATGCACTTATTGCCGATATTAGAATTGCCCCCTGGGATAGCTTGATAGAAAGCCATCCTGAAGTAATTGACTTTTACTACAAACGAGCAGGAGTTCTATTTTCTGTCGGTAGAGATGAAGAGGCCAGCAACGATTATCAAGCAGTACTAAATAGAGAGCCCACAAATTTTGGCGCTCTCAACGATCTTGGCATTTTGCAAATTGAGGCTGGTGATCATCAAGCAGCCCGCCATTCTTTTGGATTAGCAGTGGAATATCATCCCACTCTACCCATTGGACATGTCAATTATGCTGATTTTTTATTATTACAATGTGAGTACGAAGCTGCCAAAAAACATTATTTAATCGCCCTGGAACTTGATCCAACACTACAAAAAGCCCTGCAAGGACTGTCTCATGTTTATACAGGTCTGGGTGACGAAGCCAAGGCGGCAGAATTTCGAGAACAGGGATTCCGCGAACAAGCTGTTATTGCCTGGCCATATAGAGGCACAGGCAAGGCCTTGCCTGTTCTGATTTTAGGTTCAGCCTTTGGGGGTAATGTACCAATCAATCATATTCTGGACAAGCACACCTTCCAGTCTACGGTGATATTAACTGAATACTTTGATCCAGCCACACCTTTGCCGCCACATAAGTTGATTATTAATTTTATCGGGGATGCTGACTTATCTCGTAAAGGTCTGGATGCTGCCGAAGCTCTGTTAGCTAGATGCAGTTCACCGATTATTAATCATCCTGCCTTAGTACGGCCAACCGGACGCCAGATTAACGCTAGAAGGCTCGGGGTTTTACCCGGAGTCAAAACCCCGCGCACAGTGCTTCTATCCAGACAAGATTTAATGGCCCGCACTACTGAAAACCTATTTTTAGAACACGGTATCGGTTTCCCCATTTTATTACGCAGTCCCGGTTTTCATACCGGACAATATTTTGTCAGAGTGGATGAGCCGGAATTACTGAGACCAACAGTTGCCAACCTGCCAGGTGAAGATTTGCTGGTTATGCAATATCTAGATTCCAGAAATCCTCAGGGCGACAGTCACAAGTTTAGGGTCATGTTTGTTGATGGAAAGCTTTATCCAATGCACCTGGCCATTTCTAAAAACTGGAAAGTACATTATTTCTCGGCTGACATGGAAATCGAATCCGAATATCGAACACTTGAGGCCAGATTTCTTGAAGATATGACAAGTCTGTTAGGCGAAAAGACCATTGCTGCTCTGGAAAATATTCGTATGGTTCTTGGCTTGGATTATGGGGGTATGGATTTCGCTATCGGCCAGGATGGCAATATTTTGCTATTTGAAGCCAATGCCACCATGCTGGTCCGCTTACCGGAAAACAATGAAAAATGGGAGTATCGGCGGGCCGCAACTTCAAGAATTTTGGATGCAGTTAAAACCATGATCTTAAACAGGGCGAACGCCTGAGCATTATGATTGTTTGCCCTGTCTGTATGCCTTAACGGCCCTGCGGCCATTCTCAAGCGTAAGAAAATGTTGAATTAATTTTTTTTTATGATCCTGGATTTTAGCAAGGGAATCCGCATCCTGCTGCAAAATTCCTTCGATTAACGGCACTAACTCATGGATTTTTTCTTCACTAAAAGGAGTGGAAAGTGTTTTCTCAAAAAAGCACTGTCTGGTTTCCAGTATCACCGCCAGTTTTTCCCAATCAAAACTCTCTAAACACTGAGAAATTTGCCTGGAAAAATCAGCTAAACAGTGGGTTATTTGCGTAATATTTTCTAGATTGACATCTTCCGAATTCAAGCGATAGCATCCCATGCTTCTTTAATTTCACGCATCAAACCAGCCACTTCATCAAGCTTTTCTATACTTTTCTCGGCACTTGCTTCAACCAATTTAACGTTGATATAGGCATATAAACTTCGTAAATTTATGGCAAGCTCACCACCTGCCTCAATATTCAGCGAGGCGTTAAGTCCTCCTACAATCGCAATAGCATTGGAAATGTAGCGGGCTTTGGCTTCAATATCCCCATGGCTAATTGCACCTTTTGCAGAGTTAACCCTGGCTAAAAATCCCTCCATCAGCATTTGAATCAGGCGATGCGGGGTTTCCTCACCTAAGTTGCTGTTATAGGAAACATCTGCATAATGATTTGCGGCTCTTCGGTTTGCAGAAATATACATGGTATTATCCTCCGGATGACGAATTTGACTTTAACCAATTTGTCAAAAAAGTCCCTTGATTATTGTATGAGCCAACGATGGACTCCATTGAAGTAAACTGTGCTTGTAAAGTGGCTTGATAAGTATCCATTTGCTGTTTCTCATTAGTAACTTGAGTTTGCAAAGAATGTATTTGATCTTGCAGTGATGACTGAATCGATTTTAAACTCCCTCCTGATTCCAATAAATTGGTCACAGTATCATTCAGGGTTGTCGCCACACCTTTAGTTGAGGAAAATACGGAACTAACTGATTGCAGATTGGCGCTCAAGGCTGAGGAAAGCGTACTGCTGTCCAAAGACATGACTCCGTCCTGGTTAATAGTTACACCTATCATGGCCAAAGAATCATAGGAACCACTTGCCGTAGACACGACTGCAGTTGCTTGATCCCTGATTTGACTTGAAGCAAACTCCAAAAGCGAATCACCAATCAAGGGTCCATTTGTGCCACCAACGCCGCCAAATGCGCCTAAACTCTGGGTCGTGTCATTTAGACTGTTATACGCAGACACAAAACTGCTAACCGCCTGACTGATTGCGCTGGTATTCAAGGTAACGCCGACATTGACTGTGGTGCTCGTTGCTGCTGATTGCAAATTCAAAGTCACACCGGGTAAAACATCGCTGACGGTGTTACTGCCAACGGTTGCCGGCTGTCCATCTACATTGATTAATGCATCAGCCGCTGGTGTTTGAGTATTTAAATTTGTAATTTGGGATAAACCTGAGCCTCCATCGGTTTCGGAAACCGAGAAAGCATTCTTAGTGCCGGTATTTTTGGCGGTCAATTCCAACTTGGAAATAATGCCCCCCCCAGCCGTAGCGCTATTAACATTAATAATACTGGCTGATACATAGGTATTACCGGCAGCATTATTAATAGCATTGGCAATACCCTGTAAGGTATTGTTACTGCTATCAATATTCACATTGAAGGAAGAGCCGGCGCCGCTGGCCCCCATGGCGAACTTAAGCGTGCCGGTGCCAACAACCGCTGAAGAAGTGGCAAACTCAGAATTAGTAATTGAATTTTGGGCTGCTGCCAGATTATCAACCACCACCGAATGATTGGCTGCTACTGCGCCGGTTCCTGCTGTAACTGTCAAAATTGAGCTATTTGACGAAGTTGCAGAGTCAGTCTGAAAAACACTACCGGTTTCAAGAGTTTGCAAAGAAGATTGAAAGCTTGATAAAGCGCTGCTTAATTGCCCTATTCCACTTAATTCAGTATTAACCGAAGTAGCTTCATTGCTAATCTGGCTATAGACTGGTTGCCCCTCCGCGGAAACTAGTTCTGATATTAAACTAGTGACATCAACATTCAATCCGGTAACCGATTGAATGAGTGACATGGATTGAGCGGATGTTGATGCCGCCGTTGATGATATTGATGTCATAGTAATCTCTCCTTAAGCAATAAGACTTATGCGCTGGTCTGTATCACCGCGCCTTTTTGCTTGTTCTCCCAATCCTGAAGTCTCTGCACAAAATCCAGCATCTCCGCAGATGGAATCTGCCTGACTACCTGTCCCTGAGCGTCAACAACTTTCATCACTACTTCATTAGTCGCGCTATCAACGTTATATTCCACACTGAGTTTAGCAGCTTGAAACAAGGGACTGCTATTCGCAGTAGCATTTTTGACAGACTCCAGACTAGGCGGTTGATTACTCTGGTTTTGACCTGGAGTCACCGACTGACCATTAGCGGGTTGATTATTACTGACATCGCCGGACGAAGCATTTTGCAAACCAGTCTCGGCTTTGACGGGCATCACGTAAGACAGCGGCAAATTGTTGTTGATTTCACTGTTCATGACATTCACCTCATGCCTAATTAATCAAAAGGAAGACTGGGAACCCCAGTCTTCCAAACGATATTATTTTAACAAAGTTAACACTGACTGGTTAGACTGGTTAGCTTGCGACAACATTGCAGTACCCGCTTGTTGTAAAATCTGCGCCCTACTCAAGTTTGAAGTTTCGGAAGCGAAGTTTGCATCTTGAATCCTGGATCTTGCTGCAGACTGGTTCGTTATCGATGACTGCAAATTGGAAATAGTGGTTTGAAAACGATTTTGCACAGCACCAAGAATAGCACGAAATTTATCAATTTTTTGAACTGCATTATCGATTACAGCAATAGTGCTTCTGGTATTAAGCGAAGTAGCATTGGAACCGATAGAAATATGACCAGCTGCGCCCGTTCCTGTTAAATTCGCTAATGAACCAATCGCAGAGGCAGTCATTAAATTACTAATAGTCACTGAAACCTGATTGTTGGCTTGAGTGTCGGCTCCGATCTGGAAATTGGCGCCAACCAAAGAACCATTTAAAACCGCTCTATTGTTGAATTGAGTATTTTGAATTATCCGGCCCAGCTCAGAGCCTAACTGGTTAAATTCTGTAGCCAAATCTTGACGGTCAGTTGAGTTCATAGTTGCAAAGTTGGAGGCTTGCACAGCAAGATCCCGCATGGTTTGCAAAGTACTAGTCAGAGAAGACAGCGCACTATCAGCAGTTTGCACCATCGAAATACCGTCGTTTGCATTCTGCTCCGCCACAGTCATACCATTAATCTGAGAGGTCATTCCGTCTGCAATGGCCAGACCGGACGGATCGTCTGCCGCCGAGTTAATCCTCATACCTGAAGATAGACGTTGCATAGCTTGCTGCAATGAGTTCTGAGTTGAACTCAAATACATTTGACTTTGCAGAGATGCTACATTTGTATTGATTACCAATGACATGACTTTATCCTCCTACCAAATCCAGCAAACCTTTTGCAGCTGAAATGGTAATGTAATTAAACGAAAAAAGAAAATTTAATTTCAAACTCGAAAATGTTATCGACCTTGTTTCAAATTACTTTAATATTTAATTAAAAAAATTTATCAAAATCGCCTTGCGCCCTGATAAAGTCGGCTTCCCGGCCAATATCCAGCCAATAATCGTTGATTGGATACATGGCAACCATCTCGCCCTGCGCTACCTGCAAGTTCAGCAAACTAGGCATATCCAGTTTTTTTTGACTGGCAATGGTTTTAATCAAACTGTGATCCAGCACATAAATTCCGGCATTTGTCAGGCAATATTGCAAAGGCTTTTCTTCGATAGACATAACCCTTTGCTGATCGAAGCTGACCACGCCGTATGGAATTTGGTATTCATACTGACGTACACATAATGTCGCAATTGCTTGCTGTTCATTATGGTAGGCTAACAATCGCGAAAAGTCTATTTGTGTAAGTATATCACCATTCATAACAATTACGGGCACATCCGGAAGATCTGCCGGCAACAATCCTATGGCCCCGGCTGTACCCATAGGTTCCGCTTCGTCAATATATTCAATTTTAACTCCCCAGCGCCCACCATCGCCAAAATATTCCTTGATCTGTTCAGCCCGATAATGCACTGCGATAAAAAATTGTCTGAACCCGAATTTAAGAAAACTTTCAATAATAGTTTCCAATATCGGCTTACCGCCAATTTCCAGCAAAGGCTTAGGACATCGCTCAGTCAAAGGACGCAAACGCAATCCAAATCCGCCCGCCATTAAAAAAACCGGATTCGGATAAGCAGGTTGTTTATATAAAGCCTGCAAGGTTTCTAATCTAACAACTCTACCCTGATTATCAACAACTGGCAGTTGATAAAGATTATGACCTTCCATAATCGCAATCATTTGGGCTTTACTATCTTGCGTAGAAGCGGTTTTAGGACGCTTATTCATTACCGCCCCCACCATCTCATCCAATGACAGACCACGAATCAAGGCCCTGCGAATATCGCCGTCAGTGACGACGCCAATTAATTTTTCCGTATCATCAACTACCAATGCAATCTGTAAGGCTGCCCGATCAATGACCTCTATCGTCTCCCTTAAGGTAGTGCCGGGTTGAATTAATACTTGCCGCCAATGCTGTTTCATTTACTTATCTCAATGTCATTGCTTTATCCAGGGGCGTGGCGGATAAATAATCTGATCATTACCCACATTGCGAGTGAGCACTACGCCCGCCCCAATCACACTCCCTTCTCCTATCTTGATTCCTTGAATCACAGTGGCTCCTGTACCAATATGGACATGATCGCCAACTTCCACGCCACCACTTAGCACTGCTCCCGGAGCAATATGGACATGGCGCCCTATCCGGCAATCATGTTCGACAATTGCCCCGCTATTCACTATACAGTTTTCGGCAATTTGTGCTCCTGACTGAATAATGACGCCCATCATCACCTGAACACCTTCAGACAATGACACTTCTTCATTAATTAGTGAGCTTGGATCAATCAAGGTTTTAAATCGAAAATTTAAACGGCGGAAGCGATCAAACAAAGCTGCGCGTACCCCGGCATCTCCCGGTAGTGAGCCTATGCCATTGACTAATTCAATTTTATTGCAATCAAAGTTGAGTATCATTTCATCATTACCTAGAACCTCAACGCCATAGCACATCTCGCCTGTTCGTTTAACAGGATCCGCGATACCAGCAATTTCAATATTCAGCCGCCGAAGCGTGCCTAACAAGACTCTGGCATGTCCGCCGCTGCCTAACAGGATGGCAGGGTTCATTCTATCAATTCGTCCGTTCCGTAACCCCTTGAACTAACCTTCCCCAATAGATCCCAATATAACATTGGACTAAGACCGGTTCCCGGACGTTTGCAGGCAAGATTTTCAGCGCTGAAAGTTTCCCCCGCCACAATCGACTGATTGGCGACCAAGCTTTTGCGGACAACATCACGATTTTCCAATTCATCCGGCTGCGGCGTTTTGCAAGGCCATCCCAAGGCCCGCTCAACAGCCCTGATTGATGACACCATCACTTTCAATTCATCAGGCTCTAGCGAAACAAGATGGTCAGGTCCTTGCTGGGTTTTGTCTAATGTAAAGTGTTTCTCTATCAAGCAAGCTCCTCGGGCCGCTACCGCTATTGGCGCTACCAATCCGACCGTATGATCGGAATATCCGACCCGAAGACCAAAAGCCTGTTGCAACACTTCCATGGAACGCAAATTCACATGCTCCATAGGTGTAGGATATTCGCTGGTACAATGCAGCAAAATGACTTTATCTCTTAAAACTGCCAAGCCGGCTTCCGATCTGTAGGCTTTTTGAAAAGCCGCAAGTGACGGTTTTTCCCAATTCAAATAACCGAAAGCTAAAACACCCAGGGCTGCTTCAACTTCGCCCAAAGTCGCCATGCCGGTTGAAACTATGATATTTTTACCTGTCTGGGCATGAGCCAGCAAAAACGGACCGTTGGTAATTTCACCGGAAGGAATCTTAAGCTGTTCTACCTCAATCTGATCAACCAAAAAACTAAGACTTTCAAAATCAAATGCTGTGGATAAAAATTGTATGTTTTTACTCTGGCAATAGTTTCGTAATTGAAAATGAAACTCGTATTTCAATTCCAAATTTTGCAGCATTGTTAACTGGTTTTCATCATTTCCGGTGGAAATTTTTTGATAACCGGCTTTCTGAGCGGAACCTGTAACCAACTTATCTGCTTTGAATGTCTGGAATTTAACAGCATCCGCCCCTGAGTCTACCGCGACATCCACTAATTGCATGGCGGTTTCAAGACTGCCATTATGATTGACTCCGGCTTCAGCGATAATAAATATGCCCATTTGACCGCCTTAAATACTGTTTAAATCGTAAAAATGTTTTTTTTGAAGCCCTTGCAAAGAGAATTGCTTGATAATCTCTTTGATTTTTAAGGAAGCTCCGCCCACTCCATAAGGATTATCAAGACTTTGCAGACATTCATTCATTTTACCGGAAAACACAAATTGTAATTTATCCCTGATATCTTCCGCTTCCGGCACACAATGCAAAACGCTGTCAGCAAACACTCTGCCGCGCTGGCGATCACCGATATTGATCGTCGCAACCTTCAACGCCGGTGCCTCCAAAATACCGCTGGAAGAATTGCCGACAACTGCATCAACATGACTCATAGCTGACAAATACCGCAATGTTCCCATGGAAACAAAACCTGCCACCCTGTCCGGATGTTGTTTCCTATAATCTTCAATCATGTAATTAATCATCCGTCCATCCGCATCGGCATTGGCATGCGTAAAAATAATATGCATATCAGTAAAACTATCAAACGCCAGCAACAACTGCCTAAACTGCTCTGCAGCCGATATTTGCTCCCAGGTAACAGGATGAAACGTCACCAAAATATTTCGTTTGCCTAAATTAAACTTCAGACTTTCCTCTAGTTGGCGCCTATCCAGTAAAGCTAAATTATAGATATTATCCAAACCGGGCGCCCCAACACAAAATACCTTATCAGGCTGTTCTCCTAATTGAATCACACGCCGGCGATAAATTTCCGTTGCAGTAAAATGGATATGCGCCATTTTACTAATCGCATGCCGAATTGAGTCGTCAATCACGCCTTCGCTTAATTCCCCGCCATGTATATGAGCTATAGGTATCGCATGATTCATTGCGGCCTGAACGGCAACAAAAATCTCAAAACGATCTCCAAGCACTACCAGCAGATCAGGTTGCAATTGATTTAATGCATCTGCAAAACCAATTAATCCCAGCCCCATCGATTTGCTAATTCCAACAGCAGTATCGGAGGATAAAAGCATTTCAACTTTTTGGCGGATCATAAAACCATCGTCTTCGATTTGCCGCCAAGTCAAACCAAATTCCGGCGACAAATGCATGCCGGTTGCGATCAATTGCAAATCAAGTTCCACATCGTCGTTAATGGCTTTCATCAACCAGTATAATAAGCCGTATTCGGCTCTTGAGCCGGTGACCACACAAATTTTACGCATTTTTCGGCCTTACCACGCTACTGGGCACATTGACCAGACGCTCCGCTAACCAGCGAGAAATTGACAAATCATCTGTCTGACAATGTTTATACATAGGTAAATCAGCAGTTAATTCCCATAAAGGTCTGGTCATGACACCCTGAGCATTGCTCTGAGTTAAAAACTTTTCCTGCTCGGTCTGGTTATCCAGCAAAATAGCATTAAGCCAGTAGTTTGACTGAGCTGATTCAGGCTCAGTAACCATGGTTATCCCTTCATTATTTGCCCAGCTTATATAGCTTTGCGCAAGTTTACGCTTACTTTCTAAGAATAAACCCATTTGTTCTAATTGCGCGAGTCCCAATGCAGCATTAATATTGGGCATCCGATAATTAAACCCTACTTGATCGTGTGCAAATCTCCAAGGATGAGGCAATTTTGCGGTGGTGGTAAGATGCTTAGCTTGATGAGCTAAATGTTGGTCATTGGTCAAAATCATCCCGCCTCCCCCGGTGGTAATGATTTTATTGCCATTAAAACTTAAAACACCGAGTCTTCCAAAACTTCCACAATGTTTACCCACCAATTTGCTACCCAAAGCTTCAGCAGCATCTTCTACAACCGGAATACCGAATAACTGACAAACCGACAATATGCCCGGCATATCGCAAGGATGGCCAAAGCTATGCATTGGTAAGCAAGCAGCTATGCGCTTGCCGGTGATTTTGTTCCATATGGCGTTATCACGCTGCTCTGAAAACTCCTCCAGAAAACAGGACAATGCCTTAGCGGACAATCCCAATGTGGAACGATCTATATCTACAAATATTGGCTCAGCGCCACAATAATGAATAGCATTGCTGGTGGCCACAAAACTCACAGCCTGGGTAATCACTTCCTCTCCAGCCTTAACACCAGCCAACAGCAAGGCTATATGCAAAGCCGCAGTGCCGTTGACTGTGGCAATTGCAAAATCACATCCGCAATAATCGGCTATTTTTAGTTCAAATTCCGTTACATATGAACCGACGCTTGAAACGAACGAACTGTCTATCACATCCAACAAATACTGCCTTTCATTACCGGTAAATAGTGGCTCATGTAGCGGGATAAATTGGTCTGTTTGATAAACTTCCCTGACAAAACGTACAAAGCTGTCATACATTATAGATATCCACTTTGTATTTTTTTAAATTTAGCGGATGACTAAACCAGGCTACGGTTAGTTGCAATCCCGATTCAAGATCAATTTGCGGCATAAACCCGGTTAGCTGCTTTATCTTGGCATTATCACAGCAAAGCCGGGTCACTTCTGAGCTTTCCGGGCGAAGACGCTGTTCATCCAGTAAAAATTCAACATCGCTAGCCATAATTTTTTTAATCAGATTTAAGGCGCCTCCAACCGAGATTTCAGAATTGGAACCTATATTGACTGTTTCACCAACAGCTTTTTCCGATTCCGCTAAAGCTACAAAGCCTCGGCAGGTATCTTCAACATAATTGAAATCACGAGTCGGCGTGACATCACCCAGTTTGATCTGCTTTATGCCTTGGGCAATTTGGGTAATGATTGTTGGAATAACCGCTCTGGCCGATTGACGAGGACCATAGGTATTAAATGGCCTGGCAATGGTTACCGGCAAATCAAACGCATGAAAAAAACTGGTTGCTATTGCATCCGCAGCTATTTTAGATGCGCTGTATGGCGATTGCGCCTGTAGCGGATGTTTTTCATCAATCGGCACATAGATTGCTGAACCGTAAACTTCGCTGGTAGACGTATGTATTAAACGGCGCACACCATTATCACGCGCAGCCTGACAAATATTTAAGGTCCCTTTGACATTGGTGTCTATATAGCTATCCGGAGCTTGATAAGAATAGGGTATCGCAATCAGTGCCGCCAAATGAAACACAGTATCGATACCCTGGCAAATTGACCGGCAAAACTGCGGGTCACGGACATCTCCGGACACAATTTCGATAAGATGCTTGCAATTGACATCTTCCAGCCATCCCCAGAAATTATAGGAATTATACTGAGCCAACGCTCTTACCTGAATGCCTCTCGATACCAGCATTTCAACTAAATGAGAACCGATAAAACCATCGGCCCCTGTTACTAATACCCTGGTCATTTCTGTCATATCAAGCCTTGTTTAATAAAAGCCTCAGCTATCATCCAATCCTCTTCCGTATCGATATCATGACTTTGTATCGAATTCATGACCAGAGGAGAGGTCTTTTTCGGATAAAACGATTGATTATCCACAAGCTGTTTCGTTTTGCACAAATACATTGCTCCGTTTGGGGTAAGTAAAGGCCTGGTTTGCTGTCGAGTTGTCTGAGTTGGTTTGGAACCGTCCAATGCCGACAGAAATCCATCATCACAATAAAACAAGCTGGTTAAATTACGATGAATTGCCTTACAACCAATTACAGAATCCAGTTGCTGCTCAATCAACATATTTGCTGCCTGCAGGATGCTGAATGAAGTTCTAAACGGAGAAGTCGGTTGCAGCCACATCGTTAATTCAGGCGCATATCCATGTTCCGCGACAAACCAGGCCAAACTGTGCTCTATCACCTGTATTGCAGTCGCGTTATCCCCTGCGCACTCCGGCGGACGCAAAAACGGCGCCTTTAATCCATTTTGCAAACCAATCTCGGCATAGATTTCCGAATCAGTGCTTAGAATCGCAAAACTATTAGCTAAGTTTGCCTCTGCAATTTGTTCTGCAGTCCATGCCAATAAAGGCTTGCCTCCCAAGTCTCGGATGTTTTTATCCACCAAGCCTTTGGAGCCGCAACGAGCCGGAACGATAATTAAAGTTTGTACATGCATGTACTACAACTCCATCATATCCAAATAAAACCGCTTGGTATCAAGTTTAAATTTTTCAAATCCATCTTTTGCTGATACTGTTTTTTTTTTTGGCGTTTAAGAAAAAACTTGGTGATTAGTTACAAAATTTGTATTCTTAAATTTTAGCCTGCTATACACCAGT
>Ga0181508_1089985_pt1 | contig 12351 bp, 9 predicted proteins | sample PEATcosm2014_Bin_15_FD_135916 | JGI IMG/M metagenome (GOLD analysis project Ga0181508, IMG submission 135916) | Metatranscriptome of peatland microbial communities from MTU Mesocosm Facility, Houghton, MI, USA - PEATcosm2014_Bin10_10_metaT... | ecosystem: Environmental > Terrestrial > Soil >... | reverse complement strand
GGAAAATGATAGCACAAATTAAGCTTCGTATCGAAGCTCGATTCATTGTGGCGTTATCGACAACCCAAACACTATGCAGAAAAATATCATGAATATTGATTATTCCTATTTTAAGCAAGTTGCATTGCTGTCATAATATATCAATCATAGTCCACTCTGAAGCAAGGGTATTGAGCGCGGGTAGTATGTTAAAATGATCCTAAAACCTTTTTTTTAAAGGATTTAATATTTTCGTCATAATGCTAGGCCTAAAATTTTAATGTTATAGAATATATTTCATGCATGCACTTAAATAAAACAGTGAATCTACTTGGCATTAACTTACCAATTCTAGATTACGAAACTGCTCTTGCTATCTTCCAGGATTGGATTGCAACCAAGGAAGCCCACCAAGTATGCATTGCCAATGTGCATACGATGGTTAGTTGTTTGCGAGATGCAGAGCTGAAAACTATTACCCAAAATGCGTTGACAACCATGGATGGACTGCCGCTGGTCTGGTACGCCAATCTGGTGCATAAAGTCGGTATTAAAACCAGGGTTAGCGGGCCGGATTTAATGTTGAAATGTTTGGATAATGGTCGGGATGCGGCCTGGAAGCATTTTTTTTTAGGCGGTACGCCACAAGCGCTTAACGATTTGCATACACTTATGCAAAGCTTATATCCCGGCGTACAGATAGTCGGCATAGAGTCGCCGCCCTTTCGCTCCTTATCCACAGAAGAAGACCAACGATTAGTCACTTTGATCAACGATGCAAATCCGGATTTTTTGTGGGTAGGCTTAGGCGCTCCTAAGCAAGAAAAATGGATAGCGTCTCATTTGGATCGGATACACGCCCCAGTGCAAATTGGGGTGGGCGCTGCATTTGACTTCCATTCCGGCCATAAAAAACGCGCGCCAAACTGGATGCAAAAATCCGGGCTTGAATGGCTTTACCGAATAATAAAAGATCGTAGATTAATTAAACGCTACTTGTCTACTAATCCTATTTTTTTGTTCTTGCTGATTAGAGATTTACTATTCATTAGGCTGCTTAAAAAAAAACCTGCTTAGTCTAAACACGATTATCTCCAAGTAAGGTTATAATAGGTGCTAACAAATATCCAACTATCAGAAGCTTGACTGAAATTTATTGTAAAAATACTGGTTTAAATTGTTGAATTACAAGTTTGTTTTTAATCTTAATTTTAAGGAATCAATATGGCTAAGCAGGTAGCTTTAATCACTGGAGTAACCGGACAGGACGGCTCGTATCTCGCCGAATTTTTGTTAGAAAAGGGCTATGAAGTTCATGGCATCAAAAGGCGTGCTTCACTATTCAATACAGATAGAGTTGATCACATTTATCAAGACCCACATATCAAAGATCCTAAATTTTATCTGCATTATGGTGACTTAACCGATAGCTCCAACCTGACACGCATACTCAGCGAAACCAAACCAACCGAAGTCTACAATCTCGGCGCGATGAGCCATGTCGCTGTTTCGTTTGAATCGCCCGAATATACAGCTGATGTGGATGGTATTGGCACCCTGCGCTTGCTTGAGGCTATCCGGTTTTTGGGTATGGAAAAGACTGCAAGATTTTATCAAGCCTCAACTTCTGAACTGTACGGCTTGGTTCAGGAAATTCCGCAAAAGGAAACCACGCCCTTTTACCCGCGCTCCCCTTATGCGGTTGCTAAACTTTATGCCTACTGGATCACGGTTAATTACCGCGAAGCTTATGGCATGTATGCCTGCAACGGGATTTTGTTTAACCATGAATCACCTCGCCGCGGCGAGACTTTTGTTACCCGCAAAATAACCAGGGGCCTAAGCAATATAGGCATGGGTTTAGAACAATGCCTGTACATGGGCAACATGGATTCTCTCAGGGATTGGGGACACGCCAAAGATTATGTGCGGATGCAATGGATGATGTTGCAACAGGAAAAACCTGAAGATTTTGTAATTGCCACCGGGGTGCAATATTCGGTTCGCCAGTTTATTGAAATGTCCGCGTTGGAACTTGGCGTTAAATTGCGTTGGGAGGGTCACGGCGTCGAAGAAAAAGGTTATGTTGAATCCATATCCGGCGATAAAGCCCCAAATCTAATAGTCGGTCAAAACATCGTCGCCATTGATCCTCGCTATTTTAGACCAGCCGAAGTTGAAACCTTGCTTGGCGATCCAAGCTATGCCAAAAGCAAACTGGGCTGGACACCCAAAATCACTCTGCAAGAAATGATCAGCGAAATGGTAGCGTTTGACCTACAGAAAGCCCAGCAACACGCCCTGTTAAAACAACAAGGTTACAATGTCGCAGTCAGCAGGGAATAAGCTCATGACCCCAACACAGAAAAAAATCTATCTGGCCGGTCATCGCGGCATGGTCGGCTCGGCTATTCATCAACAATTATTGGCTGCCGGGTATCACAATATTGTCGTTCGCACTCATGCTGAACTGGATTTAACCAATCAAAGCGCCGTCCGTGATTTTATGCAGTTGGAGCGGCCGGAACTGGTTATTATTGCAGCCGCCCGAGTTGGCGGCATCAATGCCAATAACATTTATCCCGCTGAATTCATCTATCAAAACCTGATGATTGAAGCCAATATTATTCATCAAGCCTGGCAAATTGCTTGTCCACAATTGCTGTTTTTAGGGAGTTCTTGCATTTATCCTAAATTTGCCGAACAACCCATGCATGAATCGGCATTACTTACCGGTATCTTAGAAGCAACAAATGAGCCTTACGCCATAGCTAAAATTGCCGGCATTAAATTGTGTGAGTCCTATAATCGCCAATATGCAGTCGATTATCGCTCGGTCATGCCGACGAATTTGTATGGTCAAAATGATAATTTTCATTTGGAAAACAGCCATGTCATTCCTGCCTTAATCCGAAAATTCCATGAGGCAAAAATTAATGGCGCCGGATCTGTAAGTGTCTGGGGCACCGGCAAAGCGATGCGCGAGTTTTTGCATGTCGATGACATGGCTGCTGCTTGCCTGCACGTATTAAGCCTGGATAAAGATCAATATCAATCTGTCACAGAACCTATGCTTTCCCATTTGAATGTCGGCACAGGGGTAGACGTGACACTACGCGAACTGGCGGAAACTATACGCACAGTTGTAGGTTTTCCAGGCGAGCTTGACTGGGATGCCGGCAAACCGGATGGCACACCTAGAAAGCTAATGGATTCATCCAAGTTACGTTCCTTGGGTTGGCTACCAAAAATCACCTTAGTCGAAGGCTTGCAAAAAACTTATCAGTGGTTTCTTGAGCATCAGGAAGAATTTAAGTCAATATAACCGCCAATATTTACTTAACGCTACTACCTTAATCGATTCTAAATAAAATTTGCGGGCGCACTTTAAACGGCTCGTCTGCCTGCTAACGGCAGAACGAGCCATTTATTTAACGGACTGCGATATTAACTACATCCCGCTTTGCAACACCTTGATAAAGCTGACGTGGCCGACCGATTTTCAATTCAGGATCTGAGATCATTTCATCCCATTGCGCTATCCAGCCTACGGATCTGGCCAAGGCAAAAATTGCTGTAAACATATCCGTAGGTATACCTAACGCCCGCAAGACTATACCCGAATAAAAGTCCACATTCGGATAAAGTTTCTTTTCAACAAAATAGGGGTCCTCAAGAGCAATTCGTTCAAGTTCCATCGCTAACTTGAATAGTTTATTATCATGCAACTGCAGTTCATTTAACACTTCGTGACAGGTCTCGCGCATCAATATGGCCCGTGGATCATGGTTTTTGTAAACCCGATGACCAAAACCCATTAATCGGAATGGATCACTTTTATCCTTTGCCTTGTTTACGTATTCACCAATTCGAGAAACGTCGCCAATTTCCTCCAGCATGTTCAGTACAGCTTCGTTTGCCCCCCCATGCGCAGCACCCCAAAGACAAGCAATGCCGGCTGCGACGCAGGCATAAGGATTGGCTCCGCTGGAACCCGCCAGACGCACAGTTGAGGTAGAGGCGTTTTGTTCATGATCGGCATGCAAAATAAGGATACGATCCAATGCTCTGACCAGGATAGGGTTGGCTATGTATTCATCACAGGGGTCGCCCATCATCATGCGCATAAAGTTTTCGGCATAGCCCAATTTACGCTTAGGGTACATGAACGGCATGCCTATGCTGTATTTGTAGCACATTGCTACAATTGTCGGCATTTTTGCAATTAACCTTATTGCTGAAATATAGCGATCCTCCTTGCTGTTGATATCCATCACCTCATGATAGAAAGCTGACAGCGCACCCACAACACCCACCAGAACAGCCATTGGATGGGCGTCCCGGCGAAATCCGCTATAGAAACGGCTCAATTGCTCATGAACCATAACATGCTGGCTAATGCTGGTAACAAAACCTCTCATCTCCCCGCCCTTGGGCAATTCTCCATTCAGCAACAGATAACAGACTTCTAGAAAATCACATTTTTCCGCTAATTGCTCTATTGGATAACCCCGGTACAATAACACTCCGGCATCCCCATCAATATAGGTAATCCTGGAAGTGCAACTAGCAGTAGAAGTAAAACCCGGGTCATAAGTAAACAATCCTGTTTCCGCATAAAGCCGGCGTATATCTATCACATCCGGTCCTAGGGAGCCGGATAATACCGGCATTTCGTACTGTTGATCCCCTGCGTCCTGTTGGAGGAAAATTCTTTTATCAGCCATTTAAGTTCTCCTGTTGAATTTTCATTCGTTATCTGCGCGTCTAAGCATTCTAATGCAAATTGCCGCGCGATGGTTAACAATAAACGCGTTTATTAGCAATTTCAACACTAAATTTCATATTATGAAACAATCTACATCTTAATCGGTGTTTCTAACGATGTTTTTTTAGGCGTCCGGTCCTAAATCGGCATTTTGTTGGCTGAACTGCGAATGAATGCCCTGTATTGACTGGGTATCACGCACGTTATCGAATGTGTTTACGACTTAAAAATACAATGGGCTAATGCCCGTTTCTAACGGTTTTTTCCAATTCTTCGCGACTGACATGTCGCACGTCTTTGCCTTTAACCATATATATTACATGCTCACAAACATTACAGGCGTGATCCCCAATACGTTCCAATGCTCTGGCGGTCCATAACATATCCAAGGCCCGGGTAATATTTCTGGGATTCTCCATCATCTGGGTGATCAATTGCCGGGTAATACTGGTATATTCTCTATCTACCTTGGCATCCTGCGCGGTAATTTCCACGACTTCCTCGACGTCGGTTCTGGCATAAGCATCCAGGGCGCCATTGAGCATATCTTTCACTAATTCTAAAAGATGCTCGATTTCATAGTATTTATCCTGGTAATAATCAGAACCCTCAAGGCGCATGGTCATGCGGGCAATACGCGCCGCCTCATCGCCAATCCGCTCTAAATCGGTGATTATTTTAATAGTTGCTATCAACATCCGTAAGTCGAATGCCGCTGGTTGACGTCTGGCTATAATTTCACTGCATTCATGATCAATATTTTTTTCCAGCTCATTCACCAATTGATCCTGCTGCACTACAGTTTCCGCGCTTTCCATGTCATAGCCCATAAAAGCTTTGGTGGCAAGATCAACTTGCTGCTCAACCAGGCCGCCCATGGCTAACACTTTGTTACGGATATCTTCCATTTCCTCGTTGAACTGCCGGGAAATGTGCTGCTTAATTTTATTGTTATCCATTTCCTTTATCCTCTTAGCCGTATCTGCCGGTAATGTAATCTTCAGTTTGTTTCTTTTCCGGATTAGTGAACAATTCGCTGGTTTCACCAAATTCGATCAATTCGCCCATATACATAAAAGCAGTAAAATCAGAAACCCGCGCTGCTTGCTGCATATTATGCGTGACAATAACGATGGTATATTTATCCTTCAATTCATTGATAAGTTCTTCGATTTTCAATGTTGATATCGGATCCAAGGCTGATGCCGGCTCATCCAATAAAATGACTTCGGGTTCGATTGCTATTGCCCTGGCAATAACTAAACGTTGCTGCTGACCGCCTGACATGCCTAAGGCATTGTCGTCAAGTCGGTTTTTGACCTCGTCCCAAAGCGCCGCGCCGCGTAAAGATTTTTCAACAACTTCATCCAGTATATGTCGGTCGTTAATACCTTGGATTCTTAAACCATAAGCCACATTTTCATATATGGTTTTCGGGAATGGGTTTGGCTTTTGGAAAACCATACCCACACGCCTGCGCAAGGCGGCGACATTAACCGACTTATCGTAAATATTTTCATCATCCAATAATATTTTACCTTTGATAGTTACCCCATCTACCAAGTCATTCATCCTATTGATACAACGCAGCAAGGTAGATTTCCCACAACCACTGGGTCCAATATAGGCGGTGACTTTTTTTCTCGGCATCTCCATGTTAACCGCATGCAAAGCCTGTTTGTCTCCGTAGAAAAGATCAAGATTTTCTATTTTAATACAGGTTTCAAGCTGTTCATTATTTAGCGATCTTTCGTCGCGATTTAAGGCGCCGATATTAATGCCGTGGGTGCGTATTTTTGCTGTTGTCATCGTTTTTGATCCAAAATCTTCGCATGAAGGTAGATTAATTTTCTAAAGCACGGAATTTTTCCCGCAGATTGTTACGAATGGTAATCGCAAACATATTCAGACCGACGATCACCAGCACCAGCAACAATGAAGTTGCGTATACCAAAGGTCGAGCCGCTTCAACATTTGGGCTTTGAAAACCCACATCATAAATATGAAAACCTAGATGCATAAATTTTCTATCCAGATGCAGGTAAGGAAAATTGCCGTCCATCGGTAAGGTAGGGGCCAGCTTGACGACTCCAACCAACATCAGCGGAGCTACCTCGCCTGCTGCTCTGGCAACCGCCAAAATCAGACCCGTCATAATTGCCGGACTTGCCATAGGTAGAACCGTACGCCACAGAGTTTCTGCCTTGGTAGCCCCAAGCGCCAAACTGCCTTCGCGTATTGCCTTGGGTATTCGCGACAGGCCTTCTTCCGTAGCCACAATCACTACCGGTAAAGTCAGCAATGCCAGCGTCAGCGAAGCCCAAAGCAATCCAGGCGTACCGAATACCGGAGCAGGCGCGGCTTCCGGATAAAATAATCGGTCTATATTACCGCCGATGATATATACAAAAAATCCTAAGCCGAACACTCCATAAACAATTGAAGGTACGCCGGCCAGATTATTTACCGCAATACGTATGACTCGGGTAATAAAACCTTGCTTGGCATATTCACGCAGATAAACTGCAGCAATTACGCCAAAAGGCGTTACTAATACGGCCATTAATAAAACCATCAACACTGTACCGAAAATTGCCGGAAAAATACCGCCTTCCGTATTGGCCTCACGCGGATCCTCGCTGACGAAACTAATAAAATTTGACACATATTCGACGGCTTTATCGAATAGACTCATTTGATTCGGACGGGTTAATTTTACGACTTTAGTCAATGGAATGCTTAGTTCCTGTTGCTTGGAATCCGCAACCACTAAACTATCGAGCTTGATTTCTTGGTTTAGCTTCCCGATTTGCTCCTGAATAGTTTTATATTCTTCCTCGTACGCTTGTTTTTTGGCCGCAAATTCCTGACTCTTAGCATCATTCCAGCTATTTTTCAACTCCAACGCACGCTGTTTTAAACGTAAGCGCTCTAAATTGTAATTAATGGCGCCCACTTTTTTGTCTTGGAGCACATCAATCTCATCATGCAGCGCCAACACTTTCTGCAGTTTCTGCTGGGCGATAGACCAAGCTTCTTTTCCTGCGCCTATCACCGCTCCGTTTTCTTTAACCGCTATTAAGCGACCATAGAAATTACCCCACTCACGACGTTCGATATTGATTAAGTCGGACGGCATTGATTTATTGTGTATGTATTGAGCCTGAATCCAACGAAAATCAGTTCCGAGAATATCACGATTGCCGGTTTTTATTAGATACTGGACCAGATATTCGCCATTATCAAGCAATTCATGTCCGGCTGCTCTTGCCTGGGCGGCGGCCAACAAAGCGGTGTCGGTTTCCTCTCCGATAATAACTGTTTCAGGACCTTCTCTATCCTGATAATGATATTCCAGAATATTCGCAGGCCAAAAATGCCCCAAACCGCGGACGGCAATCAGCATTAATAATCCAAACACCAAAATCAGATTGATGCTGACCGCACCGGCAGTCATCCATATCCACGGCGAACCGCTTTTAAACCATGTTTTAATCATAATGAACTGTATTTTTGTCTTAGATTTTGACGAACGACTTCCGCGAGCGTATTGACAACAAAAGTGAACATGAACAGCACTAAAGCCGCAAAAAACAACACCCTATAATGCGTGCTGTTTACTTCCGATTCGGGCATCTCCACGGCTATGTTGGCGGCAAGAGTCCGCAAACCTTGAAAGATACTCCAATCCATCACCGGGGTGTTGCCGGTCGCCATTAAAACTATCATGGTTTCACCCACTGCTCGACCGAATCCGATCATGATCGCGGAAAAAATACCCGGGCTAGCCGTCAACAACACGACTTTAGTCAAGGTTTGCCATGGTGTTGCGCCTAATGCCAAAGAACCCGTCGTTAAGTGCCCCGGCACACTGAATATTGCGTCTTCTGCAATCGAGAATATCATCGGAATGACCGCAAAACCCATTGCCAAACCAACGACCAGGGTATTTCGTTGATCATAGCCTATACCAAATTCTTTATTCATCCATGTGCGCAGATCTCCATTGAAGCATAGCGCTTCAATTGCCGGACTCAACTGAAAGGCTACCCATGCACTAAATATAACTACCGGTATCAATACGATGGCATCCCAACCCTCCGGTATTTTGTGGCGAATTTCCTTGGGAACGCGCTGCCACGCAAATGCAAAAATCATTACTCCCAACGGCACCAGCATCAACAGGGCAAATATACCGGTCAGATGTATTTCGATAAAGGGCGCCAGCCATAAACCGGCTAAAAACCCCAGAATCACGGTAGGCAGCGCGCCCATGATTTCGATGCCGGGCTTTACGTATTGACGTATACGCGGCGCCATAAAATACCCGGTGTAAATCGCCCCAAACAGTGACAACGGAATTGCCACCAACATTGCATAAAACGAAGCCTTAATAGTACCGAATACCAACGGAATCAAGCTCATTTTCGGCTCAAAATCATTACTGGCTGACGATGATTGCCAGATATAGTCCGGTTTTGGATAGCTTTCGTACCATACTTTTCCCCACAGCGAAGACATGGAAACTTCCGGATGTTCGTTTTCGACTTTCCAATAATGGATTTTGCCGTCTTCGCTCTGGAGTATAAATGCATTAGCGCGCGGCGATAAGGCCATGCCCTGAGGTTTGCCTCCGGCTACCTTTTCTTTGATCAATTCCCGCTCGGCGGTAGTGTTATAAATGCCGATATCTCCATTGGCGTCGGCTACCAACATGCCCTTTCGACGCTGTTCAGGGTTGATGGCTATAATCGGCGCATCTGAAACCTTAAACGAGCGTAGTTTAACGACACTAAAATGATTTTGTTCATCACGCACCATGCTCCATTGCGATAACAAACCACTGGTGTCACCGATTAGCAACGAGATATCACCGTTTAAAAACTCAAAACTGCTGATTGTCATCCCTTGATCCATCACATTAAGGGTGTGTTTAATGCTAGGCTGGTTTTTATCGGCAATATCAAAAATCGTCAAATCGCCCTGGCGATTTGCCAAATACAGATTACGCTGCTGTTTATCCAACAACAGAAAGTCAACACCATTAACCAGTGTGGGCAGGATGGACTCACTACGCTCCAGACTTGCGTCTTCGTCGAATAAGGATTCTTTCTTGCTAAAATTGCAGAGAATAATCCGGTTGTCGGCGGTTTTTGCCAGCACTATATTGTTTTTGTCCGCGAGCTTTACTTCGATTTGTGTCAAAGCCTGACCTTGGCTGTCAATGACCAACGGTTCCTTACCTAAGGGGTATAGTAGTATGGGTGTGATGGTGCGTTTGCCATCAGCATAGCTTAACTTATACTCATGCTTGACAATCAAGGCCCGTCCATCAGATAGTCCATAAACAACCACGCCCTTGTCGAATCCACCGTGAGCAAAGCTGACAATCTGAACTTGTTCAGGAATGGGCAGATTTTCTTCGGCAATGACAGTCCCATTTGCAACACTAAAGAATATGGCTTTGCCGGTATCGGTAAAACGGACTGCTACTTCATTTTGTTCTTCGATTGCTAAAAATACAGATTTACCAAGATTAAACTCCGGGACATCGTAACTGCTAACTAAATTAGCGCTGGCCGGCAACAACAGCGGAAATACCACATACAATAAATAAAAGAAAATCAGCACTACCGCGAGTATTATGCTCAAGCCACCGGCGACGACACAACGCGCGGTAATCTTGTCTTTTATTAGTCGCCAACGTTGGTGACGATCACTTGCGGCATTGTGTAGCAAAGAACTGGCATTCGAGCTTGAATAGTCTTCAGACATAACAAAGTATCGGTTGTAAACACAGTGTCATTGTGACATGACACTGTGTTTTAAAATAGAAAAGCCGACAACAACACTAGACGTCGTCGGCTTTGTTTATATTGCAATTATTAGCTATCTATACTCTAAACACAGAGAAAACCAACAATTTTAGCCTTCCTTTGCAGCGTCCATGCATTGATTTCCCTGTTTCGCCATCCCTGTCCGATAATTATTGAAGCAGCGTTAACGCTTTTTCAACCACTTTTGCAGGTAGCGGAATATATCCATCTTTGATCACCACTTGCTGTCCGGTTTTCGATAACACCATTTTCAGAAATTCCTTTTCAAGCGGCGCTAGGGACTCATTAGGCTTCTTATTCACATATACGAACAAAAATCTTGATAAAGGGTAGGCGCCTGAAATTGCATTTTCCGGTGTAGGTTCGATAAACTCGCCGCCTTCTTTGTGAGCCAAGGCAATCGCTTTCACACCTGAAGTCGAATACCCTATGCCTGAGTAACCTATACCGTTTGCAGAAGAGGTAATACCTTGTACTACAGAGGCCGAACCCGGTTGTTCATTGACATTGCTTTTGAAATCGCCTTTACACAGCGCTTCATCTTTAAAAAAACCATATGTGCCGGAAACCGAGTTACGCCCATATAATTGAATGGGTTTACTTGCCCAACCGCCAGTCAAGCCAACTTGCCCCCAAGTGGTAATATCGGTTGCATAGCCACATTTACGCGTAGCTGACAAAATAGCGTCTACTTGCGGTAAAGACAAGCCTTTGATAGGGTTGTCCTTGTTGACGAAAACAGCCAATGCGTCAATTGCTACCGGAATCGCGGTCGGCTTATAACCATATTTGCTCTCGAAGGCTTCGATTTCATTATCCTTCATCTTCCGGCTCATCGGGCCTAGATTTGCAGTGCCTTCAGTTAGCGCAGGCGGGGCTGTTGATGATCCGGCTGCTTGAATTTGGATATTGACATTAGGATATATTTTACCGTATTCCTCCGCCCACATGGTCATCAGGTTAGCCAAAGTATCTGAGCCAACGCTGGATATATTGCCGGAAATGCCACTGGCTTGTTTATATTCCGGTAGCGAGGCATCCAATGTCATGGGAGCCGCGGCAACTTGATATGCGTTTAAAGCTGACGAAATGAATCCTAATCCCAGAAGCAGTGATTTCAGCTGAAATGTTTTTTTCATGTTATTTCTCATAGATTGAGTGTGTGAAACTGTTAGACATACTGCCAATTCAGAATGACAATAGTATGAATGAAATATGACAATTTTGTGACAACAAGGATGTTGAAATTATGCTAACCTATTAATTGAGTGCTCAGTCATACGCCTAAACCAGGTTTTTGATTTGCTCCAGCTTTATAAAATTATATGTAAAATCAACACTTTCATCCTTTTCAACGACTTGCCGCTCCAGTTCTCGCCATTGGCGGGCATCAATTTTCGGAAAATAGACATCGCCGACAAAATTTTTGTTAATTTCCGTCAGATACAGATAGTTCGCCCTTGGCAACAGTGCTTGATACAGTGTCGAGCCGCCGATAACGAATATTTCCGCACATTCCGCACAATGCTGTAATGCGCTGTCTATATCATTAAACACCAAGCAATTCTGCTGCCGGTAACTCTTATTTTTACTGACAATGATATTACTGCGGCCTGGCAGCGGCCTGCCAATAGCCTCATGCGTTTTTCTCCCCATTACTATGGGTGAACCCAGCGTGATTTGTTTGAACCGCTTTAAATCGGCGGATAGATGCCAGGGCATTTTGCCGTTACTGCCAATTACCCGATTTTCGGCCATGGCGACGAT
>Ga0181508_1006399_pt1 | contig 12610 bp, 4 predicted proteins | sample PEATcosm2014_Bin_15_FD_135916 | JGI IMG/M metagenome (GOLD analysis project Ga0181508, IMG submission 135916) | Metatranscriptome of peatland microbial communities from MTU Mesocosm Facility, Houghton, MI, USA - PEATcosm2014_Bin10_10_metaT... | ecosystem: Environmental > Terrestrial > Soil >... | reverse complement strand
GTTGTAGTCGGATAGGCCCTCGGGGGTCAGGCGGTTCAAAATGATCCACCCACCGCTTTGAGTGAACGAACTTAATTGAGCTGCGTTGGATGCCAGCGTTGCCAGATTGGCCGGGTCGGCGTCGATCACCGCAACACTGCCGGGTCTGGCTAATGCCCCCATCACGTCGGTCGGTTTGTCGTATTGCAAACCGACCGCATCAAGTGCCCGGACCAGTTGCGCATTCGTGCTGGCAAAGACCGCGGTGTCGCGATAGACCAGTTTGTAGTCCAAGCTGTAGCGAACCATGTTCACAAGCAACCGCTGGGCGACGGGATTATCGCTGATTTTTTCACCGATGAGCATCTGGCTCAGCAGCAGTATCCCCTTGCCGGCTTGCATCTGTGCCATCGCGCAGTCAGCCAGACGGTGGTCGCATTGCAACAACGACTTGCCCCCGCTGGTTGGTTTGGCGTAGGCATTGCGGTAGGTCCAGTTGTCCTGACCCCAGTTACTCAGATCCTGCTGCTGCAAGCCATCGAACACCGGATTGGTCAAATCTTCGGCAAACGCCATGCAGCCGTGGTTCTGGTTAGTTGCCATCTCTCCGGGAAGGGCCTGGAATTGCAGCGGATTCTTCTGCTCCAGAACGATCACTGCCTTCCCCGCGGCAGCCCAGGCGGAAAACTGGCTCGACGTGCAGTTCTGCGCGTCCAGCGCATTGTTCCCGATCACCAGCACTTTGGCCATGCTGGGGATCTCGTTGAGATTCTCCACCGACATCACAGGCAGACCGGCGCCGTTGAGGAACTTCTTAACGTTGCCTTCTGGATCGAACACGGCAATCGACCCTGGCTCCGGCGGTTTGGCGGCAAGGAGCTGCGCAACCGGCGGCAGCACCGAGATATTCTTCTGATCGGAGAAGACCGCCTGGCCTTGGCGCGTGAGAGTCAGCTTCCAAATCCCCTCCGCCCGGCCGGAAACGGCGGGAACGTCGAACTGCACATTAAATTTTTCGTTTTCACCCGGTGCGATGGTATGCACGGAGGAGTCGCTGCTCACCTCTTTCCCGCCGACAGTCAACACCGAAGTGAGAGTGATCGGCGCAGAGGAACGAGTGTCATTGAAGATGCCTAGTGTGCGATGGACCGTTTGGCCAGAGCCAAAAGTCCAGCCCCATTGACGGGAAAGAACCGCCGTCGGAGACCAAGCGTTGTAGTAGTCGGTTTGATAGCCCGCCCAGAAATGGAAGTTGATGTCGTTCCAGCGATATCCTTCCGAGAGCATGCGCAAAATCTGACCGCGCGCCGGACGTGCCTCGGCGGGACCAATCGCCGCCTCCTCACCACCGACCACCGCCATGTCCGCCGGGGTGTCGCCCGACAGAAAAGCGGCCTCGCCAAAGAGGATCGGTTTTCCCCTGGTGATGGGCCAGACCTGCCGGTGCTGGTAGGCGGCTTTGTCGTAAGTTCCTTCCGGCAGTGTGTTGTAGGGCGGTTCCATATAGTGCCCGCCGTAGACAGGCATGGATTCATCCAGCAGCGCATTGCCGCCATCGGTCATTTCCGGGCGGGTTGGATCCACCTGGCGGAAAATGTCGTACGACTTTTTGATCTCTGCGGTGCTCAATTTGTCGTTGCCGCTGACGTGAGCGTTGATGAACGTGATCTCGTTTTCAATGGACCAGATGAAGATGGAAGGATGGTTCCGCTGCGATTTGATCCAGGGGACCATCTGCTGACGGTAGTTGTCCCATAGCGCAGTGTTGGTGATGCCGTACAGACCGCCGTCTCCTGAACCGTTGAAGATACCGGTTCGCCGAACGCACATGCCCTGAGCGTCGCAATCATCGAGATACTCTTCGGTGTTCTGGTCCGGGTTCCAGACGCGGACCATTGTCTGGCCCCGCTTCTTCAACGTGGTGATGTCGCGGTCATCGATATCGGCAAACCCGTGCCAAGGAATGCCGTTAAGCTTGAAATCCGGCCCGTCCCAGGTCCATTCGCGGAAACCAAACTTGGTCGTCCGCTCGTCGACGATCTTTCCCGCCACTGACAATCGCGTGATGACGTTGTACTGCTGAGGATCATCGGGCCACCAGAGCTTTGCCGTTGCCCAGTCTTCGCTGAGATTGGCGGTCGCATCCTGCCCGGCGGGAACCGTTACGTTAACCGGTGAGTAGCTCTTCTCAACCGGCCCTCCCGATAATGGCTGGATTTCGTTTGAAAGCACTGCGTCAATGGGGCTGTCCGTCGGGTTATGCACCGTCACTTCGAGACCCAAGTTCATGTTCTTCACTGAAGGTTTGGCAAACACATCGCTGGTGTAGACCGGCCCGGCAATGACCAGCGACGGCGGCAGCCGCAGGACGCCGCACCCTTCATAGCGCCCCAGCACGGGCATATCCAGCGAATAAGCGAGGTTATAATGCCAGAAGCTGTAAGGAATATGGGTTAGATGCCCGTTCTGCTGGCTATTCAAGCCATAAAACGCATCCTTGATCGCGATTTGCATCTCGTTGCTTTGCCCCGGTTTGATTGCCCGGGTCACGTCGCAATCCCAAGCCGCGCCGGGATTCTTGGTCCAACCGCACTGCATACCGTTCACGAACAGCGTCGCAATCATATTCTGATCCGGAAGATGGAGGATGAAAGAGCGGCCGTTCAGTTGAGCCGGCACCTTGATGCGCGTGCGCAGATAGAAGCGGTGGACATAGGTCTCGGTGGGGATTTGCCGGTTTCGATCCCCCGGCACCGCAATCGCATGCCAGGTGAGAGCCTGCGCATCGCGCAGGACTTTTGTCGGACCCAGGCGATCTTCAACCACCGTCTCGTCGTCTCCGGCGTATTGCCATTGTCCGGCAAGAGGAACGGAAATCTGGCCTTCGCCGGCGTCAACGGGAATATCAAATGCCCATGCGGTCGCCGCCTTGTCGGCGTCGGTCATCCAGCTTGCGTCGCCGGGTTTAATAACGCCATCGGGATGAAATGGAGCGGACGTGATGCAGAAGGCGTCGATGCCGAAGACCATCGACTCGGTCTTCCCTTTGGCATCTTTTGTTTTGTGAATGCGCAGCGCGATTTCGTGGGAACCGGCGGGCAGTGGCTGCCCGCCGAGATTGAGCCAGGCCACCGGAGCCCAGACACCAATTTCCTGCACGTCCACAGTTGACGCGGTAGGCAGGATTTCCTGCCAGGAACTTCCATCGATCTGCCAGTCGAATCGGGAACGGGTCTGTTCGTAGCCAATATGAGCCCATAATTTATAGTCACCTGTTTTGGAAACTTGAAATGAGTAATGAAGCTCGACGCCGCCCTCCGGTATCGTTGCTTCGACTTTCGCGCTGTCGGTGTTGACCGTGAGCCATTTGCCGCCCGACAGGACTGCCGGCGGTCCTCCCAAAACGACCGTCTTGAAGCTGTCCGGAACGACGGACGTTGGAGACTCCCCTTCAATCCAGATTACTTCACCCGACGTCTGCGCCTGCACCAGCCCGCAGACTGCGGCCTGCAGAAAGATGGAGAGAACCAGTATTGCTGAATTCAATGATTTGGGCATAGAAGGTTTTTCTGCGTAGACTGAAACATTTCGACTCCGCGCCGTCGTTCAATAAATAGGGCGCGAGTCAGTATTCGATCACACAATTGCGAAAGCCCGGATAAGTTTCAATAGAAATACAAAAACGTCGTTGCTGCATTAGCGCCCCATGCAGTGTGCGGCACGGAGATATCTGCCGGATTGGCGGCAAGTTTGGCCTTGTCGCTCGCCAGCATCGTCTTCCAGACGACGTGGCCGTCTCCGAACAACTCGTTCATCCCTCGGCAATCGTTGATCGAACTCTGGTTGCCGATAATCGTACCCTGGATGCTGTCGAAGATCGGGCGAGCGCCACCCTTAATGGCATGGTTGAAACACCAACCGCCGTTAGTGGTAGTGCTGCCGATCCACACGGTCGAATCCGCCATGATGATGGCACTGCCGGTCAGGCGTATATCCACCAGATCGCCGGGGTTGGTCGCATAGTTGTACGTCTGAACAGGATTTGAACCTGTGACATTGGTGCCCCCCTGCGTCAAAACGCTTGTGATGGGCCACTGGGAAGTCCGGCAGTAGTACGAATAGTGCGACCAGGTGTTGCCGTTGTAGCTTCCATCGTCGCTCGCGTCCCACCACCAGCCCGGTCTGGCTGCCGCCTGACCGTTCACCGCCGGACAGAGCCAGACCCCTGAGAGCTGGGATTTCCACGGGTCGAAAGCGGCACTCGATTGCGGCGCATTGGGCTGGTATCCCTTGACGTACGGAGAAAACATGGCGATTTCGAACTGGTCGCGCGCCACGGTGCTCGGTGACCATGGCATTCCCGCCGTCCACCCCCAGTTGTTCCCACGGGGCCCGAGCTCCAGCTGGTTCAGTAATGGCGGTGTGGCACCGTAGCCCGGCGTGATCGGCAGGTTGTTCTTATTATCCGCCGCGTAGCTCATCAGGGCAATGCCCCATTGGTGCAGGTTTGCGCCGCACCGAGTGCGTACAGCAACTTCGCGCGCTTTAGATAGTGCCGGCAGAAGCATCGCAATCAATATCGCAATGAGGCCGATGACAACCAGCAATTCCACCAGTGTAAAGCCCGATTCTCTTCTGCTTCGATGTCGCATATCAAATCTCCACTGCCAAGGTGCCGATTGCGAGAGGTCGTTCACGGCGTCCGTTTCGTCCGTGCTTACCCACTTAAGCCGCTTTCTGCACGTTGCACGAGCAGCAGTAGCCCATCCTCGCCAGTCAATCACGCGCCTTGCGTCCCATTCTTGTCGCTTAACTACGTAGAACCCTCGCCGGAAGATCGAGTGTTCTAATCCGCTCCTACAGGAAATGCCGGCTTTTTGTTGGGCCCTGTCACGTCGACAATCTCGCCGTAGGTTGCACCCGAACTCTGGGCTGCCGGCGGTCCGGAGAAGAGCGCAACTCCCTTGACCCACGAATCAGAGCCCGGCCGCTTGACTTCCGTCCATTCCGGAGGAATGGGCCCTGTCGGGGTCTTCGGGTCGCTCAGGCGGGCCTTCATTTTCATCTTCCCGTCTGGAGTGTATCGCAGCAGATACCCCACAAATGTCGTCGCGCCTCCATCGGCGGTGAACAGCAGAGCCTGCACCGCCTCCTTGCCCTGATAGGAAAAAGGTGGAACCTGCAACGGTGCGACAAAGTAGGTCGCGCCACCGTCTATCGTGAAATAGGCATTCGGTGGAGGTGGTGCTCGAAACGTGCTGAACAGCAGCACCGCTACGGCAAGAAACAGCGCCGCGGCCACATATCCTCCGTGCCGGCGCACCGCTTCGAGAACGCCCATTCGAGTATTATTTGATTCGTTCTTAAGCATTTAACTTTCTCAGAAGTAGAAATAAATCCCCCCGCCGTAGGGTAAGCAGGGAGTGTTCTCGGGTCGCTTATTGTCCACATGCCCGTCGAGGAACAGTACGTTAACGTTGATATCGCCAACGCTGTTGCCGCTCTGATCGAGTCTCCACTGTTTTCCATGGTTGAAGCTGGGAACGCCGTTCTGCATAAAAATACAGTCAGACAGGTACGGTGGATTGTTGTTGTACTTCGACAGCCCGAGAGTCAAATATCCGAATGATCCCACTGGTCCCACGCCGTAGTTTGCCCGGTCGGTGATAAAATAGACTTCTTGAGGCTCAAAGCGGTTATGGGAATAACTGGACGGCCCGCCATTGTTCGCGCACGGATTGGTCCCACAGCAGAAATAGTCGGTCTGAACAAACTGAGCAAAATAATTGTCTCCTGGTTCAGGATCTGTCGGGATTACCCCCGCCGGCAGGGGCCTGAAGTTCGAGGTGACCGACTGCGCGCGACAATCCGGTTCGGCCCCCCAGCCATTACTCGTCCCTCCGAGAAACACCGAATAGAGATTATCGGCGTTGGGATCCTTGGCGAGATGGAACGGGCAGATGAACTCCCGTTCGCCCGCAGTCGGCCCCGAGGCCGCGCCTGATGTGCTGGCACGAGGATGCCCACCGAGGTACTTCTCCAGTTCAAAAAAGTCCGGACCGTAGATCCAACTGGGCCACCAGGCACCTCCGGTCGAGTTGGTCCAAGCCACGCACTGCGTATCCGGCACTCGCCCGTGGTGAGCCTGTGAAAAAATCTGCACGGCCTGCCCGATACTATGAAGCTGCGATGAACACTGCACCTTCATCGCGGCGGTTCTCGCCTTGCTCAGCGCCGGCAGCAGGATCGAGATCAGCAGCGCGATGATCCCAATTACGACCAAAAGTTCCACAAGCGTAAAACCTGAACCTCTTATGTTTCGATGTCGCATACTAATTCTCCAATGCCAATGTGCCGATCACGAGGGGCCGTTCAAAGTGTCCGTCTCGTCCGAAGTGTTAAGTTCAAAGTCCAACAACCTTCTGCTCAGGATTCGCCTGTCCTTCTGGTCAAAGAACGAGCCAATATCTGCTGAACCGGCGGAGGCTGCCCACGGCGTCTGCAATGAAATTGCGTTCTTACCCCACCGATGACCTTTCGCGCGAGGTCGGGTCTGGCCGGAGAGGATTGCGGTCGGTCCGGCGATCTGAACCGACAGAATTGCACCCTGCGTATTGAATGCGTTGTCGATCAGCGTGTAGTCGCTACCGTTGATTACTCCGTCGTAGTTGAAGTCACCATTAGACCAGCCGGTAAGATGAGTCAAATAGCCGTTGTCGATCTTGCTGTAATCGCTGCCGTCCACTTTGCCGTCGAAGTTGGTGTCGCCGTAGTAGGTGTACTTGACCAGCACATCGGTGGCCAGGGCGGAGGCTCCGTCGAAAGAAGACAAGCCGAAGCTGTTCAGAATCGCGCCCAGGGCGGTGAGGTGGGTTATGCTGGTGGCTGCCGTGGAGCTGATGATTCCGGTGCCGGTCCAGGTGCCGTTGCTGTAGCCGCCGGCGACCAGGCTGTTGACGGTGGTGAAGGCGGATGATCCGCCGTGAACCAGCATGTCGTTGGACTGGAGATTGAGCTGGCCGGCCCAGGCGCTGGCGGTGTTTAGTTCCAGCAAGGCCCGGCTGGAATTGGGCGAGCTGAACACCACCTTGGACCCGCTGGAGATCACTAGCGAGGAGAGTACGGCGGTGGGATAGGTTCCCCCGGCGGGGGCGATGTAACTGAGCGTGGCGCCGCCGCTGACCGAGAGAGCAGCCGGGCCGGTTCCGGCCTGGACCGATTCAAAAGCGACGTTGGCGAAGGTGATGGGGATGGCAGTAAAGGCGGATGCTCCGCTGCCGCCGGTGACTAATATCTGCCCGTTAGAGACAGTATCGGTATCGCCGTGATTGTCACCGACAATCACCAGCGCATCGGTGCCGCCGATAGTGCCGGTGGTGTCGAAGCTGATGCCGGCGGTGCCGGCCGCGAGGGGGTCGCCGTTGGTGAAATTGACGGTCAGCGTGTCGTTCCCGCTGGTGCCGGAGTCGGTGATGATGGCGATCTGGCTCAGTTGATAGGTGCTGGTGGGCGAGCCGGTGTTAGTGGTGCCAGCCCACACATCTAACTGGCCGGCGGTGGTGCCGTCGAGTTCCAGGTAATTGCTGCCAGTGACCACCAGCGCGGTCGGAATCTCGTTCCCGATGACCTGTAGGTTATCGATGCGAAACGTGCCGCTTCCAGTGTTGGGAACATCCAATCGGAGTTCGACGGCGGGCAGATTGTTGATGGCGGTGATCGTGCTCAGGTTGATGTCGGCGCGCCCCGCGTTGCTGGAGTCGTGGTAATTATCATCGGTTGCCAGCGTGGGCAGCAGATTGCCCGGGATGGCAGTCCAGGTTGATCCGCCGTTGGTGCTGTAGTCCATGGTCGGCTGAACGGCGGCTGAATTTCGGTAATCGTATGACACAGAGAAATTAAAGGCACCGGCGGTGTCGAGATTGATGACGGCCGTATTACCCGTCGTGTTGGGGCCAAAAGAGAGGTCGGGGCCCCCGCTGTAAGTCAGTCCATCTGTCGCGTCAGTAAAACTGCCCGGAATGGGCGAAGAGTACGAATACAAGAGGGTGGAACTGCTGGCCACAATTGTCGGGGTCGGGCCCGCCAGGGTGGAGGCGTTCGGACTGAAAGAGCTGCCGCTGGCATAGGTTCCGTCCCACGCGGCGGAATTGGTCGCCGACTGGAAAGCCCAGTAGCTTCCCACGATGGTCCCCAGCGGGGTGGTCGCGGATGCGGTGTTGGAATAGGCCGAAGTTCCCGATCCATTGTAGGCATAGACGCGGTAATAGTGTGTGATCCCGGCGGTCAATGTGCTGTCGGAGTAGCTCGTGACATTGACACCAACCGTGAAGGTCGTGAGGTTCTGGGTGAATCCGCTGTCGGTGGCGCGGTCGATTCTGAAGCCGGTCTCATTATTGGAGTTGTCGGTCCACGCGAGGTTGATCTGCGTGGACGAGCTTGCGCTGGCCGATAAAGCCGAAGGGGCGGCAGGGGCCATGACCGGCGGACCATTATCGAGCAACAGGTTGTCGATCGAGCCGAAACGCTGGCCTGGAGAGGATCCGCTACCAGGGGTTCCATTGGTCCCGTTCCACCAGGACACTTGAAACTGGGTGATATCGACCCAGTTCAGGTTCACCAGGGTGTAGTGCTGATTCTGGTCGGGGAAATTAACGATGTACTGGAGTGTGCCGCCGCTGGCATCGTAACCGGTCAGCACCGCGCTGTAGGCTGACATGCTGCCGACATCCAATGAACTCAAGTCGAAGCTGTGCCCATCGGCGCGGACGAGTTGTATATCCGTTCCCCAGTTTGCGGCCATAAGAACCTTGGACGGCCACCCGCCAGGCCAGTTGCTGGCGCTGGTCCCGTCCTGGATCTGCAATGCGCTGCCAGCAGAATTGCCACGCGAGGTGAACGAAAACTCCCCGGCTTCGATAAACGGTTCAGTCAGGTGACCGTTGGCGGCGGTATCCGACTGATCCTCGAAATTGATGAGCGCACTGGGGTCGGTCGAATACGGAGCGAGCCGCACTTCGTTGGACGGCAGGCTGCGAAGACCCGAGGAGTTGTATGCGTAAACCGCGAAGTAATCGACGGCGGCCGGATTCAACCCGGTGATGGTGGCGGTGGTCTGATTGCCTTCGTCAATAAAGGTGCTGTACTGTCCGGTGGCGCTGCCGTAACCGATGATGTAGCCGGTCGCGCCGCTGACGGCAGACCAGCTCAGCGTTGCGGTGCTTCCGTTCAGCGAGCTGCTTGAGATCAGCGGTGATGCCGGGGCACCCGTCTCGGCGACCACCACCTGGCTGACGGTGAACGATCCGCTGGTGGCCTGCATTTGCAAGAAATACAGACCCGGGGCCAGCGTCGCACTGGGATTGATGGTCCCCCCGCTGATACCAGTGCCAAGGACGTTGGTGTCGCTTAGTGTGAGGCTGTAGCTGCCACCAGTGGTGGTGGTTGCGGTGAAGGTGTAGGTGCCGGTCACCGGCACGCTGATCTCCCAGGAGATCCAACCTCCGGTTTGCAGCGTGCCGTAACTGTCGTTGTAGTCCTGGCCCTTGTTCAAAGGAGTGAGCGTGGCCGGCACGGTGATGCCAAGTTTGGCCGCGGGCGGCAGGCCCTGCTCCACCGCGTTCACCGCCTGCTGCTTGGGTGTGTTGGTGTTGAAATAAGTCGGGGCGGCAACAGCCCAACTGTTGTCATTCCCCGAACTCTCGAATTCGATCGGCAACGTACCGCCATAGAGGTAGAACTGGTCGATCGCGGCTTCGGCCAAGGGGACAGTCCGGGAATCGAGGTTCGCTTCCTCTCCCACATTGGCTGCCGGCATGCTATAGCCTTTAGTCCCCATTTCGCTGTAGCCGTTCACGCCCTGGCCGGAGTTGTCACCGTTATCCAGGTTCTGGTTGAAATCGAACCCACCCTCGTAACCGACGTCCAGCAGGCCGTACTGCTGGCAGATGTTGACGTCCGACTGGACCGTGCTGATGCTGGGCGCGCCGCTGGAGGCCGTCTGGCCGAACATGCCGTTGACGGTCTGGATGCCCAGATTGTCGATGAAAACGGTTACACCGCTGGAGCTGTTCCAGGTGTTGGTGAAGGTGACCGTGTGGGTTCCGGCACTGACGTTGAAAGCAGTCGTCCGGTCCCAGGTCCAGGCGTTTTGGCTGCCGGAGAATGAAGCGGCGCCTTCGGATTCGCCCAGCGCTGCGCCGTCGATGGAAATCGTCAGCCCATAGTAATAGTTCCCAGGCTGAAGGGTCTGGCACGCCAGCAGAGTGATGTCGGCCCATCCCCCGCTGAAAGTGACGGACTGGCTGATGCTCGCCCCCGGTTGAAGGTAGGCGGTTTGTCCGCTGCCGACAGGATTGTTGTTCGGCCCCAGCGTCGGGGCGGTTGGGTTGCCCAGTGTGCTGCCGTTGGCGGCAATACCGGCCGAACCATTGAAGGTCCAACCGGTGCCTGAGGGGTTCTGCTGGTATCCGCTGACAGCCGGGGTTGTGGCGAAGTTGCCATTGGCAAACGGAGAGTCGCTGAAACCGTTGTAGACATCGTCCTCGTACCAGCCGCCACCACCGCCGTAGAGATAGTATCCGACTGGATGCGACGCTCCGAAGAGCGTTTGCATGTCACCCAGTTCGCCGTCCCAGCTTCCGCCGTATTGCCATTCAAAAACCGGCCGAACGCGGCTGGAATTGGAATCGGCATTGATGCTGGTCTCTCCAAACACGTTCTTAAAAGCGGCGCTGATCTGTTCGAGGCGCAGAGCCACCCAGCCTTGATAAATGATATATCCGTTGAGTGCGCCGTTTGTCGTCGGATTCGAAAAGTAAGCCGGAGAGCCAATTCCGCCATAAGCGCCGCTGGCGTTGTAGGTGGCCTCCCAACTGCTGATCGCGCCGCTGCTGGTGTTGTAGAGTGAATCGAGGAATTTCCCGTCGTTGTACGCGCTTGCGCCACCGCCGGGATACAGCGGATCGTTCTGGTTATTGGTTTCGTAATCGTAGAGAGCACGCTGCGAAAGCTGGTTGGACCACCCCACGCCCTGCGTCCCGGCCTGCATGAAACCAGAGTTCCATATCTCGTTGGAGAACTCGATATAAACCTTGAGATTGGAGTTGAGCGGAGCCCACACCGGGCTGGCCTGGGCACTGGTGTAGGGAGTGACGCCGTTGCTGCCATAGGCGAAGAGTTCGGCCAGATTGTCGATATAGGTCAACGAGGCGTTGGACGGTACGTTGATGTAAAGATCCTTGCCCGTCTCGTTGGCCAGGGCGATCAGCACTTCCCAAGGCACCCCGGCGCCGATGGTCCCGGTTGTGCCGGTCGTCACACTGTTGCTGCCGCCGGAAATCGTCCAGCCGCTCCAGATCTCGTCGCTGACAACGGTCCGATCCGACCAATTCGAGACGATGTTGCTGTCGATGTTGTTGCCGTTGGTGTCGCTTGGTCCCACGGTTCGCAGGACGCTGTACTGCGAGAGCTGGCTCGTGGCCGCGTTGGTGAACAGCGTGCCGGGCTGGGGGTCGGTATTACCGCCCAGGGTGGTCGGTTGCATCACATAAACATTGGTGATGCCATCGTGCTGCGGGCTGCTGGTGTTGTCTTCCCGGCTGGTGTTGGTGAAATCGAGAATAAACCCGTTGTAGTTGCCAGGGCTGATGACCATCGTGGCGGTGGTCAGCCCGGTGGAACTGTTATAGCCCGCGCCATCGGTCAGAGTTCCGTTGTAGTTGGTGCTGCCCACATGGAATGACGCGGTGACCAGCGATTGCGTCACCGTCGCCGTGCCCTTGAACTGAATCAAGTAGGTTCCGCCCGAGTCAAGCGTGATATCTCCCTCGCCGAGAAAAATCTCCGCATCCTGAGTGGGCCAGAAACTGCTGTCGGTCGTGGCGTTGGCGTTGCTGTTGCCGGCGACCCACCAACTGTTGCGGGTGGCGCCGTTGATCATGTTGGCGAAGATCGCATCGCCGCCATCGACATTCAGACCAATGGGGCTGGCCGGTTCGATGTCTTCATCGAGAGTGCTGGGACTGGACCAATGCAGACGAACCTGCGACGGAGTGGTCGTCGAAGGGGCGAACGTGGTGGCATAGTCCAACTCAATACTGTAGCTCTGCCCCGCGGCGAGCTTGGCAGTGGAGTAAGTGTCCGTCGCTGTAGTGTGTTCGCTGAAATCGTTGATGACCAGATTACCGCCAAAATACAACCGGTCCGCCCCCTCGCTGGTGACGGAGAGCGTGTAGGCCTCGGAATATTTGGGAACGACCGAGCCGATCCATTTGGCCGACCAGTTGCTTGTACCGACGGCGAACGAAGGATCGGTTGTTCCTCCTGGCGCGCCATTGATGCCGAAATTGAAGTCTACGCGGTCATCTACCCGCGTGAAACTGGGCGTGCCGGTCAGGCTGCTGTTGCTGTAGTATGATCCTGTGATGCCAGCCCCGGTGAAGCCGCCGCCTGCGCTCAAGAGCAGGCGATTTTCCATTGCCTCCGCAAGACAATGCGTCGCCCTCCGGAGGCACACCATACTTTCGCGGTCAGAAACATGTCCTGAACGTTTAGATCTCAATTCCCGTCTCCTAAAGAACCACAGAGACTGTCGAACTGCAATTCCACCAGGCGACGCCATCTTGCCATCACC
>Ga0181508_1168609_pt1 | contig 12623 bp, 11 predicted proteins | sample PEATcosm2014_Bin_15_FD_135916 | JGI IMG/M metagenome (GOLD analysis project Ga0181508, IMG submission 135916) | Metatranscriptome of peatland microbial communities from MTU Mesocosm Facility, Houghton, MI, USA - PEATcosm2014_Bin10_10_metaT... | ecosystem: Environmental > Terrestrial > Soil >... | reverse complement strand
GTGTGAGCAAACCAGCAACTAAGCATGAAAACATCGATTTAGAATAAAGATGGAGAACACGATCGCCAGTCAAGTTTTTTAATTTTACCAATTTGGAGGGTTACATGAACGATGCAAATACAAGCTTTTTTTACAGACGCGGATACCAGCGTGTTTTTGAGATTTTGAAGTTAGATTTGTTAACAAAATTAACACTCATCGTTGTAATTATGTATGCTTTTTCCTTGTCGGCATATGCTTCTACCACCGCCATTGACGGTGTATGTGGTTCTGCCAACGGCAGTCACCCTTTAAATGCTCCGTGGTCTATTTATGGCGCATCCGCCACTCAAATTTGTGCTTCCGGTACGGTGGCAAAGGAAACTGGAAGTGGGCCCTGGAATTGGCTATGCGTAGGCAGCAACGGTGGGACGACGAAAAACTGTAGTGCAACGCCCCCGGTGAACGGTGCTTGCGGCTTAGCTAATAACGTGCCGAGTATTAATGCGCCAAAGGGTAAACTTTGCAGTTCCGGAACAGCTTCGCCTGTAAGCGATTCGTTGCAATGGTCCTGGCAATGCGCGGGTAAACATGGCGGCAGCACCCAGTCGTGTTCCGCTTTGAAAGCAAACGCAAAAGGGGCTTTATTGTTGAAAGACTCTTATACCTCGAATGCAGCATTGGCCGAGCAAACCAGTCTTTGCACTAATAAAACTGCAAACTATCCGGCACAATGGACTTGGCCGGCTGCTAAAACCACTAATCAACCAAGAGCTGCAATTCTTGCTGATAATCTTGTTCCTAAGATTGAGCAGTACAGAAACGGTAAGATCATTGCTACATATTCAAGCTTTGGCAGTGATGAGACAACTTGCAAGATTACTCCGCCGACCAGTACTATTCCGGTCGATCTTAAAGCCGCCGCTGCTAAAGGCTGTGGACCATTCGGCGGTATTCCTCATGTTGACCTTTTCAGGTTTTGGCAAGATGGCGATACCTTTTTAGTCTATCCGGCAGTTTATACTGGGAGCACAAACAATTTAGTCTTGCTGTCCAAGTCAGATTACTATGGAGGGCCTATCTACAATCCCCAAAATATTACTATCAAAGGCGTAACCATTGATGGCGTCAGGCCGGTGATATTCAATACCCCTCCGGCAACAGATGATTATGCGTCTGCACAGGCTCCGGTTTATGTCGGTAACAGTGCGAACATTGCCATAGAAAACATTGATGTAGATAATGGCGCTATCACTTATCCGTTTGGCAAGGCCGGAGTCTATATCAATGGCGCTGACAATTTGTTATTGCGGCAAATGCGTATCCACGGATTTGAAGTCAGAGGTGTCAATGGGATTTTTTCAACCAAGAATACAACCGGAACTTTGATGCTAGATCAGCTTGAAATTTATGAAAACGGTGGTTCCAGTGGTCCGACACACAATATTTACATAAACAGCAGCAAAACTGATCCAACGTTTACTGTGGCTATGACAAACTCATGGTCACATGACGCCTTTTATGGCCATACTTTCAAGTCCAGAGCGCAAGTTAATGTCTTGAATGGCAATTACTTTCAAGGCGGATTGCCACAAGGTGGAAATTATACCCAAGCTGAAAACTATCTGGTGGATATTCCCAATGGCGGTATCCTGGAAATGTACAATAATATTCTCACCAAAAATGAATCAGGAGCAAACTCCAATGGTGCATCAATAACTTATAGCGTTGAGGGTACCAGTTCTGATTTGAGCGCAACCCCTAGAACATACAGTATTGATATTGAAAACAACACCTTTGTGGCTTTTTCATCGACTTTTGATGATCAACATGCCTTATGGCCATTTTTCTTCTGGCACAATTTGACTCCGGATTCCGCCGGGTTTGAAGTGCCCAAATTGCCATCAGGATATGCTGTGCCAACTGTATTAATTTCTCAAAACACTTTTGTTGGGTATTGCCCGCAGACTTATCCGGGAGACGATTTTATGAATTATCGAGGAACTATTGACGCAACACTAGCTTTTAGCGAACTTAGGCAAGATTTTTCGTTTATCCCGGCGATCTTTTCAGATATCACCAATGTAGGTGGAGTGCCTGCGTATCAGCATGCTGCTCAAGCCGGATTGCTCCGAGGCATTACGGCAATTGATAATGTGAATTATGTCACTGTAGGCGCCACGGACAACTAAAAGCAGAGGGTTGTTCTGAAGGAATATATAGTGGGGCGCCGAATCTGAAGGCGAATACTTCAGGTCATTCATTCAGCAATTTAAAAGAGAAGGGGGCTGTCCGGTTTTAATTTTAATTTACGGATTTTGCTGGCAGACTTAGGATCATAAGGCGCATTGTTTCAGTAATGCGCCTTATGCCCGTATGATTTTGCCTGGCTTCTTCGCCAAGATCGAATTGAAGAACGCATGCCTAAGCTTGATTTATAAAATCAGTTTGTACCATAATGACTTTCAATATATCGTTCCACTAATGCATGAAATTCACCCGCAATATTGTCACCTTTGAGGGTGACAGTTTTTACGCCATCTTCATAAACCGGAGCAACAGGAGATTCGCCGGTACCTGGCAAACTAATGCCGATATTGGCATTTTTGCTTTCACCAGGCCCATTAACAACACATCCCATTACCGCAACTTCCATTGCTTCCACGCCTTGGTATTTGGTTTTCCAGACAGGCATTTGCTCACGTAGAAAGCTCTGAATATCTTGAGCCAGTCTTTGAAAATAATCGCTGGTGGTGCGTCCGCAGCCAGGGCAGGCGATTACCATGGGCGTGAATGAGCGGAATCCCATAGTTTGCAATATCTCTTGAGCAACTATGACTTCTTTGGTTCTGGCTGCTCCGGGTTCAGGAGTCAGTGAAATGCGAATAGTATCGCCTATGCCTTGTTGCATCAGCACTCCTAAAGCAGCCGATGAAGCGACTATGCCTTTGGAGCCCATTCCTGCTTCAGTCAAGCCAAGATGCAAGGCGTAATCGCATCTATCCGATAAATCTTCATAAATGCTGATTAATTCTTGAACATTACTAATTTTGCAGGACAAAATAATTTTATCTCTGCCAAGTCCCAACTCCTCGGCTTTGGCGGCGCTTTCCAATGCGGAAAGCACAATTGCTTCACGAGTGATAGCGGACAACTCCTTGGGTTCGGCTAATTGACGGTTTTCGTCAAGTAATCTGGTCAAAACGGCCTGATCCAGGCTGCCGCCATTGACACCGATGCGGATAGGCTTATTATAACGGCAGGCAAATTCAATCATTTGTTGAAACTGCGGATCGCGAGCTTTGCCTTTACCGACATTACCGGGATTGATCCGGTATTTGGAAAGAGATTCAGCGCATTCCGGATATTTTTCCAGTAACTTATGGCCGTTGAAATGAAAGTCGCCAATGATTGGTATCGAATAACCTTGTTGTTCAATACGATTGACAATTTCGGGTACCGCTTTCGCCGCTTCTTCAGTATTGACCGTCACCCGGACAAGTTCTGAGCCTGCAATGGATAGCTCAATGATTTGTCTGACGCTGGACTCAACATCTGCAGTGTCAGTGTTAGTCATGGATTGCACCACAATCGGGGCGCCGCCGCCAACTCGGATATTACCAACCAAAACTTGCTGTGTAGGTTTTCTGGAACTAATTGACATAAAATTTATTTGCAAAAGACCAAAGTTATTTGAAAAAATACCAAGTAATTTACTTAGGTTTTAATTATACTCTTAACGCAAACAGACAAAAGAAGAAATTGTGCGGATAAATTATTTTTCAGATTTGCATTTAGAGTTTGGAAGCCAGGACTTGCCGGAGAACGATGCCGATGTCGTTATTGCCGCCGGCGACATAGGGGTTTTCAATCAAGGGGTCGAGTGGTTAAAGACCATTGATAAACCGGTTATTTACGTGGCTGGTAACCATGAATTCTACAATGGCGAATATACACAGGTTTTAAAAAAAATACGCGACGACTGTCATAATACCAATATTATGTTTCTGGAACAAGAACAGCTGATTTTTAACGGCGTCAGATTCTTAGGTTGCACTTTGTGGACTGATTTGTTTGTCGAAGGCGAAGAAAAAGCTGAAGTAATCGGTCATACCATAAATGATTTTAAGCGCATACAATTTAGCGATGAAAACTTTAATCAAAAGCATTTTTCAGCATTATTTCAGGAATCAAAATCCTGGCTGGTGAATTGTCTTGCTCAGCCGTTTACCGGAAAAACCATAGTTGTGACCCACCATGCGCCTACTGAATGGAGTTGGATTCACACCCCCAATTCAATTAAAAAGCTGGCTTATTGTAACGATTTAAAACCTTTGATTTATGAATATGAAATCGCAGCATGGTTTCACGGTCACGTCCATAACCTGGGAGATTACCGCATCGCTGACGCCAGAATTTTAAGCAATACCCGTGGTTATATCGGCCGTAAACTAGTGAATGAATTTGATATCAACAAGATAGTGGAGATTTAGCCGTGCCGGCATTAATGCACAAGTTGCTTTGTCATTCAAATTCAATTTGCAGAGAAACCTCAATGTCCGAAATGTCTATTTACTGAATTTTACTGCCATGTTTAGGTGTTTTACGGCTAAAAAATTAAATCATCTGATTTTGTCTTATTTACAACAATTTTGCCTGCTTCAATGAAAATTTTTAATGACATGGAAATGACGTTGAGAAAGCTGAAAAGTTGTGATGTAATGATAAAGTTTTATGTCTTGAACTGTCCTTTGAGGATTTTTTTGCTCATAGGGCTTTTTCGTGCAATTTGTCTGGAGAGCAGGCGTAACAATTATGCAATTTACAATAAAGAAAGGTTTGGATTTGCCAATTACCGGTGGGCCTGAGCAAAAAATAAGCGAAGGGAACAGCGTTAAGACGGTAGCGGTTTTGGGTGCTGATTATATTGGCCTTAAACCGAAAATGTTGGTCTCCGAAGGTGACAAAGTTAAATTAGGGCAAATACTGTTTACAGATAAGAAAAATGCTGGGGTAAATTTTACCTCACCTGGGTCCGGAGTTGTAAAAGCCATTAATCGTGGAGAAAAACGCGTACTTCAATCTGTTGTTATTGAGCTGGATGGGAAACAACATGTTTCTTTTGCAAAGTATAAAGACAAAGAACTGGATTCTTTAACTACTGAGCAGATTAAGGAAAATTTAATCAACTCAGGTCTTTGGACTACTTTTCAAACCAGGCCTTATGGAAAAATTCCGGCTATTGACACCACGCCCAGCTCCATATTCGTTACTGCTATAGACACTCGGCCGCTGGCGGCTGATCCTGCCGTAATCATCAATGAAAGAACCGCCGATTTTGCTAATGGTCTTACGGTTATTTCCAAATTAAGCGGTGGAAAAACCTATTTATGTAAAGCCACCGGCTCAAACGTAAATGCTTCCGGTTCTGTCAGTGTCGCCGAATTTTCCGGTCCGCATCCGGCTGGTCTGCCGGGTACGCATATCCATCTGCTTGATCCGGTTCATATCAGCAAATTTGTATGGCATATTGATTATCAGGCTGTTATCGCTATCGGGGCGTTGTTTACCACCGGAGAATTAAACGTTAACAGAGTGGTTTCTTTGGCAGGGCCAACAGTTAAAAATCCAAGATTGGTGCGTACCCGCGTAGGCGCTAATCTGGATGAATTAACTAGCGGCGAATTGCAGGACGACGTTGAAAACAGAATTATTTCAGGTTCGGTATTGTATGGGCATGAGGCCTCTGGTGCAGTGGCTTTTCTAGGCGCATACAGCCTGCAGGTTTCAGCATTGAAAGAAGGCCGCGATCGTGAGTTTTTCGGTTGGATTGTCCCAGGAAAAGATAAATATTCCGCATTGAATGTTTATGTTTCCAGCAAGGATAAAAAACACAATCGTTTATTCCCTTTGACAACTGATAAGAATGGCAGTAACCGGGCAATTGTGCCGGTAGGCGTATATGAAGCCGTCATGCCGCTGGATATCCTTGCCACCCCATTGTTAAAAGCAATCGTAGTTGGCGATACCGATACCGCTCAGTCTCTTGGCTGTCTAGAGCTGAATGAGGAAGATGTATCTCTGTTTACTTTTGTCGATCCCGGCAAACATGACTTTGCACCGGTTCTAAGAGCTAATTTAAATAAAATTGAGAAGGAAGGATAAATGTCGGCTAGAAAATTTTTAGATATTGTAGAGCCGCATTTTACAAAAGGCGGCAAATTTGAAAAGTATTATGGCCTCTATGAAATGGTCGATACTTTCATTTATACGCCAAGTAATGTTGCTCGTGGCAGAACTCACGTTCGGGATGGTAACGATTTAAAACGCACCATGACTTTTGTGGTCATCGCTACTGCGTTTTGTGTATTTATGGCCTGGTATAACACCGGTTATCAAGCTAATTTGGCCATGAAGGAAATGGGAGTCGAGTCCATCAACAACTGGCGCGGTCTTCCGATGGCGCTGTTCGGTTACAATCCATACAATCCAATATCCTGTCTAGTGCACGGAATGTTGTATTTCTTTCCTGTCTACTTTACTACTCTGGCTGTGGGTGGAATTTGGGAAGTGTTATTCGCTACTGTCAGAAAACATGAGGTGAACGAAGGTTTTTTGGTGTCTTCCATGCTATATACCTTGATACTGCCTGCAGAAATCCCTTTGTGGCAAGTAGCATTGGGGATTTCCTTCGGCATTGTCCTGGGTAAAGAAGTGTTTGGCGGCACCGGAAAGAATTTCCTGAATCCTGCATTAACCGGCCGGGCATTTTTGTTCTTCGCCTACCCGGCATCGATATCCGGTGATAGCGCATGGGTTGCAGTTGACGGCTTTAGTGGCGCCACCACGTTGTCTCTCGCTTCGGTAGGCGGTCTTGAAGCTGTCAAAGAAAGTTACAACTGGTTTCAGGCATTCTTTGGTTTTATCCCCGGTTCCATGGGGGAAACTTCCACTCTTGCCTGTATGTTGGGCGCGGCCTTTCTGCTTTACACGCGGGTAGCTTCATATCGCATCATGGGTGGAGTGATGATCGGCATGATCGGCATGTCAACATTGCTTAATGTTATCGGCAGCACAACAAACCCTATGTTTGATATTCCCTGGTATTGGCATCTGGTTTTGGGCGGATTTGCTTTTGGTACTGTATTTATGGCGACTGATCCTGTCTCTGCAGCTGTGACCGACATAGGCCGCTGGATTTATGGCTCCTTGATTGGTGTGATGATTATCATTATTCGGGTAATTAATCCTGCATTCCCTGAAGGTGTAATGTTGGCCATTCTTTTCTCTAACATGTTTGCACCGTTAATTGATTACTTTGTCGTACAAGCAAATATTAGAAGAAGGATTAAACGCCATGCTTAATGCCGAGAAAAAAACCTGCAAATATAACGAGCAGTTCCGTAAATACTACGAGCAGTTCAAACAGCATTGTGTAAAAATACAGGCTTTAAGTAATGACAGCCTGGAAAAAACTATCAATGTTGCGTTGGCATTGTGTCTGGTATGCGCTGTTTTTGTATCGATTTCATTCGTGGCATTGAGACCGTTGCAAATTAACAATAAAGCCCTTGACATGAAGAAAAATATTCTTGATGTTGCCGGATTGCTGGAGGAGGATACCAATATCGATAAAGCTTTTGCGGAACGAATTGAAAGCAAGATTGTCGATCTAAAAACCGGCGATTATATCGATAGCGTCAATGCTGAAGAATATGATCAACGCAAAGCTGCCAAAGACCCTGCTCAAAATGAAGTTATCCCTGTTGAGAAAGACATTGCCAGCATAAGAGTCAAAGCCAAATATACCAAAATTTATTTGGTGAAAGACGGTGATCAGTTGCAATCTATTATTTTACCTATTAACGGCTATGGCTTATGGTCAACCATGTATGGGTTTATTGCATTGGAACCGGATGCGCAAACGGTTCAGAGTATTAATTTATATGATCAGGCTGAAACTCCGGGTCTGGGTGGCGAAGTGGTTAACCCGCACTGGCGCGCATTGTGGAAAGGCAAAAAAGTCTATTCCGAAAATGGCGATGTTGCTTTAACTTTGGTTAAAGGCAGTGTGGATCAATCTCGAGCCGATGCAGTCTATAAAGTTGACGGTTTAGCCGGCGCAACTTTAACCAGCCGGGGCGTCAGTAATCTGATCAAGTACTGGATGGGACCGGAAGGTTTCTCTTCGTACCTTAACAAACTTAGAACTAACGGTTAGGGCTTATCATGGATAAAGAAACTAAAAAAGTAATATTTGAACCCTTGGTCGATAATAATCCAATCACCTTGCAGGTGCTAGGAGTTTGTTCGGCATTGGCGGTTACTTCGCAAATGTCAACTTCCCTGATTATGTCCTTGGCGTTAACTTCTGTGACTGCATGTTCCAGCGCCGCCATCAGTGCTGTGCGTCAGCATACTCCATCAAGCATCAGGATTATTGTACAAATGATCATTATTGCTTCATTGGTTATTGTGGTTGACCAGATTTTGAAAGCTTTTGCTTTTGACGTCAGCAAGAAACTTTCGGTATTTGTCGGTTTGATTATCACCAACTGTATCGTAATGGGCCGCGCTGAAGCCTACGCTATGAAAAATCCACCGTTGCAAAGCTTTTATGACGGTATTGGTAATGGCTTAGGCTATAGCTTAATCCTGATCCTGGTGGCGACATTCAGAGAGACATTAGGCTCCGGCAAATGGTTGGGTTTTGACGTTTTTCCTCTAGTCAAAGACGGCGGCTGGTATGTGCCAAATGGTTTAATGCTGTTACCGCCAAGCGCATTTTTTATCATCGGTTTGATTATTTGGGTATTTCGTACCTGGAAACCTAAACAAATTGAACATAACGAGTTCAAAATCCTGGCGATTTCTCATGGCGAAGAAGGGGGGCACCACTAATGGAAGCTTATATTAGTTTATTTATCAAGGCCGTTTTCATTGAAAACCTGGCGCTGGCCTTTTTCTTGGGAATGTGTACGTTCCTGGCGGTTTCCAAGAAAATTTCAACAGCTATGGGATTGGGTATTGCGGTCATGGTTGTACAGACGCTGACCGTACCGGCCAATAACTTTATCTATCAAACATTATTGAAAGAAGATGCCTTGTCCTGGTTAGGGATTACCGGTGTAGATCTGAGCTTCTTAAGCTTGTTGAGCTGTATCGGCATGATCGCCGCCATTGTGCAGATTCTGGAAATGATACTGGATAAGTTTTTTCCGGCCTTGTACCAGGCTCTCGGTATTTTCTTACCACTGATCACTGTAAACTGCGCAATTTTGGCGGGTAGTCTGTTCATGATCGAACGCGATTACGATTTCACCGAAAGCGTTGTTTATGGTGTGGGCAGCGGTTTTGGCTGGGCTTTAGCCATTACCGTCATGGCTGGCGTGCGCGAGAAATTAAAATACAGTGATGTTCCGGCTGCGTTACAAGGCCTTGGCATTACATTTATTACAGCCGGGTTGATGTCTTTAGGCTTCATGGCTTTTTCTGGAATTCAATTATAAGGGTATCGTAATGCTGGAAATTGCATTAGGTGTTATTTTCTTCACGGTTATCGTGATAGCGCTGGTGTTTTTAATTATTGGCGCAAAAAGCAAACTGGTGGCAGCCGGTGATGTGGAAGTTCTGATCAATCACGAAAAGAAAATCCATGTGCCGGTTGGCTCCAAACTATTAACTGCTTTGGCCGACAATCAATTGTTTGTCTCTTCTGCTTGCGGAGGCGGCGGTACATGCGGGCAATGTAAGGTTAAAGTTCATAGCGGCGGCGGGGATATTCTTCCGACTGAGCTTTCCCATATCAGCAAACGTGAAGCGGCGCATGGCGAGCGATTGGCTTGTCAGGTATCCATCAAGCAAAATATGGATGTGGAAGTTGAAGATAGCGTATTTGGCGTTAAAAAATGGGAATGCACTGTCAAATCAAATGATAATGTGGCTACCTTTATTAAAGAATTGGTGCTGGATCTTCCTGAGGGTGAAGCAATAAACTACCGTGCCGGTGGTTATATCCAAATTGAGTGTCCTCCGCACGTTTCAAAATATGCTGATATGGATATCGCTGAAGAATATCGTCCGGATTGGGATAAATTCAATTTGTGGCGTTACGTATCCAAGGTAAATGAACCGGCTTTGCGGGCTTACTCCATGGCGTCTTATCCTGAAGAGAAGGAAATCATGCTGAATGTCAGGATTGCGTCGCCGCCGCCTGGTGCGTCGGACGATGTGCCGCCGGGCATAATGTCGTCGTTTATTTTTAATTTAAAACCTGGCGATAAAGTTTTCGTTTCCGGCCCTTACGGCGAGTTTTTTGCCAAAGAGACCGATAACGAAATGGTGTTCGTCGGCGGTGGAGCCGGTATGGCGCCTATGCGTTCACATATTTTCGATCAGTTGCGCAGATTGAAATCCAAACGTAAAATGACTTTCTGGTACGGAGCACGTAGCAAAAGAGAAATGTTTTACGTCGAAGATTTTGATATGCTTGCCAAAGAAAATGATAATTTTGAATGGCATGTAGCGCTTTCCGATCCATTACCGGATGATAACTGGAAAGGTTATACCGGCTTTATTCATAATGTATTGTTTGAAGAGTTTCTTAAAAACCATCCTTCTCCTGAAGACTGTGAATATTACATGTGCGGACCTCCAATCATGAATTCATCAGTCATCAATATGTTATTGGCTAACGGTGTAGACCCTGAAAATATCTTCCTGGATGATTTTGGCGGTTAAACATCTCGGCTAGCCTGACTTGGAACGGGGAGAAATCTTGGATTTACTCCTCGTTTTTTGTTTGAGTGTATCGAATTTTGTAGGAGTGTAAAATGGCTTATTTCCTGATTACTTTTGTTATCATGCTGGTGGTTTTAGCAGTTATGGCTGTTGGGGTGATATTCGGCAGACACGCTATTAAAGGTTCTTGCGGCGGAACTGGTAACTGTATTTGTGAAGAAAAGTGCGAAAAAAGAAAAAAACTTGAAGCCGAGCTTGCTCAATCCAATAAAGATGAAATAAAAGTTTAATTTAGCAATAAAGTTAAGCCTGATCCGTTTTATTCACCTGAAATGCAGCCGCCAGGTTTAATACCGGAACCAATGACGATATTGGCGGATTTTAATGTCTTCAAGATATCTCAGCTTTATTGTTAGACTGAGTCAATTTGTTACACATCCGTTCTAAACTACTCACATAATCATATCAGCCTTGAGCATGATATGATTTGATATAAATCATTCGCCGGTGCTACTAAGCTTTCAAAATGTGTGTCTCTACGGTTAAACAATTAACTGCATTGCTGAAGAATGCATTTATAGGTCTGCATGTTCAAGTTCCGCAGTCTGAATGTGAATCTATGGCTGAATTGATTCACAGGTTTATGGATCATGACAAACGAATTTATCATAATTCAAGCCATATATTTGATCTGTGCCCGGGATTAAATCCAAGGCAAATTTTAGCTGCACTTTTTCACGACATTGTTTACTATCAACTAGATCAAAATGTGGTATATCAAGTTGAGAATTTATTTGATACCGTTATCAGGATTGATCAACGAGATTTGTTTCTCAAGGAAGTGCCCGGTAATGAATTAGCCGTTTTACTATGTACCGGTATTTTTGGATTTCAGAACGGCGAAAAACTCTCCATACAAAATGGCTTGAATGAGTTTCTAAGCGCTGTTCTAGCGGCTCGCTTACTCAAGCCTTATCTTTCAGTTAATGATTTAATTGGCATTGTTGCCTGTATTGAAGCCACTATACCTTTTCGCGGCAATAAGCATAAAACAAACACAGAAAATTTTCCGGAACATCTGGCAGACAAGATTTTGCAAACTTGTCTATCATTGAATTTAGAGATTAGCGAAATTTCAATTGAAGAAATTATCCATGACGCAGTAGGTCTGGCAAATCAGGATGTCTTGAGTTTTGCTGTGATCGAACCTGCAGATTTTTTGGCTAGCACATGGTTGTTGATTGAAGAGTCCAGTCCGTCGGTTAAGGCTTTAGGTATGGATTTAATCAAAAATTATCGTATTGCAATTCAGAATATGTATCAATTCTTGAGCAATCTGAATACCGATAATATCTACCATGAATTTAAAGGCACTCCAAGCCGGGAGATTATGGCCAATTTACTACAAGTTGCCGGAAAGAATATCGAATTTGCCATGAAGTATCTTGAAACAAAACTTGTCGCCATTGCAATGGTTGAAGCCTTGGTTGTTAAAGCGGGAAATGAAAATCCAACCGATTTGTTTTTTAAAGCGGATAAGCTCACTCAAAATTTGTCTAGTGTTTACGAAAGTCTTGGTTTGTCGGATATAGAGATTGACCAGGCATTGCTGCATGTTTTAGAAAGCGGGGAGATATTGGTATCAGCTCATAATATTAAAACTTCCCCGCTTGAAGCCTTAGTGTACAGGACGATAGGGAAAAATAATTTAAAATCCATGTTTCAAAATGCAAATGCATTTTTTGATAACACAATCTCTGCAGCTTCGTATCTGGAAAAGCAACCGCAAAGTTTGCGATATGTATTAAATGGAATGTATTGAGCTCCTATCTTTAATATGCCGGACTTTTCATTATCCGCTTAATTTATTTGACTTCATTGTTCCTGGACAATCTCCAGCACGG
>Ga0181508_1238528_pt1 | contig 12762 bp, 1 predicted proteins | sample PEATcosm2014_Bin_15_FD_135916 | JGI IMG/M metagenome (GOLD analysis project Ga0181508, IMG submission 135916) | Metatranscriptome of peatland microbial communities from MTU Mesocosm Facility, Houghton, MI, USA - PEATcosm2014_Bin10_10_metaT... | ecosystem: Environmental > Terrestrial > Soil >... | reverse complement strand
CTTAGAACGGCTCCGGACGTTTAGTCGCCAAAACCAAGCAAATCGATAGTCAAAACCCCTAAGGTTGTTGAAGCCTTCATGCGCTCTTCAGAAGTATCCTTACCGACATCGGTTGAACTTTCAAAGGATTTGTTAACAGTAGCCGTCAAACCGCTGGCCCCACTCAACGACGCTGAAACACCTGCCGGCGGCGCGCTTGGCGGCGCACCTACCGAAACACCAGTGGAACTGGTGATATTAGCGGTATTCTTGAATGCGGAAGCGTCCAGGAACAGATTGCCCCCGGCAATACCGGCCTCACCGGCATCAATGGTGCCGCGCGGCGCAAATAAGACTATCGTGCCGGATTTGATGTCACTGTTTGCCGGAGAGGCGGAACGTATACCACTGGTAGTAACCGGCGGCAGCAAAGTAACAACCGGATTGCCATAGATATCGTATGAAACCTGCTGCTGAACTGCGCCATTCAGAGCAACACCCTTACCGGCGTCAATGCTGCCTTCAGTTGAACCGGCGACTACGTCACCGCCTCCCAACGTCATTACCCTGGTCAGATTAACCTGGAAGTCGTCACGCAACAACGCATTGATATCACCCTGCCCGCGGACGATAATACCCAATTGATCCGCCGATTTTTGACCGATAGTCGATGCCGACAAACCGGCATCGATGCCGCCATTCGGGGCTAACAAGTTAATATTGCCACCGCCAGTGGTCTGGATGGTGCTAAAGAACAGCGACAGATTACCTTCTACCGGCCGCACTGCAGCCTGAATATCCGGCCGCGCCGCATAAATATCGCTTAGCAGCAGTTTACTATACGCAGAATTAGCTTCCGTACTGATTGTTTGTATGGCGGCGCTGATATCTACAGTAGTGCCGTTACCCAAATTAATGGCATTGCCGTACAACGCGGCAATAGCCTGGAGCTGGACGACATCGGTATTATTAATAATCGTATCAACGTTCAAACTATTTGAATTTGCCACCCAACCCGCTGTTTGATCGTAATGATAATCCGAGGTCAGCGGTGTATTGGTTAAAACGGGATTGAGACTTAACAAAGTAGTACCGGGGAACAGGCTTTCTGTGGTAGCCATGATATCCAGCTCCAAGCTGTCCTTGCCGACGGTCAAGGTGGCCGCGGCGCGTTGCTCGGCAAATTGTTTCTGATCCATGCCATAAGCAGTTTGCACAAACGGCAGCAATTGCTTTTCAACCAATGCTTGTTGACTACTGGTTAACTGATTCAGATAAGTTAAAGCATTAGCCGAGTTAACAGTCGCATCAGGAACATATCCCTGCACCAATGCCACCAGTTCAGCGTTATAAGCCTGTTGCAAACCATCGAAAGAAGCCTGTGCAGCCGTTGCCGCCTGCTGGTTCAAAACACCTGCCACAGCCAAGGCTATCGGCTGGCTGGTTTCATAAGTAGCAAATGGCGACAGTATGTTTTGATTCAGAGTGGTTTTATAGTTATCTATCCACGACAAATATTCCGCACTGGTATAGCCTTCAGACGCCAAGGAAGTCATCGCGCTCTGCGGCGTCAAGGTTGTCAATACATTAGTTTCAGCCTGGGTCATCAGATTTTCAAATCCGGACAAAGTTAATCCGCCATTACTGTTGCTGAGCGCTGTCTGCATGTACTGGCTAAACAATACGTTAAACTCGTAAGCCACCGCATACTGTGGTGAATTGGCGGTTTGTGACGCCAACGCGGCATTTTCCTCCTGAGTGATTAGCGACATCGCTCCATCTACCGCCAGATTACCGCTGTAATGATTCCAGTAATCCAGCATATATTGAGTGAAATATTCCTTATAGCCGAAATTGATAGCCTGGCCTTGATTTGCCAACTGGCTTACTGCGGCAGACTGAGCCTGCGACACAAAAGTTTGCAAGCTTTGAGACGTCGGTACGCTGCCGTTTTGAATTAGATAATTCTGCATGGCGTTGGAGAACAGCGTATTAAAGGTTGCGCTTTGCGAAGAATCAGTCATGAAATTCTGAGCGAAACCGGTGGCATTGATCACACCGTTGCCCAAGCCGGCCATTACTGTGAGATTCGCTCCTCCATTAGGTAAATAAGTATTCACACCGGTATTGCCTACTGAAATGATACCGCTTGAGGAACCCAGATTGATATTACCACCACTCAACACCGTTAATTGTCCGGGACCGCTGACCTGAATAATTTGACCGTTAGCGGAAGTTGCCAAAGCGCCGGTAGCCGGATCTCTCGGCGTGCTGAATTCAATATTCCGGTTGGCGCTAATTAAGGAATTGGAAGCCGCAGTATCATTTTGTATCATAAAACCGGTATTTAAAATACTGTCACCGGCGTTGACCAAAGCTTGTTTAGATAACGCAAACACCAGACCATTCGAACTCAAACTCTCGATATTACCTGTAGCAGTACTAATCAATACCGGATTAGGGTCATTCAAATGTAAGGGGGTTTGGGAATAATCGGTAATCGAACCGGTTCCGGCAATTTCACCTTCAACAGCTCCGCTTTTATAACCATTCAAATCCTGCCCGAAAGCCAATGATGCCGGAGCGGATGCTGAAGGCAAACTGGATGGGTCTAGCGCCGGAAGCAGAACTGTCACGGAATTGTTGGCGGCAGCGCTGGAATCGATATTATTGTATGCATACAAATCCAGATTGCCAGTGGCGGAAGGGAATAATTGCATGCCGTTCAAAAGGTTCAAACTGCCTTGCAAGGCATTGACTGTCAGGCTACCGGCGTAAGTCTGCAACTCTGATTCGTTAGCGGAAACGGCAGCCGCTATGTCGGTGCCGGCATGCAGATCATTAGTATTATTATCCAGAGTGACATCGCCTGACAAGGCTGTCAAGGTAACTGAACTATTGCTGCCGTAAGTAAAGAACAAACTATCGTTTAGCTTGCCGTACTTTTGCGCCGAAGCCACGATAGTAGGATTCACAATAGTTTCCAGGGCGATATTATTACCTGCTGTCACCGTCATTTGCGCATCACCCAGGGCCAGAATCGGATCTAAATAATTACTCGTCGCACCTTGATAACTGCCGGCAGTCAAAGACCCGGCTGCGGAAATATCTGCAACACCTTGCTGCACATAAAATGCACCGCCTGCAATATTACCGCCGGCAGTTAAATACAGATTACCGCCGCCGCTGACGGTCGGATCAGGATAATTGCCCGTGTAACTTGGGGATTTGGCGGTAGTATTGCCGGCATAATCGTTTGGATTGATTTTAGCGGTGGTCGGAATAGCCACAGTCAGATTACTGATATTACCACCGGCGACCACAGTGACGTTGCCTCCGCCTAAAGCGCCCAGATTATCATTATATTTTGCAAAATTAATGCCCCAGGAAGTTGGCACTGTCTGACCATTCACCACCCCGCCGGATCTCAGCAACCAATCGGTATAAAAACCCATTTTAGTAGTAGAGCCGGTTAGACTAACATTAATATTACCGCCGGCCGCAACTGAAACACTGCCGCCATTCACCGGATATTCGGCGTAATATTGATTGTCGAAGGCATAATCATAAAACACCTGTGTTTGATTATATCCCCAAGGATCACTGGCAACCTGCCGGCCTGCAGAGTAAATCATGGAATTATTCGACATATTAATATCACCCGCCACATTGACATCAATATTACCGGCGCCGGTACGAATCACTGTTGCCGGGCTTAAATTCAAATTAGCTGCCGGGTCAACCGTCACAGCGTGGCTATCCGCCGCCGACAAATCCGCACCGGCCACCAACTCATAACTCCAGGAATACCCGGACTGCAACACAGGTATGGTGATATTGGTTTTGGTATCGCTACCCGTCAAGGTAGTAAAACCATCCGTTATATTTTGTTGAACATCCAGACTGCCGGACGAACGCAAAATCAGTAAACCCGGCACGGTTTCCGCGCCATAGCTATAACGCCAGGTGGACAAATTCCAAGCAGCGCCGGGATTGACTAGCATATCCGCACCGCCGGTTGTAATGGCCTCAATGCCCGGCACCACAACATAACTGCTGCTGACCGGCAGATTAGCCATGAATGTCTTCGCATCTCCGCTAAAATTAGGCAAACCGGAACTATTGCTCAAGTCGTTCGCAGTAATCTGATTAGCCACGTCGGAGCCGCTGGAATTGCTTAAATCATAAACCTTAACCGCAATAATCTCAGGCATGGCCTGAGTTGCGTCGTAACCTAAACTGGCTGAACCACTGTTGTAAGGCGTAATGTTTATGGCGCCGTCTAAAGTGACATTATTAACATTGCCTACGCCTGCAGCGTTTGTTTGTCTGTCAACCAGGAACTGCACGCTGCCCATACTCCCGCACTCACCCAGGGTTTGACAATTGATCAGGCTATAATCACCCTTGCCCCTGACATCAATAGAGGAATTACTTTGCATGACGATACTGCCTGCCGCCAGAGATTGATTGGTATTGTCCGCCACCACCTGGCTAACCGCACTCAACGTCACTTTGCCGCCATTGCCGGTATTGCCTAAAGCATAGGCATTCAGATGAGAATTGGAGTCTATCTGTATCAGACTATCCGATGACAGGCTGATGGAACCACCGTTGACGCCAGTGGCGTCCAGTGTTGCACTGACATTACTGCTACCAATGGTAATGCTACCATTATCTGCGTCAAAATTAATGTTTTGGGCGGTAACCAGTTGGTCTACGACAATATCGCCATTGCGTAAGCGCAAATTAAACCCGCCGCTAAAACCATCCGAGTTTACTATATGGTTATAACCATCAAAACCAGTGCTTCCCAAGGAATTGACATCCAGGATCAATTTACCGCCATCGGCCTTATCAGGCCCTCCGGCAACAATTTGACCATTAAGATTTGCATTGCCTTTACCGGCATTAACAGTCAAAGTACCGGCGGCGACACCGCTTAGAGATGAAGATAACAGCAACTGGCTACCGGTTGAGGTATCAACATCTTCTGCGGAAGTCAGGGTAATCTCACCCCCTGCAATTTGCACGGCGGAATTTAAACCTGCCGCTTGTTGCGATGCCGAGACATTGATGACTGAGTTATCGCCCAGTTGCAAATTGCTGGCGCTGCTATCAAGGTTGACATTACCACCCAGATAAATCAGGCTGGTATCCACCTGCAGATTAGCCGCTGTCAGATTCAATACTGCGCCAATGCTATTTGAGGCGGCGCTACCGGCTAGGTGATCAACCGTCAGATTGCCGGAAGCATCGATTGTGGTGTTGGCGGCGGTATTTCCGGTGATTAACGGCGTATTGATCGTAGCATTGCCTTGAATGTCGTATGCACCGTGACCATTACCAAGCACCTGGTTAGTCACATTCATCGTGACATTATCATAACCTGAAATAGCAAAACTGCCTTGACTGGTAGCGGCGCCGGTGGAGTCCAAAGTTAACTTGGCCGCGTCGACTGTCAGATTGCCGCCTTCATTACCACTACAGCCGGAGGCTGCAGCGCAACCGCTGCCGGCATAGTTAGCCAGAGTCAAATTAGTGGCATTGATTTGAGCATTATTGGCCGAACCACTGGAATCGGTCATGCCGGCCAACACTGGTGTATTCAAAACCAGATTGGTGATTTGCGGCGTATCAATCGCGCCATAGATATCTATGTAATTGTGGCCTGTCAAATTCAGATTGGCAATACCACCCAAATTGGCTAATTGCGTGCTATCAATTGACATGCCGTTTAAAAGCGCCTGATTGGTGTTGTTGTCTATCAGATTCAGTTCATTAGCTGCTATGGCAAGTGAGCCTTTGCTATCCAGTGAAAAACTGCCTTGCAGATTATTGCTGTTTCCGGTGGTGTCCAGCATGATAGATCCGGAAACAGTATCGTTTCCGGCTTTAAGAATAGCGCCTTGGTCTATCAGCAGACTGCCGGTTACGCCTGAGCTACCGGTACGATCCAGAGTCACCTGATCGCCGTTGGCCACCCGTAATACAGCGCTATCTCCAGTGGTTTCCAGTACAGTGTTAGCTGCGGTAGCCGAAGAGCCCACCGTCTGAACTGTCGCATTACTGCCCACTTCCACAATATTGCCGGCTGCCAGCAGGATTTCAGAAGTTTTATTGAGCGTCACACCACTGGAAACGGTTACGTCATTGGCATTAACGTTGAGTACTGTATTACCGTTAGCGTTGTCTATGGAACGGGTGCCACCTAAGAATAGGCTGCCAATCTGATTGTTATTAATTTCCGTATCCAGTAATACCACAATACCGGTTGCATTCGTTACTTCATTGCCGCCTGAGTCTAACTGGTAAGCATCAAGACTGGCGCCCTTGTCAATAGCGCCTGTGGTAGCCGCGCTAATAGTCACTAAATTGCCGGATATGCCGGTAATCACCGTATTTGCAGCGATATTCTCCCCTGTAATGATATCGCCAACTTGCCAGCCATTCACATTTTGCATTTGCAAGGTAGTGACTCCCTGTGCAGCCGTGACGGCAACCGTATCTAAATTAGCCTTAACCACACTGAGATTGTTGGCGCTAATATCCACCTTCGCGCCAACATTACCACTGGTCAGCAGAGTTGGCAGATCAAGCGCTGTGGTGACATTCGCGGAGAATTGACCGGCATCCTCGGCTAATTGCGGTATGGACAGACCATTGGCGGTAGCCTGCGAAGCAAAGAAGCTGTCGCCATAAGTCAGATTAATCTGTGAATAACGCAAAACTTCGCCGGCTGTTTGTACAATAAATTCTGACCAACCCTGAGTTTCCGTGCCTGATGAGGTCAGCGAATAATGTAGGCCGGTGCCGGCAATGCCGTATTGGCCGCTAACCAAAGCCGCACCGTCTATGCGTTCTGATGACCAGCCCTGCGGTTCTGTGACGGCTTGCGGAGTAATAACATAAGCTCCCGGCAGCACAGCGTACTGAGCCGGCAACAAGGTATAAGTTCCGGCCGGCAAGGCGCTACCGGAGCCGATAGTCACTTGCTCACCCACCTGCAGGGTTGAGGAAGAACTCAGATAAGGATCGTATGGCGCATAGCCGGTATAGCCTGGAATAATGGCATAGGATGTTCCGCCGCCAACCGCATTGCCTGCCAACAACACATTCTTGCTGCCGCCGTCGCCTGGCACAAATTCAGAGGCCAGCAAATCCCCGCCACCCGATAAATCAATTACCGCACCGGTTTTGGCTGTCACTACCGGAGCAGTAAGATTAAGTTGTTTCTCCGGAACCGGAATGCTGCCTAAAGACGAAGTTCCGCCAACCGTCAAACTCATTTGCACTCCACCCGCATAATCATTTAATGGGTAGAGCCAGGTTTGTCCGGCCGATGTAATGCCAAATGGAATAATTTGATTCTGTCCGGAAACCGAAGTCAGGCTATCGGCGGCAAAATTAATCTGATTGGCCGCATCCAAATTAATCTTGCCAAACGGGTCGAGCAAATTACCATTCTGATTAATAGTGCCGGCCTGTACCGTTAAATTGGCATCGGCTTCCAACACGGCTTTAGGCGCAAAATGATTATTGGCGTAAAAACTGATGACGCCATTGGTTTCACTGGTTGCCAGGGTAAACTGACTTAATGTGCTTGGATAAATCCGATCAGCCGTAATGTTTAACTGCGCATAAGTCTGAAACCCGCCTTGATAACTATCGGTTGTGCTTGAAACATTATAAGTTTGATTCAATAAGCCTTCCAGCATGACATCTTGTGACGCCTGCATATTCACGGCGGCAAAGCCGCTGGTAGTCGCTTCACCCTGCAGAGTAATCAGGCCATCTTGCTGTACACCCTGAGTATTAATCACGCCGGCAGTCAGATTAAATTGCCCCATGCCGCCTGTTGCGGCCGGTAATCCGGCAATCAATTCCGAATTCATAACCGATGAACCCACGGTAATGGAAGCAGCCGACAGATTGGCGTTACCGGCAATCTGGTTAGTCACATCGACGCCGTGGGCCGGGTTAGTGTTATCGCTTAATGCCCAGGCGATGATAGGCGCATCCAAGGTCAAGGCGTCGGCAAGATGTAAATCTATGTTACCGTGATTGACATTGGTATTACCCTGAAACAGAATTTCGCCAAGCGAACTGCCGTTTTGTCTGGTGGAAGCCTCAACTTGCAAAGCAAGCGAGGCAAAGCCTGCATCCGCTACTTGCTTAGCGCCTACAATACCGAGCGCATTCAAGGATAATGGCTGGGCATCGCCGGGTTGATTAAACTGATTAGCCTGGGTCAGAACGTCAGCAGAAACATAAGCGCCGCCCACTAGAATGTTTGAACTGGCGGTATCCTGAACCACATCAATCACCGGCAGCGGAGAAGATGAAGACAATCCGCCTTTTAACGACACCGTCAGGCTTCCGCCCAGCACATTGGCGGCATCACCGGCATGCGCCTGCAAATTGCCTTGCAGATAAACGCCTTCCGCAGCAGTTATATCAATGTTGCCGCCATTGGAACCAACTGTGCCGGTATGATAAGCGACTCTGTTACCGGCTTCTTCAACCGGCAAACTAATGTTTGCCTGACTACCGGATACGTTGATATTAGAATCGGTTTGTGTCGCAACAAAGCCTTGATTGGCTGTTAAGCTAACGTTACCGCCATCCAGGACCGTTCCAACCACCAGACCCAAATTGTTGGTAGTTGCCACCAGGGCGCCTGAAACGTCAATATTAGCATCGGAATTCAGCCAAATCGACTGGTTGGCGACATATTCGCCGGCAAGAACTCCTGCGGCGGTAATATTCATGGCAACCGAACCACCATGATCGACAATACCGCCATCAAAGTTGATGGAGGTGTCGGAACTCATATTAATAGTGCTTTGATTGCTGGCGATAATCCGGCTGCCTTTACCAACGGTCAGTTCAGAGGTGGAATTTTGATTGGCAGTATGATTTGAAACCAAATTTAGCGTGCTTGGCGCGATTAAATTATCCGGCAAAGTGGTAATATGGGAAATAGCCGAGATATTTTGGGCATTATTGACCAGCATGTATTCGCCGTTGAGCTGCGAATTAGTTTGACTTAAATTGATGGTGGCGCCATCTGCGACAGTTAAGCCGTTGGCGTCAGCAGTAATGGTATAGCTGGAAAAACCGTCTGATGAAAAAAAGTTGTCCGACAAAACTAATGCAGTGGCAGGCCCTGCGCCGCCAATAAGCACCTGACCTGCTTCCAGCGCCAAACTGCCGCCGGTGGCGAGCCCGTAAGCGCTAAACGTTGCACCGGAAAGAGATACATTGGTATCGTTCACAGCTTTCAAGGATATACTGCCGGCACTACCATCTGTCAAGCTTCTATTAGCTTGCAGCCAGGCGCCGCCATTAACATTGATCACTGCGCCATCCGCATCGACATTACCCTGAGCGCTAACCGCAACTGTGCCGCCTTTGATATTAATTGCCGCGCCATTATTCAGGTTGGCCGAATTGGCGTAATCGTTGACCCAGCCACCCTGAAGATTGATATTGGCGTCTTTCAATGTCACCGTGCCGTCATATCTGCTATCGACGCCACTTTGTTGAGTTGACATGCTGACGGTAGCTCCTGCTCCCTGAATACTGCTGCCTGAAACATCTATCAAATCTGCCGTTAATTTCAAGGTTGAATTTGCCGCCAATTGCAAGTCAGCGCCGTTTGATATGCGAATGGCGCCATTGGTGTTAAAACTGGCCGAAGAAAGACCGCTACGGCCCAGCATATACGAATCCAGCACTAATGCATTGCCGCTCTGATCCAAATTTGTGACGCCGGTGTTTTGTGTGGCGCTGTTGGCAAAGACTATATCCTGTATCGCAGTGCTAAGGGTATTACTGATAGTCAGAACCCCGCCTTGAGCTTGCTCGGCGATAGTGCGCTGATACTGGCCATTGCTAGCCTGGGCCTGCAAAGTACCATCCATGATCACAGTATTTGCACTTATATTAAATTTACCGGCATCATAACCTTGCACATAACCGGATTCATATTGGCCTTTTTGCTGACCGTTGTTGAGTGTCCAGGTTTGGGTCACTCCCCATTTAGGATCGGCAATGGATACCTGTCCATAAATGCCGACATAGGTTGCCAAAGGGCTGGCGTTGCCAATATCGACTATTTGGCCTGTGGAAGTTATCAACTTGGTGGTGTCTACATAACCACCGGAATAGCTGGTTTCGCCTCCGGAAATATTCATTACCGATTTGCTTTGGACATCGATACTGCCTTCAGATTGCAAATCGATAGTTCCACCCTTACCTAGACTCTGTTCCAGCGTGTAAGGAAGAGCGGCTTTTTCAGTGGCGATATTAGCCAGTGGCGTACCTGCGCCATTATCGGCTCTGATATCGATCTGCACGGTCTGTCCAAACAGAAAACCGCTTTTTTGCAATGCCGAATCCGCCAGTTCATTGGATTGCAATTTAACGGAAATGACATTGCTGGACATGCTGGCGGTTGAATCCAGACCCGCTACGTTAATGCCGACACCGCTGTCAATCTCTAATGAACTGCCGTTATTAACATTAGCTTGCATGGGATTGCTGGGGTCCTGGGTAGCCAACACTTTGACTATCCCTGCCGGAACATTGATTTGTGCGCTGCTTGTGGCGTCACTTTGCATCTGCACTGTACCGCCAACTATTTCCAGACGTGACGGCGTGATGGCCTGTGCTTGCACAGCTGTGGTTTCAACGCCGTTGACGTATTGAACTTCCGGCAAAATATCGGTAACGCTTTGCTTACCTAATGTAACCGTGCCTGTTGAAGTGGCGTTAATCTGCAGATAATCGTTTACGCCAATGGTGGTGCTACCCAAACCCTGAGTCGCCAGCAAGCGTATGGTGCCATTTTCATTGATTGAAGTAGTGGAAGAAATCCGGCCCTGCTGATTGACTGCAAAACCTATCAAGGTTACGTTGCCTTGATTGGCGCTAATGGCTCCGTGTATGCTGTTAGAAACGTTACCGCCGGTTCCCACTTCCACCAGCAGACCGCGGACATCGCTCTGCGAGGAGACGCCGTCGGTTGGAGCTTCCTGCAAATACACCACGTCTTTCGCCGCCGCCATAATCACCTGGCCGCCGCTGGATGACACTTGGCCGTCATTGGTTATGGTGGGAGCAAGAATAATGATGGGCTTGCCGTTTTCCGAGATCAGGCTTGCGCCTTGTTTAATATTAATTTCGGCATTGGGATTTGGCGTGGCGCCGGTATAGGCGCCACCGGTATTAGAGGTTCCGTCCGCGGTAAACGAGGCGTAAACAGCGGATGTGGTCGTATTAGGATTAGCCAAACCGGTGAGAACATTGGTGCTGGCGCCGGGATTGCTTAAGCTGTTGAGGACTTCCTGAGTAGGCATCAGAGTAGAAGCCACCATGCCGCTGGTATCCACCACCGCACCATTTTCAAAAACAAAGCCATTCTGGTTGATCAGTAAAACTTCACCGTTTGACTTGATCAAGCCCTGAATTTGGCTTTCACTGCCGCTGCCTATGTAATTGATGGCGACAGAATTGGCATTAGGTTCAACGAAAATGACCTGAGCATTCTGACCGACATCAAAACTTTGCCAATTATAGGTAGCGGCGTTGACATGCTGGGTAATAGTCATGGTGTTGCCGACCGTGGTTTCATTGGCAACGCCGGCATTGTTTGTCCAGCCTGTCAAAGCTTCAATCGGCAGGGCCGGATGGGCGGATAAGGGCGAAATGCCGCCCATGAACACACCGCCGGTAATCATGGCCTGAACACAGGCAACCAATGGTTTCTTTCTAAAATGATGCAGTTGCGAAGTCGCTTTGCTTTGTGGTTTGCTTACCATGATTAATCCGCCTTAATTCATTTTAAATATTGAGACTGAGAAGTATTAACCCCGGGCAGTGTTGGGCGCTGCTGAAGTGGTGTATTGCCTGTAAAACAGCCGGCCGGCAACTTGGGAATAGTTGCTGACCTTCCGCTCGGCATTTTAGATTCTTCCACTATCTCGGTATCCTTAGCCTACTATTATCATCAATATATCTATGCCGGCCTATTGCACTAAAGGACAGGATAGGCCTTAGTCTCATAACTTTTTAAAACTCTGTAAACACCTGAAAATGTAAGCGGGGATTGCCTCTTTCCACCCTGGTCTGATTGACAAACGGCACACCCACATCAAAATTGGCGGTAAGCTTTTTCCATAGCTGCACGCGAAATCCGGAACCGGCGCTGGCTAAACTATATTGCGACGGGCTGCCGCTCAGCGCATCCTGCATCCAGCCCTTGCCGGCGTCGAAAAATATCAGACCGCGGATTTTGTTGTAATCCGGCCAGTCTTCGACATCAACACGCGGCGAATACAATTCAATTGAGGTTTGCATACCGCTATCAGCCAGCACCTGGGTTTCATAATAACCCCGTACGCTTTGCATGCCGCCTATGGAAAACTGTTCGTTAGGAATCAGCGGCGAATCGGCGACTTGACCATTGAAGCGGCTTTGAAACTCCATGCCGTAAGGCAGGGTATGCGTAAAACTCAAACCGCCGTTCAAATAGGCATAATCCGATTTGGCCAGATAACGGGAGTTTTCAAATTCACCCTGATTATTGCCGATATCCCGCAAGGAAAAATTGGCGTTCAAAGTTAAACCAAGCGTAGCTTCATCCAGCTTCAAGTTGCCGCTGTATCCCAGTAAAAACGGCAAATAACTGATAGGGGTTTGCCGGAATAAAGCTCCGACTTGCTGACCGGACAAATTCTGCTGGAAATTTTTATAGGAAACGCCGGCCGTAAAAGTCTG
>Ga0181508_1267298_pt1 | contig 12783 bp, 10 predicted proteins | sample PEATcosm2014_Bin_15_FD_135916 | JGI IMG/M metagenome (GOLD analysis project Ga0181508, IMG submission 135916) | Metatranscriptome of peatland microbial communities from MTU Mesocosm Facility, Houghton, MI, USA - PEATcosm2014_Bin10_10_metaT... | ecosystem: Environmental > Terrestrial > Soil >... | reverse complement strand
GTCTGTTTATTTTTATTTCTATCAGGAGAGTTTATGATTACTTTATATGGTTTTGCATTCAGTAACTATTACAACAAAGTTAAATTTGCCTTATTGGAAAAACAAATTCCTTTTACTGAAGAAGCTACCAACCCTAGTCAGGATCAAGCTTTTCTGGAAAAATCACCGTTAGGAAAAATTCCATTTATTAAAACAGAGCAGGGTTACCTATCGGAATCACAGGCTATTCTGGAGTATCTGGAAGAGGCTTTTCCGGAACATCCTCTCTATCCGGCCGATGCCTATCAGGTTGCTAAAGTCAGGGAATTGGTACAACATCTGGAATTAAATGTTGAACTCATAGCCCGTCGTGTTTATGGCGAGGTTTTGTCTGGCGCCACGATATCTCAGGAGATTAAAGATGAGGTCAAAACCAAAGTTCGGGCAGGTTTGATTGGTTTGTCCAGATTACTAAAGTTGCAACCTTATGCCTTAGGTGAGCAATTTTCCCTGGCGGACATTATTGTTTGGCCGCATTTGCAAGTGGTAGGCTATGTAACTGATAAAGTATTCGGTACTGATCTGGTTGCCGAAAACATCCCTGGCATATCGGCTTATATTAATCTGATCGAAAGCCGTCCTCACGCCAAAACCGTAAGCGAAGATAGAAGCGTGGCTTTAGCGCATTTTTTCCGAAGCAAGCAAGGCTGATATTCGGCGTTAAAACAGATGAGGCTGGCCTCATCTGTTTTACAAAATGCTTCAGCTTCTGAGCAATCGCCTCAACTCTCTTTGTGCAAATGGCGTTTCGCCGTCAGGAGTTTTTCCACATAAATAGACAGAATGATGCTGGCTAAGGCGATGATAAATAATATCCACATAAACTCTTCAACGTAAGCAGCTAAAATGGCGCTCATGCCCAGAAAAAAACCGGCAAGATAAAATCGCCAGCCGACATGATAGCCATCCAGAAAAGTCGATAATGATAATAACAACAAAATGACCAAACCGGAGCCTTCATAAGTCATGCGTCCGGTTTTTACGAAAGCGAAACTAAGCATGATCGCAATCAGGGTTGCTCCCCAATGCACAAGCTGAGTTATCAATAATTTGGAAAAACTGACATCTTTTCGGTGCAGCAAGTTTTTTTCTATCAGAACGGCACAGGCGCACAATACCGCAGCCATAAAAATCCAGTAGGCCCAGCTTTCTGTTGGAGCGTAGTCGGTAATACCTACCCCGATGATCGAAAGCAAAATGATGGTGATGAATATGATTTCTTCGATCCCAAAGAATTTAAATGATGAAATCGTATTCTTGTGACGGTTATCTTCCGGCATGGGTTTCTCCTGCTGTGCTAGATTTGTAACGCTATCGGCTTTAGATATTCGCAACTGCTTTTAGTATTTGGCATGCTTTTGCGGGAAGGATGGTTTAAGGAGGATGACATTTCCGTGTTAAGTGAAGATAAGATCCAGGCTATCGTTGGTATTGCCAATTTCTAAACAATTTTTCGACATTAGATATCGGAAGACCTTCCGTCAGGCTACGCCCGGTAGAGAGTAGCCTGATATGCAGAATGATGGATATTACCTAACCTAACCGATATTAATGTTTCTTTTCCTTCTTGACATACAAGTCGGTAATGGTTCCCTCAATCATCTCTGCTGCAAAGGCAAAGGTTTCCGATAAGGTGGGGTGGGCGTGTATAGTCAGACCAATGTCTTGAGTATCGGCGCCCATTTCCAAAGCCAGCACCGCTTCGGCAATCAATTCACCGGCTCCGGGTCCGACGATGCCGGTACCCAGTAAGCGACCGGTTTTTTTGTCGGTAATGACTTTGGTCAAGCCTTCGTTACGCCCCAATGCCAGCGAACGGCCGCTGGCTGCCCAAGGGAATACCGCTTTTTCGTAATCTACGCCTTGCTCCTGGACTTGCGTTTCCGATAATCCCATCCAGGCCACTTCCGGGTCGGTATAGGCTACAGACGGAATAGTCAAGGCGTCGAACCCAGCTTTGATGCCGCTAATCACTTCAGCGGCAATTTTTGCCTCGTAAGTGGCTTTGTGCGCCAGCATGGGGTTGCCGACGATATCGCCAATGGCAAAAATATGACTGATATTGGTGCGCTGTTGCTTGTCTACCGGGATAAAACCGTATTCATCCACAAAAACCCCGGCTTTGTCCGCATCGATCTGCTTACCGTTTGGCCGGCGGCCAACCGCAATCAGCGCAGCGTCAAAAATTTCCGAATCCGGGGCGTTTTTTCCCTCAAAACTGACTTTTAATCCTTCTGCAGTCGGCTCTATGGCTTGCACACGGGTTTGCAACCAGATATTGTCGTATTGTTTTTTGATGCGGCGTTGTAATGGTGTGACCAGATCTTTATCGCAGCCGGGAATGATTTGATCCATTAATTCCACCACACTGATTTTGGAGCCCAAAGCATGATAAACCGTCGCCATTTCCAGACCAATAATGCCGCCGCCTACAATCAATAATTTATTGGGAATGGATTTTAAGGCAAGCGCATCGGTAGAATCCCACAAGCGTTCGTCCTGATTTGGAAAAACCGGGATTTTAGTTGGGTGAGAGCCGGCAGCAATGATGGCTTTGTCAAAACTAATAGTTTGGCTGCCATTGTCATTTTCCACGACTACACTGTTGGCAGACACAAATTTGCCGAAACCTTGCACCAGTGTAATATTTCTTTGTTTAACCAGTTTGGCTAGGCCTTGATTCAGGGTTTGAGTAACACTTTCTTTCCAACTGCGTATTTTGTCTATATCCAGGGCCGGTTTGCCAAAGTTGACACCATGTTCAGTCAAGCTGTCGGCTTCGTGAATAATTTGGGCGATATGCAGCAAAGCCTTGGATGGGATGCAGCCGACATTTAGACAGACGCCTCCCAAAACCGGAAACCGCTCTACCAGCACTACTTTCTGGCCTAAGTCCGCTGCCCTGAACGCAGCGGTATATCCGCCAGGACCGCCTCCCAGAACCAATACTTCGGTATGAATCACGGAATTGCTATCCATACACTACCTCCTACAGTAACAAACGACGAATATCGCCGAGATTTTGTTTTAATGCTTCCATGAAACGTGCTCCTTGTGCGCCGTCAATTACTCTGTGATCATACGTTAAATCCAACGGTAGCATCAGTTTCGGTTCAAAGCTGTTGCCGTTCCATACCGGTTGTATTTTGGAACGGGTGACACCCAGTATAGCTACTTCAGGTGCATTGACTATCGGAGTAAACGCCGTGCCGCCAATACCGCCCAGGCTGGAGATTGTGATGCAGCCGCCTTGCATGTCGGCAGGTTTTAATTTGCCCTGTCTGGCTAATTCACTGGTTTCGGCTAGTTCTGTGGAAAGCTGAAAAATGCCTTTCTGGTCAATATTACGAATCACCGGCACCACCAAGCCGTTTGGCGTATCAACAGCGATGCCGATATGGAAATAATGTTTGAAAATCTGTTTTTCGCCATCTGCAGACAAGGAACTGTTAAAGGCCGGGTATTTTTGCATGGCTGCAACCAGCGCCTTCATGATAAACACCAGGCCGGTAATTTTAGCGGCATCTTTAGCTAACCCGGCATTGACGGATTTACGAAAATCCTCCATATCGCCTATATCCACCTCGTCGTGATAAGTAACCAACGGCAGATTTAACCAAATTCTGCTGAGGTTTTGTCCGGTTAAGCGTTTGATTTTGCTTAGTGGTTTTTCTTCTATTTTGCCAAACTGGGAGAAATCCACTGCCGGAATAGGCGGTATCCCGCCGCCACTGGCGTTATTGGTAGAGCTTAAGGTCTGCTTGACGAAGTTTTTAACATCTTCTTTTAAAATCCGGCCTTTACGACCGCTACCATTGTTAATTTTAGTCAGGTCTACACCCAATTCGCGGGCGAAAAGCCTGACGCTGGGGGTGGCGTGGGCCTTGGCGCCGTTAACTGCCGGCGTTTCAGCCGCAATAGGTATCGGGACAGCTACTGTTTCATCAGCTTTAACTGGCTCCGGTTTAACCGGCTCCGGCGCTGCAACCGTTTCAATGACCGGAAGGACTGGAACAGATGCGGCTATGGCTGCCTGTGCAGGTTTATTGGGCGAAGCAGGTTCGGCATTAGTTTCAAGTGTGGCAATCAGGGTGCCTTCCGCCACTTTGTCGCCAACTTTGATGTGTACCTGCTGCACCCTTCCAGCTGCACTGGAAGGCAAGTCCATGGTTGCCTTATCGGTCTCCATTACTGCTAGAGTCTGTTCCGGTACAACTTCATCTCCGGGTTTAATCAGTACTTCTATGATGTCGATATCTGCAACATTGCCAATATCGGGAACTTTTACTTCAATTAGAAAACTCATCTGCGACCGTCCGTTAAATCAACCAGGGTGGGGTTGCTTCTGGGTTGATATTGTATTTTGCAATTGCCACTTCAACTTTGGAAGCTTCAAATTCGCCATTTTGCTGTAGACCGTATAACGCTGCGATAGTAATATTGTAACGATCAACTTCGAAAAAACTGCGCAGATTGGCTCTGGTGTCGGAACGGCCGAAACCGTCAGTGCCTAATACGGTGTAATGCTTATTCAAATATGGTCTGATCTGCTCGGCAAACGCACGTATGTAATCGGATGCGGCTACGGCTGGGCCTTTGCTTTTACCTAAGCAGTGTTCAACATGAGAAATTTTAGGTTTTTCCGTTGGATGCAGGCGGTTCCAACGTTCGCAACTTTGACCGTCACGCGCTAATTCAGTAAAGCTTGGACAACCCCATAAGTCAGCATCAACCCCCCAGTCTTCATGCAGTAGTTTGGCTGCAGCAATGACTTCCGTGAAAATGGTGCCGGAGCCCAGCAGTTGCACCCGAGGTTTTTTACTGTTAGGGCCTTTTTTGAATAAATACAAGCCTTTTAAAATATCGGTTTCCACACCTTCCGGCATTGCGGCCTGATCATAGTTTTCATTCATCAGGGTGATGTAATAGAAAATATCTTCCTGTTCAACATACATCCGCCGTAAACCGTCCTGAATGATAACTGCCAGCTCAAAGGCAAAAGTAGGGTCGTAGGAAAAACAGTTGGGAACTGTGGCAGAGATTAAATGGCTATGGCCGTCCTCATGCTGCAAGCCTTCGCCATTTAAAGTGGTTCTACCGGCAGTGCCGCCCAGCAGAAAACCGCGAGTGCGTTGGTCGGCGGCGGCCCAGATCAAATCGCCTACCCGCTGGAAACCAAACATGGAATAGTAGATAAAGAACGGAATCATTGGAACGCCATGCGTGGAATAAGCCGTGCCCGCTGCTATCCAGTCGCACAAGCCGCCGGCTTCGTTTATGCCTTCCTGCAAAACCTGGCCATGTTTGTCTTCCTTGTAAAACATTAATTGTTCTGCATCTTGAGGGGTATACAATTGTCCGACTTGCGACCAGATGCCTAATTGTCTAAACATGCCTTCCATGCCGAAGGTGCGAGATTCATCAGGTACGATGGGCACAATGCGTTTACCGATCTGCTTATCCTTGACCAGAATGTTGAGGATACGGATAAAAGCCATCGTGGTGGAAATTTCATGACCTTCAGCTGTGCCTTCCAGCATGGCTTTAAAGACCGCTAAGCCCGGTACTTCCAAAGGATAGGCCTTAGTGCGGCGTGCCGGTAAAAAACCACCCAAATCGACACGGCGCTGACGCATGTACTTCAATTCATCAGAGTCTTCTGAAAAACGCAAATAAGGCAGATTAAGCAGTTCATCGTCACTGACCGGCAATTGATAGCGGTCACGAATCAGCTTAATCGATTCCATGCTCATTTTTTTCTGCTGATGGCTGGTGTTTTGAGCCTGACCGGAATCACCCATGCCGTATCCCTTGATGGTTTTGGCGAGTATCACAGTGGGTTGACCTTGGTGATTGACGGCAGCCAGATAGGCTGCAAACACTTTTATGGTGTCATGGCCGCCGCGATTCAATTCCCAAATATCGTGATCTGTATAGTCTTTAACCAATTCCTGTAACTCAGGGGTGTTAAAGAAATGCTCCCGGACATATGCGCCATCTTTGGATTTAAAGGTTTGATAATCGCCGTCCACACATTCCATCATGCGTTTAACTATCAGACCATCTTTATCGCGGGCCAGAATTGCATCCCAGCGTCTCCCCCAGATGACCTTGATCACATTCCAGTTAGCGCCGCGGAAGTTACTTTCCAGTTCCTGAATGATTTTACCGTTGCCGCGTACCGGTCCATCCAGACGTTGCAAATTGCAATTGACGACAAATATCAGGTTGTCCAGTTTTTCACGGCCAGCCATGCCGATGGCGCCTAGAGTTTCCGGCTCGTCAGTTTCGCCATCGCCCAGAAATGCCCAGACTTTGCGTCCATCAGTATGACTGAAGCCGCGGTCTTGCATATAGCGCATGAAACGGGCCTGATAGATTGCCATAATTGGGCCAAGCCCCATTGACACTGTCGGGAATTGCCAGAAATCCGGCATTAACCAGGGATGGGGATAAGATGATAAGCCATGACCGCCGACCTCCTGACGGAAATTGTCCATTTCCTTTTCTGTTAAACGTCCAAGTAAAAAAGCATTTGCATAAGTGCCGGGCGCAGAATGACCTTGAGAAAAAATCAGATCGCCGCCATGCTTGTCGGAAGGAGCTCGCCAAAAATGATTTTGACCAACATCATAAAGTGTCACCGCAGAAGCAAAGCTGGCAATGTGGCCGCCGACATTACTGTGTTTGTTGGCTCGTAAAACCATCATCATGGCATTCCAGCGTACATAGGAGCGAATCGTGCGCTCTATATCGGTATTGCCGGGAAATTTGGGTTGTTTGTCTACAGGAATGGTGTTGATATAAGCAGTATTGGCGGAGAACGGTATGTTTGAACCGGATTGTCTGGCGGTAGTAACCAGTTTTTCAATCAGGAAACTGGCTCGGTCAGTACCATCTTGCGCAATGACCGATTCCAGCGCTTCCATCCATTCATTGGTTTCTTCCGGATCAATGTCTGGCGCGACTTTAACGTTGTTGTTTAAGCTGTTATTCATTAATGTGCCTAGTGTGAATCGTTGAACAAGCTTTTAAAAGGATACCTGAAATGCATGTTTTGAGCATGTATTTTTTCCAGTTTTCTACATGGATTGCATGAGCCAATCCGGATAAAGAAAAATGTAAATTTAGCCGCCAAACTTATGAACTGCAGGATAACATTGAGCAACCTGCCCGATGCTTGGCCCAATCCGGTCTTTTTGCGGCAAAATGGTTTCGGTCCGGCTGGTCATCGTAGGGGTGTCTTAACAGCTCCAATAGCTCGTTGACCAGGCTGTAGTCACCCTGTTCCGCTTTATCTATGGCAAGTTGCGCCATGTAGTTTCTTAATACGTATTTAGGATTGATAGCATTCATAGCTGTTCGGCGCTCAGCATCCGGTCTGTTTTGTTGCTGTAAGCGAGATTGATAAGTATTAAACCATAGCCCGGCCAAGTGTTTTTGCTCGGCATCTATTGAGATATAGCTGCAATTTTCCAGCAGGGCAAAGAAATCCGTTTCCGGTTGTTTGCCGCCAATATCGGCCAAACCTCTGAAAAACAGAGTCATATCAATTTCACAATCTTGTAGTAACTTTAGTAAATCCTCTATCAATATCAGATCTTCAGATTGCTGGAAATTCAGCAAACCTAATTTCGCGGCCATCATGGACTGCCAGCCGGATTCAAAAATGCTTAAATAGCTATCTACTGCTTTTTGCAACGGTTCTGCTCGTTTAATCAGCGGGAAAATGGCATTTGCTAGTTGCACTAAATTCCAGTACGCAATTTTGGGTTGATTGCCGAAACGATAACGGCGAGTTTTGGCGTCGGTAGTGTTTGGTGTCCAGTCCGGGTCGTAATTTTCCAGCCAGCCATATGGACCGTAATCAATAGTTTGTCCTAGCACTGACATATTGTCTGTGTTCATAACCCCGTGCACAAAACCTACACGTTGCCAGTGTATAATCATTTCCGCAGTTTTCCGGCATACCTCGTAAAACCATTGTTGGTAAACGCTGTTGCTAGGTTCGCCTAAATGCGGGAAATCGGAGCGTATAGTAAAGTCCAGCAATTGTTTGAGTGAGTCGAGGTCGTCGCGTGCGGTAAATATCTGAAAACTGCCAAAACGGGTAAAGGACTCGGCAACCCGGCAGACAACTGCGCCAGCTTCAATTTGAGGGTTACCATCATAAAACATATCGCGGCTGACATTTTTACCTGTCAGAATCACACTTAAGGCGCGAGTAGTAGGTATGCCGAGGTGATGCATGGCTTCGCTGCATAAAAATTCACGAACGGATGATCTTAATACCGCCAGACCGTCTGCACTCCGGGAATAAGGCGTTAATCCGGCGCCTTTGAGTTGCAAGGTCAGATGTTTTCCCTGTTTGTTGACTACTTCGCCAAGATTAATGGCTCTGCCATCGCCTAGTTGACCAGCCCATTGCCCAAATTGATGACCGCCATAGCAACAGGCAAATGGCTCCATGCCGGGAAGAAGACGATTGCCAACAAAAATTTCGCTAAATTCTTTCGATTCACAATCCTGTTTCGATAGATTTAACAATTCTGCCATATCGATGGAGTAAGCTATTAGCTCAGGTTTGGCAACAATTGTCGGAGTTACTCTTGAATAGCAAGCGGAATACACTTGCCGACGATAGTTGTCCGGTTCAGGATCAGCGGGCAATTCATGAACAAAGCGATTGTCAAACTGTAAATGTTCTAAAGGAATGTAGTCTGATAGGGTCGACATATTTTTTAGCTAAATGTATTTGGCATACAGAGTGGTTATAGCTAAGATACCTGAAATCATTGTATTTTATAACCATTACTTTCTTAGTCGGATAAAAAATTATGAATAATCTGGTTTCCTGTCAAATCATTAAAATTTTTAAACCAAGCCTATTGTTACTGATAATCGGTTTAGTTTCTACCATGCTGACAGCATGTTTTTCTGTAGGCCAGGAATTTGCTGCTAGCAAGGTGCCTGAAATTAAAATTGGCCAGACTCGTAAGCAGGATATTTCGGAGTTATTTGGAACACCTTGGCGTACCGGTCTGGAAGACGGCAGGCCTACCTGGACGTATGGTATCTATAAATACTCGCTATTTGGTGCTGATGATACCCAGGATTTGCTGATTCGTTTTGATAATCAAGGTATAGTTCGTTCCTTCACTTTTAGTTCTACTAGAAAATAAACTTGTTTTGGCAGTGGGTATTTGTCAATCTGCAGCACCCGATTTTACAGCCAGTTTAATTTATTAAATAATAACCAGTAATTCTCGAAGGTTTTACTTTACTACTTATACCAATGTCCTACTTTATAGTTTTGCCGTGGAGCTAAAATGCAAACATATAGACAAAAATTTAAAAAAATTCTGACTTTATTTCTATTCAGCACAATTTTTTTAGCTTATCACTCAGTGTTAGCTGAATCGGAAGCGCCAAAGGCTGAAGAGCCCCATCATCAAGGTCAGAATACCACTGATTGGCCGGGGATATACAACGGTTTTTTGCCCTGCACGGATTGTATGGGCGTGAAAACGACGCTGGCTTTAAACAAAAATAACAGTTATGTCTTGATATCCCAATACGTAGGCAAATCAGAAAGAGAGTTTGTGGAAAAAGGTAAGTTTACTTGGGGAAATGAAAGCAATACTATTATTCTTACCCCACGTAATGCCTCAACTACTCAGCACTATTTTGTGGACAAAAATATGCTGGTCCAACTTGATAACAACGGTAAACGCTACACTGGCAAACTTGCCGACCGCTATATTTTGCGCAGAACCGATGTCGTAGATAAACCACCATCACATTCGTCGCATTGATAAACCATTAAATCTCGCAGAATAAATTAGGTTCAACAGAAAGGCGGAAGAATCAGTTTCCTTTGGTTTCAAAATGCATGGCCTTAACGATGGTAATCAGCTCCTGTCTCTGGGTTTTTAGCTGAGCCAATTCTGTTTCCAGTTGAGTAATACTTTCGCCTACACTGATTTTTGAATCGTTAATTTTTCTAAGCATGATTAATCTATTTTCAATCTGCTTTTTATGATCCTTAATTTGGTGCATTAAGGGCGTCAGAACGCTATTACCCCAGTTAGCGGCGTCTTTCTGGGCCTGTTGTAAAACATTTCTGGCTTTAAAAATCAGCGTGCTGTATAGCTTGTTAATCACAATACTTTGTTCGGTCATGGTGGTTTTGGCACTATTTCGAAATGCTTCACCCTCTTCAAAAACCTGCTCAAGTTCGAATTGGTAGAGTTTGATAGAAAATAACTGTGGTTCAATTTCCTTGAAGCCGTATTCTTCTTGGAATTTTTTATGAATGGCCTTTACCAGCCGTCTGGTTTCATCGGTAATATCGATAGCGTCTTGCAATAAATCCCGTAATTCGTCAAACAGTTTACGCATGTTCTGTTTCATGCCGTAAGTTGTTAGGCTTTTACTCATTTCCTGCCTGGTTCGTAAAATGATGTCGTCTATTTTTTCTTTGGCGAAACTATCAATTAACATTTTGGCTTGTACATTAAACACTAAGCGGCTAGCTTGAAAGTTTTCAACATTAGCCATATAAGTATTTTGACGATCCCGTGTTTCAGCCATCAGTTTGCCGGTCATTTCCCGGTTGTCGAAATCTATTTTTTTAAATTCTTCCAGATGTACGCGGGCATTGCTGATATTACTTTCAGTTAATTTAATGGATTCGCTAACTAAAAAACCGATTTCTTTTTCGACCACTCCGGTAAGAATTTGGCGTCTTTGGTCAAGAATGTCGTTGGAAAGATAGTCTTCCAGTGGTTTTAAGCGGCTTTTTTCCAATAGCGATTCATCGCTTTTTACTTTGGCGAGGAGAGCCTGTTTAGCTGAAACAGGAAAAATGACTTCGGTTTTAATATTTAAAGTCGTTGCGGATGTTTCAATTTGTTTTTGTATACTGGCTTCGTACCCGGTTTCACCAGCCAGATCGTCCCACATTGAATCGATCTTGTTCATGACCACCGCCAGTCCTTGACGTTGGCCGTGAGAGCGGCAAACGTGGCTTTTCCACATTTCAAGATCGCTTTTTGTGACACCTGTGTCGGCAGAAAGTACAAAGATAATAGCTTGTGCGCTTGGCAGCATGCTTAAGGTCAGTTCCGGTTCTGTGCCTAGAGCGTTTAGACCCGGTGTATCCAGAATGCAAAGCCCTTCTTTCAAAAGCGGATGCGGGAAGCTGATCAATGCATGACGCCAGCATGGCACCTCAACAAATTCAGGATTGATGGCGCCGTGCTCCATGGCATCCTGTTCGTTCCATAAACCCAGTTTATCGGCAACTTCTTTGCTGACTCGCTTAACGGCCACTAATTCCTTGAATACTTCCTGCATTTGAGTAGGAGAATCGCAGTTAAGCTCAATTTGTGTCCATCGATCCGGTTTCGCCTTGTAATCCATTAACGAGATGTCTTCAAAACGGCTTTCAATATTCAGTAGACGTATATAGCTACCGTCTGTTTCATCCCAAAAGATCTCGGTCGGACACATGGTGGTTCTGCCCGGCGCAGATGGCAGAAGCCTGACTCCGGTTTCTGCAAAAAACAGCGAATTGATCAACTCGGTTTTGCCGCGGGAAAACTCAGCCACAAAAGCCAATGTGATGCGGTCGGTCTGTAATCCTTGCAAAATATGCAGGAGAGAATTAGTGCTTTGGGCGTCATTAAAGTTATAACGGCTACGCCATTCCCTGTACATATCAACTGCTTGCATCAACTGTTCACGCCAGTGTGAATATTCAAACAATTGTTCTTTAAATTTCATACTACCCATGACAAACCTTATGTGCGGACGGACTCAATATATGCAGCAAATTGTGTAAGTTAAGTTTATACCATTTAAACAATAAAGGTAGGTGCTTGGATTTCAGGCTTGAATACCATACTGCTGGCGATATACATTTATGATAGCTAATTTTTCAAATGTTTTGTCGTTTTGTTCTAGGAATTCGATGATGTTGCTCAAAGAAATGATAGCCACTACCGGAATACCGAACTGTATGGATACTTCTTGTACGGCAGATAATTCATTTTGGCCTTTTTCCTGGCGATCCAATGCGATTAAAACACCAGCTGCAGTTGTATTAGCTGCATTGATAATCTCTACAGACTCCCTGACAGACGTGCCCGCGGTAATGACGTCATCAATAATCCAGACTTTGCCTTGTAGCGGTGCGCCCACCAAAACCCCTCCTTCGCCATGATCTTTTGCTTCCTTGCGGTTAAAGGCAAAAGGAATATCGCTTTTTATACGGGAATAAGCGATTGCAGTTGAGCTGACCAAGGGAATGCCTTTGTATGCCGGGCCGTAAAGCATGTCGGCTTGATAATTGGAATTGATCAGGGCTTGTGCATAAAATTGACCTAGTTTGTCTAGTTGAGCCCCGCTGTTAAATAATCCGGTATTAAAAAAGTATGGGCTGATGCGTCCGGATTTAAGTTGGAATTCGCCGAACTTAAGGACTCCGCAATCAATAGCGTATTGAATAAATTCTAGTTGATAATCAAGCATAATCAGGATATGAACAATTCAGAAAGGCCGATCATTATAACCGGTCGGCATTAAGCTATGAACTTTTCCAAAATGTCGTCCAGAAAATTCCAGCCATTTTCCGAACAAAAAATTTGCTGTTGTTGCTCAATTAGTAGTTTTTGCGCCAAGCATTGGCTTAATCCCGGTTCCAGGCTGCTTCTATTTAAGTTGGTCAGCCTTTGGTAATCG
>Ga0181508_1187462_pt1 | contig 12817 bp, 10 predicted proteins | sample PEATcosm2014_Bin_15_FD_135916 | JGI IMG/M metagenome (GOLD analysis project Ga0181508, IMG submission 135916) | Metatranscriptome of peatland microbial communities from MTU Mesocosm Facility, Houghton, MI, USA - PEATcosm2014_Bin10_10_metaT... | ecosystem: Environmental > Terrestrial > Soil >... | reverse complement strand
CGCTAATCTCCGTTCAAATAAAACCAAACGCAAATCGGGTTTTGTAGCCCCCATCATAATTTTTTGGTCATTTTCATCAAAATTTAATCAAACGCCTAGTCTTTCTCTCATTTTGACTCAGTATCATTTGTACTCAGTTATGGGGTAATTCGTTTATCGGTTCCCTATCATGATTTGGTTGTACGGTTTCTGCCGTACGGAATCTCAATTCAAGAAACAGAGGTTATCAGCATGCCACTCGGTTTGGGTAATATCTTTAACGGTCTATTCAAACAATACGGTCACACAGTAATTTTGTTACTGCGGCTGCTTGACGTATGCATGCTATTGGCGGCAGCCTGGATCACCCATTATTTTTGGCTTAGAAGTTTCTATATCGATCAGGATTATCGCGTAGTCATAGTCCTGGGTGTGTTAGGCGCCATTATATTTTTCGAAAATGCTCAGGTTTACAGCCCCTGGCGCAATGACGCCATGCGAGGTGAATTTCAACGCATCGTTAGCGCCTGGATACTGGCCTTGATCTCGGTGATTTCAATAGTCGTTATGATGCGCATGCATTTCTGGTTCGGCTCAAGTTACCGCTGGATTGCCTCCTGGGGTGTGTTAGGTTTAATGATGGTGCTGACGGCGCGCAGCATCGTTTCCGGAGTATTGAGCTGGATGCGCTTAAAAGGCTGGTCTCAGGGCCGAATAGTCATGGTAGGATTAAATCACATGGCAATTGCCGCCGCCAGCCAACTTAATCACTCCGCCTGGGCTGGATTACAGGTAATTGGTTATGTTGATGACCGGACTGAAAATCGCCATGCCTTGATGGATGTCAATCTGCCCAGACTTGGCGATTTAGCAGACTTGCCGGCCCTGATAACTAATCAAAGGATTGATGAAGTTTGGATAGCAGCCTCAGGTGATACTTTGGCGGAACGTACCCAGCACCAATTAAGGCATTTGCCTGTCAGCATACGCTTGGTGGTAGATTGTTTTGCCTACAAACAAAGCAAGTTTTTAAGTTTGAACACGGTAGCCGGTATTCCGACTTTGGATGTGTCTGTGTCGCCTTTGCACGGTATTAACCGCTATGTCAAAGAAATTGAAGATCGCTTGCTGGCTTTGATTCTATTGTTACTTATCAGCCCCTTAATGTTGGTTATTGCCATAGGCGTCAAAATTAGTTCGCCCGGTCCGGTGTTTTACAAGCAGATCAGAGTGGGTTGGAATAACCGTAAATTTGTCATGTTGAAATTTCGTTCCATGCCAGTTGATGCTGAAAATAAATCCGGCGCGGTATGGGCAAAGTCCGGCGAAAACAGAGCTACGCCGTTTGGAGCATTGTTACGTAAAACCAGTCTGGATGAACTGCCGCAATTGATCAACGTGTTAAAAGGCGATATGTCATTAGTCGGCCCAAGGCCGGAAAGACCTGATTTTGTCGAATTGTTTAAGGATCAGGTGCCTAACTACATGAAAAAACATATGGTTAAGGCGGGAATCACCGGATGGGCGCAAGTGAACGGTTGGCGAGGCGATACCGATTTGAATATGCGCATTGAACACGATTTGTACTATATCCAGAATTGGTCAGTTTGGTTTGATCTGGAAATTGCCATGCGTACATTCATTTTTGGTTTTGTTAATAAAAATGCCTATTGAGAGAAGAATAATGATCAACTTGCTGCCAAATATAAGATTTATTCCAATGTTAGTGTTGCTGGTATGGATACTGATTTCAATACAAGCCTGTTCGCTGGTTCCGGGTATGCAAATGCAGTCTGAGAACAATTTAACCGAAGTTGAGGCGCCTGTATTCAAAAATGGCGGGTTTGTTAAAGAAAAAGTCAAAATCACGCCTATCACTGCGGATTTAATTATAGAGCAGGGCAAAATTCGGCATGATTTCGTCAATAATTTGCCTTTGGCGGAACCTCAAAATGTTTCATATTTGATTGGTCCGCATGACAGGTTGCAAATTACCGTCTGGGATCATCCGGAACTCAACGATCCGGGCGGTGAAAAGATTTTGCCTGAATTGGCAGGAAAAACAGTTGATGACAATGGCGAGCTTTATTACCCTTATCTCGGCAATGTGCCGGTGGCCGGTAAAACCGTTAGTGAAGTTAGAGCCTTAATGACCGGAGAACTATCCAGATATTTCAAGAAAGTTAAACTGGATGTGCGGGTGCTTTCATACCAAAGCCATAGAGCGGTGGTTGTCGGAGAAGTCAAAACACCCGGCATTCAAACCATGAACGATACGCCTCTTACAGTTGCCGAAGCAATCAGCCGGGCAGGCGGCATTACCCAGGAAGCGGATACCAGTAGCGTAGATTTGGCCAGAAACGGCAAATTATACAAAATTGACGTATTGTCTTTATACGAAAAAGGCGGTCTCAGTCAGAATTTATTGCTAAAGGATGGCGATGTTTTAAACATTCCGGATCGTAAGGACAATAAAGTTTACGTGTTGGGGGAAGTGGGTAAACAGCAATCCATACAAATTAACAAAGGCAAAATGTCTTTAACTCAGGCCATTGCGGAAGCGTACGGTGTTGAGGGAGTTACTTCCAGACCGGACGAGATTTTTGTGATACGCCCAGGTTTTACCAATCCTGAAATTTTTCAATTAAGAGCCAATTCTCCAGATGCCTTGATCTTGGGTGATGAGTTTCCTTTACAGGCTCATGATACGGTTTATGTCGGCACTGCCGGTGTAACTCAGTGGTCCAGAGTGCTAAACCAAATTTTACCTTCGTCCTTTATCTCGGCTATGACGTCCGCAACTATCATGAGCGGCTTATAGAGAGGATTAAAGTCTAAAAAATACTTTATGAATAGAGACAATTAATGAATTCACCAAACTTTATCAAACCTTTGCCAACGTTAAGCGCTAATTTTATCAATGAGCAAACTGTTAGCATGCGCGATTATGTGGATTTATTGGCGGAAGGTAAAAAAATTATAATAACGACAGTTGTCATTTTCCTGACAGTTTCATTGATATATCTTATTCTGGCGCCAAGAACCTATAAAGCCGACGCATTACTCAGAATTGATAAGGACAAAGCCTTATTGTCTGCGCCATTGCGAGGTCATGCCAATTCGACCTCGGAAGAAGCGGATAATCCTCGGGCTCAAAGAGAGGTCGAACTGATTAGGTCTCGTTCGGTATTGGGTAAAGTTGTTGATGATTTAAATTTAACCATTGAATCCAAACCGGTTTATTTTCCGGTAATCGGCAATCCGATAGCCCGTAAACACAAAGGATATGAAGCTATCTCTAACCCTTGGTGGGGTTTTAACAAATGGGCCTGGGGCGGTGAAAAACTTCAGGTGGCTACCTTTAACGTACCGGATCGCTATCTGGATAGCGAGTTTACTTTGGTCGCCCTTGAAGCCGGCAGATTTTTACTGCTTAGCCCTGACAACAAACCTATTATTGAAGGTTCTGTTGGTGAAACCTTATCAGCAGACCTTAATGATGACACGCCTATCCAACTCAAAGTAATTGAGCTCGACGCCCATGAGGGAACCCACTTTGAGTTAATTAAGAAAACCTCTCTAGCGGCGATTGACACCCTGCAAAAAGCCTTTTCAGTTAAAGAAGTTTCTAAAGATACCGACATATTAAGTGTTGAGCTTAAAGGAGCCGATCCGGTTACGCTGGCTAAATCAGTCAATGACATTGCCAACATTTACGTTAACGCCACCATTAACTGGGAATCGGCAGAAGCTTCCCAGAAGTTAACTTTTCTTGAAAATCAATTACCTATTGTTAGGGATAGGCTTGAAAAGGCGGAATTAACTTTAAGCAATTACAGACAACAGCATGGCGCTGTCGACATAACGGCTGAAGCGGAAATTTTAATGAAGCAAGCTGCAGAGATGGAAACCATGAATATCCAGCTCAAGCAAAAGTATGAAGAACAAAGCCAATTGTTTGAAGACGCGCATCCCGATATGGTTGCCTTAAAAGCCCAAATGAAGCGCGTGGACCGCAAGTTGGCGGAGTTGGAAAAACGCATTAAGGATTTGCCTAAAACCCAACAAAATATGGTGACTTTGTCCAGAGATGTGCAAGTTAATACCGAACTGTATACGTCATTGTTAAATAGCGCTCAAGAGCAGCGTATTGCTGCAGCCGGATCAATTGGCAAGTCCCGTATAGTGGATTACGCCGTGGCCCCTGAACAACCTTACTGGCCTAAACCGGGTTTATTATTGGCGATATCGGTTTTGCTAGGTATGACAATGGGCTCTGCAATCGTTTTTCTCAGACATTCCATGCAGAGGCACCCAAACTTTCCGGCATATCTTGAACATCACGTCGGCCTGCCATTGTTTGCGGCTATTCCGCATAGTAAACAACAAGGTCACATGACGAGATTCATTGCGGAAGGCAAAGGCAAAGCGCCAGGGATTCTGGTCAATAACGATCCACTGGATATTACCGTTGAATCATTGCGAAGTTTTCGGACAACACTTGAATCCACATTAGCTAACGAAGAAAGTCAGGTGATTATGTTAAGCAGTCCTGCCCCGGGAATGGGCAAATCATTTGTCAGCGCTAATTTAGCAGCTTTGCTGGCAAGCATTAATAAAAGAGTGTTAATTATTGACGCAGATATGCGGAATGGCCGTTTGCACGAAACATTCGCAGTATACGGACGGCCGGGTTTTTCTGATTTGCTAAGTGGAAAAGCCAATCTAGACGACATCATAATCAGTTTGCCCAATGTCGGCGTGGATTTTATACCAAGGGGAAATCTAGTCACCAATCCGGCAGAGTTGTTAGTGCTTGGTAACCTGGAAGGCATTCTGGAACAGCTTAAAAGTTTTTACAATCATATTGTAATTGATTCTCCACCGGTACTGGGCGCCACAGATGCCGTCGTTATGAGTAAACATGTCAATGCCATGTTTCTGGTTGTTAAAGATGGCCGTTATACAGCTCAGGAACTGGAGGTAACTTATAAACGTTTTCAACAAATAGGCATTCAGCCTAAAGGATTCATTATGAACGACATGAAAGAAAGTTCATCGTATTATCCATATTATGGTTATAAGTACAGCCGCCCGGAAAGCCAGCAGAAAAATTCCGCGGCATGGCTAGTCGGCTATCCGGGATTAGGCAACTTGTTTGGCAATCATCCGGACAAGAACAGCGATTATTCGCTGGCTGAAAATATAGACACGCCTGTAGTTGAATCTTCCTCAAATCCGGCATGATAATCCGCTTTGAAAAAGATTTGCCTATGTTGTTGTTTGTACTTGTAAGCATGTCAACGCTGGCTTCCTTGCCTCAGGTCGAATCGGCCTGGAATGGAGTCAAGGAAGTCTATGGCGATCAGGATTTCGGCATGAGAATTTTTCGCGAATTGATGCTGGCCGTCATCGTGACCTATCTGTTTCTGGAAAAACGATTACGCAAAGGCATTTTGATTACGCCTGTTTTCGCTTTTTTTAATGTACTGGCTGTCTATGTGCTGGTTGAGTTTGCCTATGCATTATATTTAGATCTGCCTTGGGTGGTTCCAACTGCCGGACTAAGAATATTTGAATATATACCGTTGGCTTTAATTGGTTTTGTAGTCAGCCGATTAAATGCCGGCGAATACATTATTGGTCAATTTGCCCGATACCTGCGTTTTTACATAGTGATAGAGGCAGTGCTTGCCATTGCCCAGGCCTTATGGGCGCCTCCACTATTTGGAGTGTCATTTTTAGGTGGCGGCAGACCGTTTGGCACGTTCGTCAGCCCGAATTTGTTCGGAGCCACTATGGCGACTTGCGCATTGGTATTTTCCTTAGCGCCAAATATGCGCAAGTGGTTGGCTATTAGTGTGTTTTTAGCGTTATTAAGTGGCTCCAGAACAGCTTTTATCAGTTCGCTTCTGGTTATATTTTTTCAAATTTATGCCGTGTTTAAACCCAGAGATCGCTGGGCATTGCTTATACCGGCTCCTGTTCTGGCTGTCGGAGCATTAATTTTGGCTTCCAGTCCCTTGTTGAGCGGGCGGGATGACGCTAATCCGACAGAAGACGGCAGAATTGATTTATGGATTAGAGTGTTTTCAAACTATATACACGATCCTATTGATTTGCTGTTTGGCTGGGGATTGGGATTAAGTTCGAACACCATTAATATCCTGTATGGGGCAGAGCATTTCCCCGGACAGTTTGATTCGGACAGTCTTTATTTGTTTTTGCTGAATGGTTACGGCTTGATAGGGTTAGCGGCATATATCGGTTTTCTGTGGTTAAGTTTTCGTGTTTCAGGTCACCATCGCAAAGGTCTGGTGATGACGTTTATTTTTGTTGCCGGGCTGACATTTAATATGTGGGAGTATTTTCCGCAGAATGCCGTTTTGATGCTAATGTGGGGAATGGTTTTGGGAACCGGGAGTATTCCGGAAATATTACCAGCGGCTAATGGCAGTTTTGTCCAACCGGATTGTGCTTATGAATCAGAATCCATTCAATAAATGCGCAACAGTTTCGGTGATTAAGATAAAGGCGAAACCATGGTTTTAATAAACAAAGAAAAACGGCTGTATATCGATGCTTTTTGGGTGCTGGCCGGACAATTTGTTTCTGGACTGGCTTTATTGGCAGGAATTAGAATTCTGACAGAATTAGTCTCGCCTGATGTTTATGGTCAAGTGGCGCTATTTAACGGTTTTGTGGCCCTCGGGGTAGCGGTGTTTTCATATCCGTTTATTTGCGCGGGAATGAGAATATTGCCCGAATGTGCCGATTCCCAGCGTTACGATTTGTTAATGCAGCAGATTTATTACCTTACAACAAGATCTATATTCGTAGCGATCGCAATTTTTTTATCAATTGGCGGGGTTTATTGTCTTGGTAGCAAAGACAACTTCTGGTTGTTTGTGTTAGCAAGTTTGCTGCTGGTGGTGACAGTACGGCGTGAGCTTGGCGTGCAATTATTGATAGGAGACCGTCAACATCGCAATGCCAGCCTTTGGCAGATTACCGACAGTATTATCAGGCCGTTGTTTGCCATTATGATGGTCTGGTATGTCGGCAATCATGTTGAATGGATATTGTTTGGATACGTTCTGGCCGGTGTAACGGCAAATCTTCCGGCTAATTGTTTTCGGCGAAAACATGAACAATCTGAAAATCAGCAAGCGCCGGTGATCAAATCAAAATTCGGCCAAGAAATACTTGCTTACGCCTTGCCGCTGATTCCAATGGAATTGATATTTTGGATCAATGGTTTGGGAGACCGGTATGTCATTGGTTATATGATGACAGCTGCCGATGTAGGTTTGTACGCCGCTACTTATACCATTATTAATGAGGCGTTTAATCGTAGCGCCATGGTATTGCTACGCACATTTCAACCGGTTTATTTCCAATTATTTTCTGCTGAACAACGCACTAAAAGTTATCAGACCTTATGGACGTGGATATTCTGCACTATCTGTTTAGGCGTGCTAGGTGTCGTTATTGTCGATTTTACCAAGCAATGGTTGTCTGAATTGTTACTGGCCAAGTCTTACCATACTTCGGTAGAACTGATGACTGTTATCGCCGGCGGTTGCGCCTTGAATGCTTTAGGCACCGTATTATCACAACCCTTGCTGGCTAGAAAACAGACCAAGCTGGTTCTATTGGGGAGAACTTCCGGGGTGTTGACTGCCGCCATTGCCATTCCGGTATTGGTGGCGCATTTTGGTTTGTTTGGAGCGGCCTTGGCTAATCCTATCTATTTTGGCGTAGAAGCTTTTGTGTTGGGGATACTTGCCAAACCCTGGCGTAATTGCCAAAGCGGATTTCAATATCAGTTAAACAATTCAAGCATCAAATTAACAGTGTAATTGGAGGATAGAAATATTTTCAAGATTAAGCGTGGTTAAAGAATTCTAGTTTTAAGCTTTAAGGGGAAAGATTATGGCAGGCACGACAACAATATCTGAGATTTACGGAGATTTTTTGCACAACTGTGTGTGTTGCGGCACAACGGATATTAGATTTTGGGGAAGCAAGAATTTTCAATACACCAATCGTGTCAATGATCAGGCATTTCAAATTTATCGCTGCAATCATTGCGGCTCAGGGTTTTTAAATCACCCGCCGCATAATAAATGGCTGGAATCAATTTATCAACATTCAGGACAGGCATTGAATGATGCTGTCAGCCTGAGAGAAGTGCTGGAAACCGAGACTGATTTTCCAAATCGCGCTTTAGATGCGAAACGCATAGTGGGTTATGCTAATTTATATAACACATCCAACAATAATTTTGCTTTGGATATTGGTTCAGGCTTCGGTTTTTATACTCATGCACTTAGGAAGCTCGCCTATTGGACGGTTAGTATCAATCCGGGCAAGCTGGAAAACCAGGTGTTTACAGAAATGAATGGCGACGAACCATTAGCCATTATGTTTGAACAGTATCAATGCACCGCACAGTTCGGCATCGTCATCATGTCTCAAGTTCTTGAGCATTTGCTGGAACCTGACCGTGCAGTCAAAAAAGTCCATCAATTGCTGGAATCCGGAGGAGTATTGGCTTGCGCAGTGCCCAATTACAATTCATTTCTGGTCAAACTGCTTGGAACCAAGGATAACGCATGTTTGTGGATACCGGAACATGTCAATTATTTTACCGTTGACGGGCTGTCAGCTTTGTTAAAAAGAAATGGTTTTAAAATAGTCAAAACCCAGCAAATTACCAGGATACCATTTAATGCGCTCAGCAAAAGATTGGGTTTAACCGGTTTTTCTGCAAAAGTAGTCAATTACCTGCTGAAATATTTACAAATACCCTTTGTCCACTTGATGAATGTTTTGGGTCTGGGTATTTACATTAATGTCTACGCAATAAAGAAATAAAAGATTTCATGAGCCTTTAATTTTATGCATGAAATTAACCAAACTATCGTGATATTAACTAAAAACGAGGCTGATAATCTGCCCAAGTGTTTGTCGGCAATTCCGGCAAATTATCCTGTGGTGATTGTCGATTCTGGCAGTACGGATAGCACTGTTGAAATAGCCAAATCACATGGGTGCAGGGTTTATTCCAATCCCTGGCCGGGATTTGCCGGACAGCGTAATTTCGCCATCGATCATTGTGAGATTACCACCCCCTGGATACTGTTCGTTGATGCCGACGAAATTTATCCTGAGGAATTTTACCGGTGGCTGGAAACTGACGGTGCTGTTCTAAACGGCGTGGATGTAATGATGATTCCTTCCATACTGTATCTGCGTGGTAAACGGCTTAATCATGCTCCCGGCTATCCGATTTATCATCCCAGACTGGTTCGTATCGAAACCGTCCGCTTCGTAACAAACCATACCGGCCACGGTGAAGCTGTCATAGACAGCTGCCGAATCGCTTATAGCCGGATTCCATATCTGCATTATTTCTACGATGGGGAAATTGTGGAATGGATGCATAAACATATTGAGAAAGCCAAGCTTGAAGTTAAACTCAAACCGACAAACGGGGCGGTTCTTACCAATCGCGGCAAGCTTAGCTTATTGCTTGGACGTTCCTGCATCAGAGTTTTTGGGCGGTTTTTTTACCATTTTATATTTCGGGGCGGCATTTTAGACGGTATGGCAGGGCTTGAGTTTGCTCTGATGTTTACCTGGTATGAAGTGACCATTTATTTGCAGGCCAAATCGGATGCTTTAGTTGTAAGGAGTTGAAAATGAAAGTTTCATTAGTGCTGGCAACCTTAGGCAGAGATATCGAAGTTGTGGAATTCATGAAATCGCTGCTTTATCAAAGTTATAAAAACTTTGAATTGATTATTATCGATCAGAATCAGGACGGCAAAATCGATACTTTAATCAAACCCTTCATGCCATGTTTTGCTATTAAACATATTAAAGTCAATTTTGTGGGTAATTCCAGAGCCAGGGATTACGGGATCGGCATGGCTAAAGGCAGAATTGTGGCTTTTCCTGATGATGACTGCGTTTATGATAAAGACGTCTTGCAAGAAGTTGTCAACGAATTTACCCTGCAAAAACAATTAGCAATACTGGTTGCAGGTTCTTACGAATTTGCGTCTTCACGGTTTAGCGTAGGCGTAAATAGCCGTAATGCCCGCTATTTTTCACGCTTCAGGATGATGGGTGTTGAGTTTACCCAGTTTTTTGATCTGGAAAGAATAGACGCCAGCCAGTTTTATTTTGACCATGAATTTGGTATAGGCTCCAAATATTCCGGTGCGGAAGGCTTTGAGCTTTTATATCGGCTACTGCGCACAGGAAGTTTGGCCTTTTATAATCCTAAAATCCGGATTTACCATGCCAACAAGGATCATTATAAATATGGTACTGCAAGAATGTTGATGTATTCCACCGGGATTGGCGCTTACATCAGAAAATTCGCCAATCAGAGAGATATTTTTATTCTGTACTACATCGCCAGAAAAATGTTTATTGCGCCTTTTTTGAAAATGATATTGGCGCTGGTTTTATTCAATCCCAAAAAGCTGGCTTATTATTTTTATAACCTGATTGGGGTTTGGCGCGGATTCCTGGAATATGGCAGATAACTTTGCTGACTAACGGTAAAATAAATAATAACAGGAGAATTGTTATGGATGTTGGTGTGGTTGCAACCCATTTTCCACCGGCAAAAGGCTATGGCGGAGTCTCAACAACTGCCGGGGTATTAAGCAGGGCATGGGCTGAAAAAGGTTATCGGCAAACTCTGGTGGTGTCTGATGAATCTATCGGCGGCAGGCTCAATAACGAAACTGTGTTTGTGAATAATTTAATCGATATCGGATTATACAAGTGTTATTGGTTTAGGCGGTGGGGATTTGGACTGGGAGCTATTCCTAAAATCTGGCGGTTATGTGTGCAGGCGCCGGTTGTTTATGTGCATGGAATCGCCACTTGGCCTTCCACTTTGGCCGCAGGTTTCTGCGCCTTGCTTAAAAAGCCGTTCATGGTAGCGGTGCATGGTGGGCTTATGCCGGAACATGTGGCGCTGATACGGCGCAAAAAACCTTTGAAATGGCTGTTTTACCGGTTTTTAACTTTTCCTAGCTTACGCCGCGCCATTGCCGTGCATTGCACCAGTGTCACGGAAGCTGAAGGAGTGCGCGCCGTGCTGGCTGATCAGGCCAGGATTGTTTTGATTCCTAACGGTATAGATTATCAGGATTATCAAGTTGCGAATTACCCAACAGAAATAGGCGTGCAACTGTGTTTTTTAGGCCATATACAACCGGAAAAAGGCATTAACGCTTTTATCAAAATTTGGCTGAAAAACCGGAATCCGGCTGATCGCCTGGTAGTTGCCGGTACAAGTGCGGACGACGATTATTTCAGTGAATTTTTATCCTTATTGGCTCAGTCCGAAGGCGCTATCCGTTATTTAGGTTATCTGCAAACCGATGAGGTTAAAAATTTGCTGGCGGCCAGTCATTATTTGATTTTGCCTTCCGGATTGGAGGAAGAAGGCGGCATGCGTGAGAATTTCGGCAACGTTGTGGCGGAGTCGCTTGCGGCCGGCCGGCCGGTACTGGTCACGCGTGGTTTGGCCTGGGATCATCTACCAAGTTATGGAGCCGGTTTGGTTTTTGAAAGAGATGAAAATTCCGTTATGGAAGTTTTGCGTAAAATCAACAATATAGATCAAGCCGAATGGGAGATGATGTCAAACTATGGCAGAGCTTACGTAGAACAAAATTTGCACCCAATCAAGCTTGCTGAGAAAATTTGGCAGGTATTAAACAATCCGGATCAACCCGGCGATTTTTTTTACCGGCTGAAGGAAACGGCGGTATGACCAAGATAGCAGTGATTGTGCCTACGCTTAACGCCGGAAAGCGCTGGCTAGACTGGTTGCAGGCTTTCGCCAGGCAAAACATAACTGCCGAGTATCGATTAGTGGTGGATTCTTCTTCTGATGACGATACTTTGGAATTAGCTAAAGCATATGGGTTTGAGCGCCATGTGATTGCCAAAGCTGATTTTAATCACGGCGGCACCCGTCAACTTGCGGTTGATTTGCTGCCTGAGGCGGATATTCTGGTTTTTTTAACCCAAGACGCCATATTAAATAATCACGACGCCATTGATAACTTGGTAAAGTGTTTTGCCGATCCGCTAATCGGCGCCGCATATGGCCGCCAACTGCCGCATCTAAATGCCGGCTCAATTTCCGCCCATGCCAGATTATTTAATTATCCTGATAAAAGTCAGATTCGCAGTTTAAGTGATAAACAAATTTTCGGCATTAAAACGGTTTTTATTTCCAACTCTTTTGCGGCTTATAGAAGAAGCGCACTGTTGGAAGTCGGCGGTTTTCCAATTGACACCATCATGAATGAAGATACATATGTAGCCGGAAAAATGCTGGTTGCCGGCTGGAAAATGGCATATTGCGCTGAAGCTCAAGTCTTTCACTCCCATGACTATACCTTTAATCAGGAGTTGAATCGCTATTTTGATATAGGGGTTTTCCATGCTCATACCACTTGGTTGCAAAACACCTTTGGAGGAGCATCCGGTGAGGGGTGGCGTTTTGTTAAATCGGAACTTGGTTTTCTGCTTAGAACTGCGCCGTGGCTGATTCCTTCTGCGTTAATCAGAACAGTTTTAAAGTGGTTAGGCTACAAATTAGGCAAAACAAGTTTATACGGTTTGCCGATTGCAATTTGTCGAACGTTAAGTTTACATAAAAATTATTGGTTTAAATATCAAAAAAGCAGTATGTGATTCCTAGCAATCTGAATCACGCGCGATTCTTCTCCACCAAACTGTAAGCTCAGCAGGTTCGGCATAAAAATCATCTAAGCTTTTATTAGCTTTTCAAAAT
>Ga0181508_1455643_pt1 | contig 12922 bp, 15 predicted proteins | sample PEATcosm2014_Bin_15_FD_135916 | JGI IMG/M metagenome (GOLD analysis project Ga0181508, IMG submission 135916) | Metatranscriptome of peatland microbial communities from MTU Mesocosm Facility, Houghton, MI, USA - PEATcosm2014_Bin10_10_metaT... | ecosystem: Environmental > Terrestrial > Soil >... | reverse complement strand
CTTTTCCATCAGCGCCGCGTAGCGGGCTTAATAACAAAGATCCACCTCTTAAACTTTTAGCATCCCCTATGGAGGACACAGTTACATCGATTTTTTGACCAGGCTTGGCAAAAGGCGGTAACTCGGCGTGGACACTGACAAAAGCCGAGTTTTTGGTTTTTGGGTCGGTGCCGATAGGCAAAGTCAGCCCCATATGCCCCATCATGCTGACCAGGCCTTGTGGGATAAATTTCGAGGTGTTATCACCGGTTTTAGTCAGACCGGTAACAATCCCATAACCAACCAGTTGGTTAGTGCGCACCCCTGATATAGATGTTAAATCCTTGATTCTTTCAGCGACCGCAGAATTTGAACACATTAATAACAAGATACATAACATTATGTTTTTCATAAGTCTTCCTCATTCAAAGATTAAAAAGGAAACCAAGGGCTGTTAAAAATTCTGGACATCCACCCTGCTTTGCTGGAGTCTGCCATATTGCCGTCACCGGTATACATAATGGTGGCGTCCGCAATCGATGTTGATGGAACAGTGTTGGATACGCTGACATCTATTGGCCTGACAATCCCGGACAGACGAATATACTCATTGCCATCATTCAGTGTCACCCTCTTCTCTCCACGCACTCTTAAATTGCCGTTTGGCAGCACTTCTACAACTGTGACACTAATGCCGCCTGTCAAGCTGTTACTTTGGTCGGCTTTGCCTGTGCCTTGATTGGAACGGGTGATATTATATGCGCCGCTGACATTTGAATTGGTTCCAAGAGCCGCTTGACTGGCGAGACCAAACAAAGTCGGCGCGCTTCCGGTAGTGGTAATGGCGGCATTTTTTGAGGCATTCATATCTGCTTGTTTATTGGCCGCAGTAGCCTCGGTCAATGTTACGGTTAAGACGTCCCCTACCCGTCTGGATTTGATGTCTTCAAATAAACGCATATCATGATCGGCTTGATATATGGCGCCATTACGTTGAAGCGGCGGTCTTAAATCTGCGGGTTGTACCGGAGCAAAATCGGGATCACGTCTGGGTAATGTATCGCAGCCATTCAATAAAATCACAACACCTATCATCGGCAAAAATTTGCCGCTTTTAAAGATACCCAATAGGCTGGACATTTTCATTTTATTGGTCTCGACTAGAGTTGTTGAGTAGCAAAAGACAACATTTGATCGGTTGTGGAAATCGCTTTCGAATTAACCTCATAAGCCCTTTGAGTTTCGATCATATTCACCATTTCTTCCACGACATTGACGTTAGAGGTTTCCAAAGAGCCCTGCGTCAAACTGCCGAATTCATTTTCACTTGGCGTACCAATAATAGGCGTTCCACTAGCCACAGTTTCTCTGAACATATTGTCGCCAACCGGTTCCAAGCCGGCCGGATTTATAAAATCGGCAGTTTGAATCTGTCCGATTTGATTAGCCGACGCAGACCCGGGCTGTGTAACTGTAACGGTGCCATCCTGACCGATAGTTACGCTTAAAGCATCCTGAGGCACCGAAATGACCGGAGTAAGCGTAATCCCCCCTGATGTGACAATTTGTCCTGTTGAATCAAGCTGGAAAGTTCCGTCCCGGGTGTATTGAGTATCACCATTAGGCATTAATATCTGAAAAAATCCACGCCCATTGATGGCGACATCAAGCGAATTTCCAGTTTGCAAAATGTTTCCCTGAGTATGAATTTTTTCTGTGGCGACTGATCTGACACCGGTTCCTAGTTGCAAGCCGGTGGGCAATTGAGTATTTTGGCTGGTTTGTCCACCGGCTTGCCTAACATTTTGATACATGAGATCCTGGAATATAGGTCTGTCAGACTTAAAACCGGTTGTATTAACGTTGGCGATATTATTGGCTATCACAGCCATTCTGGTTTGTTGAGCATCCAAGCCGGTTTTGGCTACCCATAATGCGCGTTCTGTCATGGCACTCTCCTGATTTTTATCATGCTTTCATTTCGCTTCACGCCAGTTGTAATAATTGTGCTGAAGCAGAATCATTATCGGAAGCAGTTTTCATAACTTTGATCTGGTATTCATAGTTTCTAGATAATTCAATCATGTTTACCATTGCTGACATAATGTTGACATTACTGCTTTCTAAAGAGCCTTGCACCAATTTCACAGCTGGATCGGACTGTATGGGCGCAGGTTTGATTAAATGGAATAACCCGTCAGTTTTCTTTTCAAGATTTTTTGCATCAGGATTAACCAGCTTAATCTTATCCAGTATTGCCGTACTGGCGGGATTAGCGCCTTGGGCAATAGTGCTAATGGTGCCATCGCTACCAAAAATCACCTTTCTGGTTGGTGGGATGACAACCGGGTTGCCGGCATCATTCAATACTGTTAAACCGGAACCTGTCTGTAGCGTTCCTTGAGCATTAATTTGTAAATCGCCGGCTCTGGTATAAGCCTCAGTACCGTCAGCGCCTTTCACGGCTATCCAGCCATTCCCGTCAATGGCAACATCAAGTTCACGGCCGGTACGTTGCAGAGTTCCGGTTGCAAAACTGGAACCGGGGCGTTCAGACATAGAATAAGCTCTGGCCGGAAACCCGGGCCCATAGGAAGGCATGGAACGAAATTGCTCAAAATCGGATTTAAAAGCAGTAGTTTGAGCATTTGCAATGTTATTTGCGTTAGAAGTTTGAGCTATCAAAGTTTGTTTAGCTCCATTCATGGCAAGATATAAGCTGCGGTCCATAATCGATAAACCTTATAAAATAGTAAAAATTATATTTGCAAGATGCTTTGCATAATTTGGTTTTGTGTCGATATAGTTTTGGCATTAGCCTGATATGTTTGCTGAGCAATTATCAGATTAACCAATTCACTGGATAAATTAACATTTGACGATTCAACTGCTCCGGATTGTATGGTTCCAAAGTTGTTTGAACCCGCGGTGCCCAGAATTGGCGAACCGGAATTAGCACTTTGCGCCCAACTGCTATTACCAATTTTTTCCAGACCATTGGTGTTGGCAAAATTAGATAATGCGACTTGACCTAAGGGTTCTGCCCCGCCATTACTAAAATTGGCGGAAATGATGCCTTCCGCATTGATGCTGATTCCGGTTAATTGCCCTGCCGGCAAGCCATCCTGAGTCTGGGTATTAACACTAAAAGCCGATTGAACCTGGGTAGAACCTAAAAAATCCAGACTGCTGATATTAATTGGCGCAGCACCGGTTGCGGGCGACATGGTATAGGGACTTAAGGTATAAGCGCCTGAAGCAGGATTAATCAATTTGCCTGAAGTATTAAATGTTAACACTGCCGGGGTCGGAGTGGCGGTTAATGAAGTTGGAGCGGAAACTGTCGTGCCGGAAGTGCCTACATTTACCGGCGTTAAGTTATTGGGCGTAGCCGGCTCGCTCATGTATGTATACACATCCCATTGAGTGGTGCTGCCGGTAGAGGCTCCTTTGACATAATAAGTGGTCAAAATATGTGGCGACCCTAGCGAATCATAAATTGTTACCGAAGTCTGATTGTTATAGGTATTTGGATCTGTCGGACTAAACAATGACTGAGCGGTTGCGGCTGTGGAGACGGCGCTAGCTACTGTATTTTGAGCCGTTGTAGATGTTGCGGCAAGAGCGGTAACGTTTGCATCTGTTGACGGATCAGTACCGGCGGCAACATCTGCATTATATGCGGTATTGTAGTTTTCGGCAGCGGTGATATAGTTGCCAACAGCAGTGGTAACCGCTGCCGGAGCTGCTGCAGACGCACTATTGTACGCAGTTTGGGCATTGGTTAAAGCAGTCTGGTCAGCAACTGCCGTAGCACCGGTAGTACTGCCACCCGCCGCCGCCACAGCCAGATTATAGGTGTTTTGCGCTTTAACCAAAGTATTTGCAGCGGTCATGGCTGCATTTCCTGATGTTGCTATGGCATTTTGAGTTGCCGGATAGGTATCATTAGCGTTTAAATTGATAGCCAGATTTACATTGGTCGTTGCAGCCGGCGCACCTGTCAGCGTGTTGATTTTGATTGGCGTCAATACTCCTGTACTGAATCCGGCTGCGATGGAAGTGCCGTTTGGAGCGTATGCCATCAGGGCGTTGCCCTGATTATTGACTAAATAACCATTTGCATCCAAAGAAAACTCGCCATCACGAGTATAAGTCAAATTTGTGGTTTGAGTTGGGGTTTCCGCCATTGTAAAAAACCCGGAGCCGCTAATTGCCATATCAAGGTTGTTTGAGGTATTTTGTAAAGTACCCTGGATAAATTGCTGAGCATCATTTGCTACATTGACACCCGAACCAGGAGTAATGTTACTATTTCCGGACAAGCTTGAAGCGTAGACATCCGCAAATTCAGCAACTGATTGTTTAAATCCAACCGTGTTGGCATTAGCAATGTTATTTCCGGTAACTTGCAGATTATTGGATGCGGCGTTAAGACCACTTAATGCGGTTGCGAAGGACATAATAATTCTCCTGTATTTAAATAATTGAAGTAACCTTACTGAAAGGAACAGAACCCAAACCTTTTAAATTAACTTGTAAACCGCTGGAACCAGTACCAATTGTTACACTATCCACTACTGACTGGATATTGGTAGCAATAGCAGTATTTTTGCCATTTTCCATAGCGGTTACTTGAATGTTATAAACCCCTGGGGCCACAGTATTTCCATTAGTGTCAGTGCCATTCCAGGTAAAAGGCACATCCCCTGCCGATTGTGAATGTAAATCGATTTGACTAACTGTCGCACCGGTTGTTGGATCAGTTATGGTAACCTTGGCGTCTGAAGTTGCGGTTGTTAAAGTAAAATCACCTGAAATACTGCCGCCGGATGTTAAATAACCTTGAGTCCCTGGCGCTGAAACTGTTTGCCCCACCAAGCTGGAAGCCTGTAAGGCTTGATCAGAAGTAATGGAACTGGCAAGGCCCTGAAAAGAAGTCAGCAAATTGCCAATACCCGATACTGTACTAAACTGCGCCATTTGCGAAACAAAGGTATTACTGTCAGTTGGATTAGTCGGATCCTGATGGGTCAATTGAGTGGTCAGCAGCTTCAAAAAATCGGCTTGTGACAAAGATTGAGTTGCAGCTGTAGTATCTGTTGCGCTGCTGGCCGCTCCGGTACTGGAGCTACTATTAGAAGTTGTAGCTAGCCCAAGCGCATTAAAGGCGCTGAGTAAACTGGTTGTGTCGCTGGTTGACATATTGACTCCTTACTGACCTAATTTCAAAGTATCTAACAACATAGTTTTAGCAGTATTCATCACATCAACATTGTTTTGATATGAACGCGACGCCGACATCATATTGGCCATTTCTTCAATACTGTTGACATTGGGTTTATAGATATATCCGGTAGCATCCGCCATGGGATGATTGGGTTGATATTCCATTACCGGCGGCGCCTGGCTTTCCACTACGCCTAATACCTCTACGCCGCCTGTAGTATTGTTTTTATTGATAGTGTTATTTAATACAGCTGAAAAAACCGGCAACCTGGCTTTATAAACCTTATCAGCACTGTTACTGATAGTACTGGCATTGGCTAAATTGCTGGCCACCGTATTAAGTCTTACGTTTTCGGCATTCATCGCGCTGCCGGCGATATCAAATACTTTTAGTGCTGACATATTTATTGTCCTTTTATCGCTAACAGTAAATTGGAAAACTGACCCTTCAAAAAGCTCAAAGATGATTCGTACTGCACGGCGTTTTCAGCAAATTTTGCCTGTTCAATATGGCTTTCTACGGTATTCCCGTCTAACGAAGACTGCTGAGGGTTTCTATAAAGTACTTGCGCACCTAACACCACATTCTGTCCTGGCATATGCTCTTGTGACGTTTGTTGAAGCACAACCGCCGAATTATTAGAAGTATTGCCAAGGCTGTTGTTTAAGAGTGAATGAAAATCCAGATCACGAGCCTTATAATCAGGCGTATCCGCATTAGCCATATTGGCGGCAAGAATTTCCCCACGTTTTTCGCGTAGAACTAATGCTTGCGGATGTATGCCTAATACAGAATTAAAATTAATTGCCATGTCGAATGCCCCATGCTTTTTTTAAAATATAAGCAGAACACATGCCAAATTAATTTATTTGTGACATTTCATGATGATGTTGAAATATAAATAATTTTTTGTGGCGGCAAAATACATTAATTTGGCATGCGGCAATAAATTGCCCCTATGCATATGTCAAAAAAATGTCGTGCGCCGGATTAGCTGCTGAGAATACGGGCGAATAGTTTTGTAACAGAAAAATGGTAATTTAGAATAATCCAAGTTGCACCTGAGCAACTTCAGAAATCATGTCTCTCGACCAGGGCGGATCAAGCACAATTTCAATATTGACTGAATTTACCCCCGGCAAGGCGCGAATGGATTTTTCAACATCGGCTTGAATGACTGGCCCCATTCCGCATCCTGGCGCAGTTAATGTCATTTGCACATGCACATCGTTACCGCCGGTGGAATTAGCAGTGACCTGACATTGATACACCAGACCAAGATCAACAATGTTAACGGGTATCTCAGGATCGTAAACAGTTTTCATGACTTCCCAGCAGTTTTTTTCAACTGTCCGGGCATCTGTTTCTTCAACCAGAGTATGCAAAAGTTGAGTTTGTTTGCCAAGCGCATCAGCGTCATCCGCTGCGATACGAACTAAGTGTCCGTAATCCGTCAACACGGTGTAATTATTCCCCAGTGATTGGTGTATCGTAACTTCCTGACCTTTTGTTAAACTGCCTTGATGACCATCCGGTATGGTGACAATATTGACATCTCGGCTCAAAATTACAACTTCACGTTCTGCCATGGTATTTCCTAAATTTTAAAGGTTTGCGCATCGATTATTTTGCCTGTCACACCGAGACTGGCCTCGCTAAACAAATAACTGTAAAGCGATTTCAAACTATCCGGATGAGCTAATTGACTTTTACTTTCACCCGGAAAAGCTTTCTTCCTGGTAGGGGTATCCACTGGACCTGGCACCAAGGTGTTGACACGAATTTTTTTGTCCGGCCTCCAGTTCTTCCGCCAATATTCTGGCAAAGCCTTCAAGAGCAATTTTTGAAACCCCATAGGCGCCGGCATAGGCTGGCCCAACTCTTGCGGTAGAATCAGAAGTAAAAACGATGGAGGCATGGGAACTATTTTGCAGCACAGGCAGTAACACCCTGCACAGCAAAAACACGGAATTTAAATTCACATTAAGGGTATGGCCCCAGTCATGCGTACTATGCTGAGAAATCGGCGTATAAGCGCTAAACTCGACGGCTGAATGCAACACGCCTTGCAAGGAACCAAATCTATCCATAATACTTTCAGCTAGTTCCAGATATTGTTGTTCATTAGCGCCTGCCAGATCAAAAGGACAAATAATTGGTTCAGCGCCATTTTCCGTAACTATGCAGTCGTAAATACGCTCTAGTTTAGGGAGATTCTTATCCAGCAAGAGTATGGTGGCGCCTTGATTGGCTAAAAACCGCGAGGCACAGCCTCCTAGACCGCCTGCAGCACCTGTAACGAGAATAAGCTGATTTGTTAACGGCATAAAATTTCATTTATCCAAGGCAAAATTTGGTCCGGATGCCCAATGAGCCCGTCTGCGCCCCAACATTCCGGTTGATCATCTTCCTGCAAATAGCCATAAAGCGCCGCAAGTGTCTTCATTTTGGCACTTTTTCCAGCAGTTATGTCATGTGAAGCATCTCCGATATATACGCAGTTTTCAGGATTAACATCGGCTAATTCACAAGCTGCCAGCATAGGTTCCGGATGCGGTTTGCTATTGGCGGTGGTATCTCCACTCACAATACAAGCGGCGCGGTGTTTCAAATTAAAAGCGGACATTAACGGCATGGTAAATCGTTGCCGTTTGTTGGTGACGACCCCCCATTTCAATCCTAAAGCTTCTATTGATTGCAATGTGTCCAGCATGCCGTCATATATATGGCTATGAACGGCAACATGCTTTTCATAACAATTCAGCATAACCTCAAGCATTAAATTTTTTGAGGTTAAATCAGCTGCCGCAGCAGAATAATCAATCATGGCGAATGCGCCTTTTGATATAAATGGTTTGACTGCCTGCGGATCAATTTGCTCAAAACCGTGTAAAGCTAAAGTATGGTTTAAACAAAAAATCAAATCCGGCGCTGTATCAACTAAAGTTCCATCCAGATCAAACAAAACGCAATCCAGTTTAAATGGGTTCATAATTTAATTTGATCTGACGAATGCGGCGAGATAATTCACACTGACATTACTCCCCAGGCTAAATTGTTTAGTCAATGGATGATAGTCAATCCCAACCAGTTCCTGAAGCTCCAATCCAGCACCTCTTGCCATCTGACAAAGCTCCGATGGTTTGATGAAAGCTTGATAATCATGGGTGCCTTTAGGCAGCATCTTTAATAAAAACTCAGCCGCAACAATAGCCATAACATAAGCTTTCGGCACTCTATTCAAGGTAGAAAAAAACACCATACCGCCTGGCTTTACCAGAGTGGCGCATGCTTTAACAACAGAACCGGGATTGGGTACATGTTCCAGCATCTCCATGCAGACAACATGGTCAAACCCGGCCGGCTGCTGCTCGGCCAATGCTTCAACGCTTATTTTGCGATATTCGGCTTTAATGCCGGTATCGAGACCATGTAAATCTGCAATATCCAGTAAATCATCACTCAAGTCTATGCCTAAAGCAACAGCCCCCGCCTTTGCCAAGGCTTCAGTCAAAATGCCTCCGCCGCATCCGACATCCAAAAAGGATAGCCCTTGAAGATGGACAAATTTACGGATAAATTCCATTCGTAACGGATTGATTGCATGTAAAGTCTTGAGTTCGCCTTCCGGATCCCACCAGTGTTGAGCACGCGAACCGAATTTCTGAATTTCATGAGGATGTACGTTATTTGAGGCTGTCATATCTGCATCCTTAGGATGATATATAGTTTAGTATTTTACTAGGTTATTAGTCGAAACTAAATACCCGGCTTGTATCAATTTTCAATTAAGCGTTGTTGCCATTCGGAAACATTAGCCCTCAGGTCGTTAAGATTCAGCGTTAACAACTGACGTTTTTTTAACAACTGTTTACCGGCTACCCATACATCGGAAACTTGATGACGCGTAGCGGCATACACTAATTGCGCCAATGGATTTAATACAGGTTGTGTTTCTACGTCACTCAAATCTATAGCAACCACATCTGCGGCTTTCCCAATTTTAAGCGAGCCGATTTCACTATCCAGTCCTAATGCTTTTGCGCCATTAATAGTGGCCATTTTCAAAGCTTCACTTGCCGGAACTACGGAAGGATTTCCCGCCAGACCTTTCGCTAGCAATGCAGCTGTTCTCATTTCAGCTAACATATCCTGATCATTATTACTAGCCGCGCCATCCGTACCCAATGCAATATTGATTCCGGCGTCCAGACATTTTGCAACCGGACAAAATCCGCTGGCCAATTTTAAATTGGATTCGGGACAATGAATAATATGACCACCCGTCTCGGCAAAAATTCGAATTTCATCGTCCGACAATTGCGTCATGTGGACTGCCATAAATGATGGGGTAATCAAACCAATATCCATCAGACGTTGTAAAGGGGTCTTTGCGGTTTTTTGCAGTTGTTCCAAAATCTCTTGACGGGTTTCATGTAAATGCATATGGATGGATAAATTCATTTCATCCGCAAAAGTTAAAATTTTTGCTAATGGCCCATCTGAAACCGTATAAGGAGCGTGAGGAGCAAACGAGGTGGTGATCAAGCTTTCATTACGCAATTCTTCATGCAAAGCCAGTCCTTTCACAATATAGGCATCGGCATTTTCAGCCCAGACTGTTGGAAAATCAAACACGATCAGACCGATATTGGCTCGTATGCCCCGTTGTAGAGACTGTTGAGCCACGACTTCCGGGAAAAAATACATATCATTGAAACAGGTGGTGCCGCCACGCAGCATTTCCGCTATTGCCAAATCAGTTCCATCTCTAACGAATGTCTCGCTAACCCATTTTTTTTCTGCAGGCCAAATGTGATTTTGCAACCAATCCATTAAAGGCAAATCATCTGCCAGTCCTGACAGCAATGACATGGCCGCGTGGGTATGGCAATTAACAAATCCCGGAATTAACAAATGTTGATCAAGAATTTCCAGCACAGCAGGTTGATATTTGCTAAAAACGTCTTCATTAGCCAGAATATCTATAATTTTGCCGTCGTCAATGACCAAACTATGATTTTCATGGATTACGGCTTCCGGTTCAACGGGTATAATCCAGCGTGCCTGAATAACAAGATCAACCTGCATAATTTTCCTCGGCGAAAAAAATTAGATTATACCCTTTTGTTCAATCAATCTTGCCTGAAATGGTGTTAAAAGTAATGAATAATTCTCAGCAATTATCGGTTTATGCGCTGCAATGGACTGGAAACAGCCTTAAAATCCTTGACCAACGTCAATTACCTGAAACTATTCTTTATGACGAATGTTTCAATGCCACTGAAATTGCTGAGGCCATTGCCTCCATGCGCGTCAGAGGGGCGCCGGCAATCGGAATCGCAGCGGCCTACGGTGTTGTGCTTTCGGTTTTACAACATTTTCCGGCTAATGATTGGCTTAATCTGGTTGAAACGGATATTCAAAAACTAGCCTCCTCCCGGCCTACCGCAGTTAATTTATTTTGGGCTTTGGATAAAATGCGTCAAACCCTTAGAAATTGTCCTGATCCGGTTAAGGCTGTTTCTGATCTTGCCGAACAAATCCATCATGATGATATTCGAGCCAATCACGCCATAGGCGAATATGGGGCTGATCTGCTTGGTCATTCCAAATCTGTTTTGACGCATTGTAACGCTGGAGCATTAGCAACCGGCGGATACGGTACGGCGCTTGGGGTGATCAGAAGCGCTTATAAACGCGGGGAATTGGAAAATGTCTACGCTGATGAAACTCGTCCCTGGTTGCAAGGCGCTAGACTAACAGTATGGGAATTATCTCAGGATGGAATTCCGGCAACTCTGATTGCCGATGCCGCCGCTGCCTGGCTAATGAAATCCGGTAAAATCGATTGGATTATAGTCGGCGCCGACCGTATTGCAGCTAACGGTGATGTAGCTAATAAGATCGGCACTTATTCATTAGCGGTATTGGCAAAACAGCATCAGGTTAATTTTATGGTGGCGGCGCCCTCCTCTACCCTGGATTTCACTCTGGCAAACGGTGAAAATATTGAAATTGAACAGCGAAATTCCAAAGAATTACTGAATGACTGCTATCTCACCGATGGATCATTGGTATCCGCCTGGAATCCGGTTTTCGATGTGACCCCAGCGGAATTAATCACCGCAATTGTCACTGAGCGTGGCATTATTATTAACCCAGGTCTGCATGGTATCAGGAGTTTGGCGTCATGATCAATTTCAAACAAAGCAATAATCCGGTTTTTGCTGTGAGTTGTTTGCTGCAAGGTTTTAAATTATTGACGCATAAGGAGTTACGTCATTATGTGTTGATACCGCTGTTAATCAATGCCGTCATCTATAGCGGAGTTTTTATCCTGGGCTATTACACGGCTACAAATCTGATTCATGGCTTAATCCCGGAGTGGCTATCCTGGTTAAGCTGGATTTTATGGCCGCTGTTTTATATCAGTTATTTTGTAGTGGCATTTTTCACTTTTAGCTTACTTGCCAACCTGATCGGTTCACCCTATTACAGCCGCATCGCTTCCAAAACCCAGCAGATTCTCACTGGTGTCGTGGAAAAAGAAATTGAACAAGCCTGGGATAAGGTGTTCATTGGCGAATTAAAACGTATTGCTTATTTGTTACTGCGCAGCATTCCCTTGCTGATACTTTTTATGATTCCAGTGGTTAATTTACTGGCTCCGATTTTATGGGCAATCTTTGCATCCTGGGGTATAGCCATGGAATTCATGGCATATCCACTGGAAAATAAAGGCATGCTTTTTCCAGAACAAAAACAATTTATGCGTAAATCCGGGATAGGCATGTTAAGTTTTGGCGGCTCAATAGGTTTCGGGATGACCTTACCGATTATTAACTTGGTAATAGCCCAGGCTGCAGTAATCGGCTCCACTATTTATGTACACCAAGTTTCAAACTTAAAATAACATATTTGTTAAATTATGAAGAACCAATTGCACCCGCAAATGCAAAGCAGTCTTTAAAAGTTCAGACAAATCTAAGCAAAGCATCCCGGAACCCACAAAAGGATGCACGGCTACAGCGAGTTACGACCTAGGAATGACGTCTAAACGCGGTTGAGGTTCGGCGCTGAACACCTCGGCAATCAGTTCAAGGTAAGGCGTTAATTGAGGCATAGCAGGAATTTTCCAAGCTTTTCCAACGACACGCGCCAATATATTATTCAACCATGGCCGATCCGATTTGGCCTGCTTTAGAATAAAACTATAGGATTGACCATCGCTAACAACGGCAAAATCTTCCAGCCAGACTTCTATGGTTTGTTCTTCACCGTAAAGCCTGGTTTGAACATAAACTTTTCGGGCATCAAGATCAAAACTAAATTCAATTAATTCAGCGATGCCGGTTAGTATTAAATTTGCCACCCATCTGATTAGGATATTAGGCGTTAATTTGATTGCTATTTTAATTAAGTTGGATTTAAAACTCATTTTTGCCTTCATTTACAAGTATGGGAAATGTAAGTAATTTTAATACTTCTTCGTTAAGTTATTTTGCGGAAATTATAAAAAACTAGTACTGAAACAAAAAATCATCGATTTTATTAATAGTCTGATTGTATACCCTGTTTACCGGTATATCATACATATTTACCAGCTTTGTTGGTATCCTGAAAGCGAAATGTATCAATTATCGATTTATATTTACAGACTAATATTTATAAATCAATCTTTAACCGACGATCCGGTCTTTAGAATATTTT
>Ga0181508_1432002_pt1 | contig 12922 bp, 10 predicted proteins | sample PEATcosm2014_Bin_15_FD_135916 | JGI IMG/M metagenome (GOLD analysis project Ga0181508, IMG submission 135916) | Metatranscriptome of peatland microbial communities from MTU Mesocosm Facility, Houghton, MI, USA - PEATcosm2014_Bin10_10_metaT... | ecosystem: Environmental > Terrestrial > Soil >... | reverse complement strand
CAAGAATCTATTAACGCCTTGCTATTAAAACTGGCATCGGCCGGCAAGCGGGTTGCCCGGTTGAAGGGTGGCGATCCGTTTATTTTTGGCAGAGGCGGCGAGGAAATCGAAACGTTGATGCAGCTAGGCATCAATTTTCAGGTTGTTCCGGGCATTACGGCTGCGTCTGGTTGCGCAAGTTATGCCGGGATTCCATTGACACATCGGGACCACGCCCAGTCCTGTATTTTTGTAACAGGACATCTAAAAGACGGTAGTATAGATTTAAACTGGCAACAACTTAGCGCTCCCAATCAAACTGTAGTCATTTACATGGGACTGGTAGGTCTGGAAAACATCTGTGAAAAACTGATAGCCCACGGCAGCCCTGCCAACCTCCCTATCGCAATTATCCAGCAAGGCACTACCCTGCATCAACAGGTAATAACCGGAACTCTTGCCGATTTGCCGCAACAGGTCAAACAAGCCAACCTTAAAGCGCCAACTTTGATCATTATCGGTTCAGTTGTGAGTCTGCATGAACGTCTGGCCTGGTTTAAACCGCAACAAGGCCGATGAAAGGCTTTTCCGTTGCCCGCCCTGGGTGTGGCTGCATCCCAGGTTTAATCAGACCTTTTTAACAAATTCAGACTTTAATTGCATTGCACCTATGCCATCAATTTTGCAATCAATATCATGGTCGCCCTCTATCAGCCGGATGTTTTTAACTTTCGTTCCGACTTTGACCACTAAAGACGAACCCTTGACCTTCAGATCTTTTATGACGGTCACGCTATCGCCATCCTGTAACAAATTGCCATTAGCATCCTTGATAACCCTTGTGTCATCTTGAGCTTCGCTGCCTGATGAAGCTGACCATTCATGACTGCATTCCGGACAAACATAGTTGCTTCCATCTTGATAAGTGTATTCTGAGCCACACTTGGGGCAATTGGGTAAATCGCTCATTACTGTATTGTTTTCGTAATTTAAAGATAATTAATTAGTAAAATATGCCGATTGAACTGAACGATTTCAAACCAAAAACTAAAAACAAAAAAAGTTATCATATCGTTGTACGATGATATTCGATTTGCAAAGTTAAATGTATTAAACCCGGCCAGTTCTGTGAGTCAATACAAAAAGGTAACATTTGACTTGGACTAACATGGATATTATCCGGTTTTATATGATATGCTGAAAGCATTTCTTTAATGTGACAAAAGCTTTTAACTAGGCAATTTGTTTTCATAATTCTGACATATTGTCTAGTTAGAATCCTTCTTTTCACTTCGGCAATTTTCCATTGGATCAACATAAATGATTGATGCAGAACGCATTTTCAAAGAAACCTATCCTGACATCAAACTGGGAAAAAATAATAAACTTGCTTTAAAAGTTTTGAAAAAGCTGCTTCATGAAGACGATTTCAATGCAGTTATCAACAAAAATCAACATCTGCGCGGTTTTGCCTTTCTGGATACCCTCTTAAAATACTTCAAATTTAATTATCAAGTCAGCAGCAATTCCATTAATAATATTCCTTCTGAAGGCAGGCTTATCATTGTCGCCAATCACCCTATCGGCACTTTAGATGGGCTGGCGCTGGTCAAACTGATTCGTACGGTACGGCCGGATGTCCGTATTGTCGCCAATCGGGTGCTTTCCCATATGGAACCTTTGCAATCGATTTTTCTTCCGGTTGACGTGCTGACTGAAAAGAAAAATCTGAAAGATACTTATAAAACCATGCTGGATGCATTGGAAAATGAAGAAGCCATCATTATTTTCCCGGCCGGCGAGGTTTCACGCATCACCCCAACAGGTATCCGTGACGGCCGCTGGCAAACCGGTTTTATTAAACTGGCCAAAAAATCGCATTGCTCTATTCTGCCTATTCATATCAAAGCCAAAAATTCAGCTTTGTTTTATAGCATGTCGACACTATACAAACCCCTGGGCACCATGTTGTTGGTCAAGGAAATGTTCAACAAAAAAAATCAGGAAATCAAGTTCAAGGTAGGTTCACCGGTACCCTATCAGGCCATTTCCGATACTTCCGGTACCAATAAACAACTTAGTCAGAGATTTCGTAAACACGTTCAGAATCTTGGTAAAAGAAACAAGCCGCTGTTGTTTGAAACCGTTGAGACTGTAGTACACCCTACTGATACCAAAGCCGTTAAAAAAGCTTTATTTAAATCCCGCTTGCTTGGTGAAACTCGCGATGGCAAAAAGATTTTCCTTTATGAATTCAGGGACGATTGTCCGGTCATGCAGGAAATTGCCCGATTGAGGGAATTAACTTTCCGGACTGTGGAAGAAGGCACAGGCATGCCGCTCGACTTGGATAAATTTGATATTTATTACAGCCATATTGTTTTATGGGACGATCAGGATCTGGAAATCGTGGGGGCTTACCGGGTGGGTGAAGGTCCAAAAATTCTTGCCACACATGGCATCACCGGTTTTTATACCCAATCTTTATTCGATTTAAAAAATGACTTTGCCGCCTTCCTGCCATATAGTATAGAGCTAGGCCGTAGTTTTGTTCAACCGCGTTACTGGGGACAGCATAGCTTGGATTATCTTTGGTACGGCATCGGCGCCTATCTTCGAGAAAAACCGGATATCAAATATTTATTCGGACCGGTCAGCATCAGCAATGCTTATCCACAACCAGCCAAGGAATTGATTATCAGTTTTTATCAACAACAATTCGGTTCAAAATTGCATGAAACTAAAGCCAGAACTCCATTTGTGATATCTGAACAAAGCCGAAAATTTGCCGAAACCGAATTCAACGCGGATTATTCAACCAGTTTTAAAATTCTTAACAGTGAACTAAAAAAACTGGGTGTAAAAGTCCCGACACTTTATAAACAATATGTTGAGCTTTGTGTAGATAAAGGCTGTCACTTTATAGATTTTAATATTGATCCGGAATTTAATAATTGTATAGATAGCCTTATCATGGTTGAAATTGACAAAATATCCCCTAAAAAAAGACAGCGATATATAGACACAAATTTGAGCTGCTCATCACACTCCGGTTAAATAACGTAAACTAACTTTTAAGCGACATCCTCAATCTGTCATTCTTTTTAAACTTTCTGACAGATTGAGTTTCTGTAACCTTAACAATAATAATTATGATTTGCAGAACGGCGGAATAACTATGCGGACTCAATTTCCATGAGCAATCAATCTTTTCCGGAGTTATCCCTACTCGAAAGTCTGATAGTCCAACTAGGCGACAGAGCGCATGTAGAAATCATTGAAAATATTGATTATAAAGGCCGGACTTTTCCGATTTATTGCATCGTACTGGGTTCAATGAGTGATGACGTCCCCGTTTTGGGATATTTTGGCGGCGTTCACGGTCTGGAGAAAATCGGTTCGGAAGTGATTCTTTCCTATTTGCAAACCGTCATACGTCTACTGGATTGGGATAAAGAATTTCAGGCCCGCTTAAAGCATTCACGGCTAGTGTTTGTGCCGATAGTCAATCCTGTCGGAGTTTTTCGTGGAACCCGCAGCAATGGCAATGGTGTGGATTTAATGCGGAATGCCCCTATTGAAAGCACGGGTAACACAAAACTCTACAGCGGCCAAAGTATAACTTCCCGATTACCGTGGTATCGTGGAAATGTGAACTGCATGGAAAGGGAATCGTTGGCTTTATGTCAAGTCATCTATAAATACTTGTTCAACTCTCCTCTTTCGATTTCTATTGATTTACATTCCGGGTTCGGTGTAAAAGACAGATTATGGTTTCCATATGCATCCGCCAGAAAACCTATTCAAAACATTGCCGAAGCCTATGCCTGGAAAAGCCTGTTCGACAGCTGTTATCCAAACCATTTTTACAAAATAGAACCGATGAGTATGGAATACATTATCAGCGGCGATTTATGGGACTATCTGTATGACAAATTTCAAAGCATGTCGGACTCGGGCAGGTTATTCCTGCCTTTAACCCTGGAAATGGGTTCCTGGCTTTGGTTGCGTAAAAGTCCTTTACATCTGTTCCAGCGTCATGGTCTGTTTCATCCGCTCATACCTCACCGTCAACAGCGCATACTCAGACGGCATATGACATTGTTTGATTTTCTGTACCGCAGCCTGTTACACCCGCAGCAATGGGCCTATCCGGAGATCAATCAGAAAGCTGAATTTGCACAGCGGGCGCTGGCTGATTGGTATGAATAATCAGCTAGGCAAACATTGGTTATTGCTGCGCGGTTTAACCAGAGAAACCGCACATTGGGGAGATTTTATCGCCATCATGCAAAACCAATTTCCTTCCGCACATATTCATACCCTTGACCTGCCGGGTGCTGGCAGACTTAACTCCCAGATCTGTCCGGCAACTATTTCTGAAATAATGGAAAGTGTGCGTCATTCCGCTTTCAAGCAAGACCTATTGCAAAAACCTTTAACCATTCTGGCTTTATCCCTAAGCGGCATGGTTTGCTGGGAATGGTTGTTAAAATACCCGGACGACCTTTGCGGCGCGGTATTGGTAAACACCAGTTTTGCCGGTTTAAGTCCGTTTTACCGGCGTTTCCGATGGCAAAATTTTGGAAAACTGGCAAACATTTTTTTACAGAAAAATATTTATGACCGTGAGTCAGCTATTATTCAACTGGTTAGCAATCGCCTCAGCCAGGATGCGGAAATAAGGCGTGAATGGCACAATATTCAACTGCAGCATCCGGTCAGTTTGAACAACGGTTTACGGCAGATTATAGCGGCGGCAAGATACCGTCCCAAACCGGACAAACCTAAACATCCGGTTTTATTGATAAACAGCTTGGGCGACCAAATGGTAGCCCAAACCTGCTCAACAGACATTCAAAATCAATGGCAATTAGAAATGCGTACACATCCCTGGGCAGGCCATGACCTGGGCTTGGATGATGGAGATTGGCTGGCAAATCAACTTAAAGCTTGGGTTACCACCCAAAATCATTAAGTTTATTTGATTTCAAATTCGCTTTTATCGCGGCCGGTAGCAATCAGGGCTTGCATCCATTTTGGAGCTAATCCGCGTCCGGACCAAGTTTGCAGGGCGTCAGCAGGATTACGATATCTTGCGGCAACTTTAGTGCCTTTTCTGTCAGAATATTTATCAATTTCGTGAATTTCAGCGGTCACACCAATAGACGCCGCCAATTCCTTAATTTGAGCAATTACTTCTTTACGTTTACTGCTTTGTCTTTCTTTTAAGGCTTTCTCGGCTTTTTCAATAACGGCCTGTAATTCAGCATCTGTTAGTTTAGTAAGATCAGTCATACTTTCCTCTTTAATTTAGTAACAATAAAATATTAGCACTATATTCAAATAAAGAAAATAGTTATTGTTAATCCACATTAAAATTAACTTCACTAAATACTTTTCCTTTCTGATCTACTAACTGTATTTGCCAATTGCCCTTATCGTAAAAATATAGCTTTTTAGAGGAAATAAGTTTTACTCTATTTTCTCTAACTTCAAAAGGTTTTTTATAAACCTGCTTACCGTTCTTGGTCCAGTGATGATATAAACTTTTCCCTTTTAAGGACTTTATCTCAGTAAAATAAAACAATTCAATTGTTTTGTCCTCAAAAACTCTGACGGGGCTGTTTACCTGTTCAAAAGGCTCATTATCTTTAATTAAAAAATTTAATGACGCTCTAATCACTTTCTTGTCAAAAATAATCGCAGAAGGCGGATAATGTTGCAACTGGTCTGCATTTCCTAGAGTGTGATCGATGCTTGCAATGGATGATTTAGTTTCAGTAGAAATATATTCCGGCTTAATCGGCTTACTAATGGATTTGTCTACTGACTGAAATTCAGAATTTTGAGGCTTGACCGCTTCGGCAGTTTCCGGAGTTTTTACAGAAAACAACCAAATCACTAGTATTATGCAAAGCAATAACAGTATGGCGGATACTCCAACAATTCTTTGAATATGCCAGACAGTCCGAGTTTGCCGCTCTATTTCAGCATTTAGAGGCTTTTCTTTTCCAAGATTGATACGAATAACTACCTTACTTTCAGACATAAATTTTACCTGATCCACAAGCCATTAATTTGCCAATCACATCCAACTACATAAAAACTATATACACTAAACACAATGGAACAGGCATGCCGACATTAGCAAATAAGCACGGGAAATAGTTTCCAACCCCCAAACTCGTCAGACTGCATTTTCAGTATTTCGATTTATAAATATAGCATTTTAGTGCCAACATTATATAATTAACACACTAATGTTTTGGACAACTCAATGAGTAAGCTAATCGAACAATTTATAGAATCCTCTGCATTATATGGCGGTAACGCCAGCTATATCGAATTTCTTTATGAACAATACCTGATAAGCCCTGAATCTATCAATAGTAATTGGCGTCAAAAATTTGATGCTATTCATTACGGCGCTACTGAAGACACGCCTCATAGCGTCATCGTGGAACGATTTAAAAGACTGGCTATTTCCGAACCCGGACGCCTTGCTAAAATGCAGGGTTTTACGGAACAAAGCATTAAAAAGCAATCAGGCGTAGCCAGACTGATTAATCAATATCGCGTCAAAGGTCATCAAATTGCCCAAAACAACCCTTTAGGCAAAACCATACACATGCCTGCAGACTTGGAGCCTATTTATTACGGCTTGACTGAAAACGATATGGATACGGTATTTGATACCGGAGGCTTATGCGGCATGGACCGCCTGCCCTTACGCCGCATCATAAGCACATTAAATGAAAGATATTGCGGCAATATTGGCAGTGAATTCATGCATATCGTTGATGCAGACTCCAAATGCTGGATAAAAAATAAACTGGAAGGCGTCAGAACCGATTTAACCAGTCATCCTGAGAAAAGACTATGGCTGTTAAAGCTGTTAACTGCGGCCGAAGGTTTGGAAAGATTTTTACACCGCAAGTTTGTCGGTCAAAAGCGTTTTTCACTGGAAGGCAGCGAGTCGCTGATCGTTATTCTGGATGAATTGATTCAAAGAGCAGGAGAAAACAAAGCGAAGGAAATGGTGCTGGGCATGGCTCATCGCGGCAGGTTGAATGTGCTGGTCAACATCATAGGCAAAAGCCCTGCCGTACTGTTTGGCGAATTTGAAGGCACCCAGACCTCGACCCCCGGCGCCATTACCGGAGACGTGAAATACCATATGGGTTTTTCCTCAAATATTGCCACGCCTGGCGGCCCTATTCATCTTACTTTGGCTTTTAATCCCTCCCATCTGGAAATCATCAATCCTGTTGTCGAAGGCTCCGTGAAAGCCAGACAGGACAGACATGGAATTGGCGGCATAGACGCCATCGTGCCGGTATTGATTCATGGCGACGCCGCCTTTGCCGGTCAGGGCATAGTCATGGAAACCTTGAATATGTCCGAAACTCGCGCTTTTAATACAGGTGGCACGGTACATATTGTGATTAATAATCAAATAGGCTTTACCACCAGTAACCCTTTTGACGCCCGCTCCACTCTTTATTGCACCGATGTGGCCAATATGGTTCAGGCCCCGGTATTTCATGTCAATGGCGATGACCCGGAAGCAGTAGCTTTTATTTCTCGTGTTGCTTTGGATTACCGGATGAAATTCAACAAGGATGTGGTAATTGATTTAATCTGTTATCGCCGCTTAGGCCATAATGAAGCGGACGAACCCGCTGCTACCCAGCCTATGATGTACAAAATCATTAATCAGCTGAAGACCACCCGGCAAATTTACGCCCAAAAACTGATTGCCGAGAAAATCCTAGATGATCAGGCTGTAACGATCATGGAGCAGGAATACATGCAAATGCTGAACGAAGGCCAGGCTGTTTCCCGCCCTATTATTGAAAACAAATCCTATTCCTATTCTGCCCGCTGGCTAAAATATCAAGGCAAACACTGGGACACACCAGCCAAAACATCAGTAACGCTGGAGCTTATTCAATATTGCAACCAGCGCCTACAGGACTTGCCGGAAGGTTTTGTCTTGCATCCAAGAGTGAGCAAGGTCATGGATGACCGCCAAAAAATGGCAAACGGCGAAATTGGTCTGGACTGGGGGTTTGCGGAAAATATGGCTTACGCCACTTTGTTGATGGAAGGTTACGATTTACGCTTAACAGGTCAGGACATTGGCCGGGGAACTTTTTCGCACCGTCACGCCATCCTGTTAAATCAAAATACCGGCGAAAACTACATCCCTTTAAAACATCTTAGCGACAATCAGGCCCGGCCTCAAATTTTCAACTCCCTGCTGTCTGAAGCCGGAGTACTGGGTTTTGAATATGGTTACAGCTCAACCATGCCGGATAAACTGATCATATGGGAAGCTCAATTTGGTGATTTCGCCAATGGCGCCCAGGTGCTGATAGATCAGTTCATTACCTCCGGCGAATCAAAATGGGGGAAATTAAGCGGTCTGGTCATGTTGTTGCCGCACGGTTTTGAAGGCCAGGGACCGGAACACTCTTCGGCAAGAATTGAACGCTATCTGCAATTATGCGCTGATCATAATATTCAGGTTTGTACGCCGACCACTCCTGCACAAATTTTTCATCTGTTGCGCCGGCAATTGATCAGAGAATACCGAAAACCCCTGATTGTGATGAGTCCTAAAAGCTTATTGCGGCACAAACTAGCCGTTTCCAATTTAAGCGATCTCACCGAAGGCGGGTTTTTACCGGTAATAGGTGAAATTGATAATATCAACCCTGAACAGGTGACCAGACTGGTGTTGTGTGCAGGCAAAATTTATTATGACTTGCTGGAAAGCCGCCGCCAGGATAATCTAAGTCATATTGCCATCATACGCATTGAGCAATTGTACCCTTTTCCAAAACGTTTTTTCCAGGCGGAAATTGAAAAATTCGGGAATATCAAAGAAGTTATCTGGTGTCAGGAAGAGCCTGAAAACCAAGGCGCCTGGCATCAGAGCAGACACCGATTGATTCCCTTATTTGATCGGGACACGCCAATTCGTTACGCAGGTAGAATTGCCTCGGCGGCGCCGGCAGTAGGCAATTATAAAACCCATTTGCTGGAACAAAAGCAAGTTATTCAAGCGGCTCTGTACGAAAGTTATTAAGGAAATCACCATGAGTTTTGAAATATTAGCTCCAAATCTCCCTGAATCCGTTGCCGATGCAACTTTGGTAAGCTGGCGCAAACAAATCGGCGAATGGGTGGATGAAGGAGAAAGTCTGGCTGATCTGGAAACCGATAAAGTGATACTGGAAGTACCCGCGCCAAAATCCGGTTTCCTGTTAAACATCCTTAAGCACGACGGCGACACCGTCTTAGCCGGAGATGTTCTGGCCTTACTGGATGTTCAGCCTGCTAAGACAGTGCAAAGCAAACCCTCCGTCACTGTCACTGCTGAGGAACCACCGGCTCTTAGCCCTGCTGTGCGCAGATTGGTGGCGGAAACAGCAGTTGATCCCAACATCGTTCAAGGCTCCGGGAAACATGGGCGGATTCTCAAATCTGATGTGCTTGAATATCTTAACGAACAACAAGATGCGCCTGAACCTATCATTCCGGAGACCGCGCCAGCCGTGTCTACTCCGGGTTTTGCCAGCCTGCGCGCGGAACAACGGGTGCCTATGACCCGTTTACGCGCGAAAGTAGCTGAACGCTTGCTGCAAGCCCAACAAAATGCCGCGATGCTCACCACTTTTAACGAAGTGAATCTTAAAGCTGTCATAGATTTGCGCAACCAGTACAAGGATAGATTTGAGGAAAAACATACAATCAAACTGGGTTTCATGTCGTTTTTTGTCAAGGCTTCAATTGAAGCGTTAAAACGATTCCCGGCCGTCAACGCTTCGATAGACGGCACCGATATTATTTATCACGGTTATTACGATATCGGCATTGCCGTGTCTACCCCGCGCGGGTTGATTGTACCGATACTCAGAGATGCCGATCAACTGGATTTTGCCGGTATAGAAAAAGGCATATATGAGTTTGGCACTAAAGCCCGCAATGGCTCAATTAGTGTGGAAGATCTGAGCGGAGGCACATTTACCATCACCAATGGCGGTATTTTCGGATCGATGCTTTCCACCCCTATTCTCAATCCTCCGCAATGTGCGATTTTGGGTATGCATGCCATCAAAGACAGACCGGTAGTGGAAAACAATGAAATTGTCATACGCCCTATTATGTATCTGGCTTTATCTTACGATCACCGTCTGGTGGACGGTAAGGAAGCCGTACAGTTTTTAGGCATAATCAAGGAATGCCTGGAAGCTCCGGCGCTTTTATTACTGAATATTTAACCATGCGTTACATCATTATCCCTGTTACTGCTTATCAACAAAACTGCACGCTTTTAATATGTGAACAAACTAATAAAGCGGCTCTGGTTGATCCTGGCGGTGATATTGATGTCTTAATGCATCATGTCAAACTGCAAAAAGTCGATCTGGAATCCATTCTGATTACCCATGGACACATGGATCATGTTGGGGGTGTTGCGGAATTAGCCAGCAAATTTAGCTTGCCGGTTATCGGTCCTCAGCAAGAAGATGACTTCTGGATACAAAACTTGCCGGAACAATGCCGGGCATTCGGCTTTCCCAGTACGGCAACTTTTACGCCGACCCGCTGGTTGAACGATGGAGATACCGTCAATGTAGGGAAGGAAATACTACAAGTCATTCATTGCCCCGGACATACACCGGGACATGTGGTTTATTTCAGCCCTAGCATGCGCTTGGCTCTGGTTGGCGATGTGTTATTCAAAGGCTCAATTGGCCGCACCGATTTTCCTAAAGGTAATCACCAAACTTTAATTGATTCCATACAGCAAAAACTTTGGCCTTTGGGCGGCGATGTGGTATTTATTCCAGGACATGGGCCAATGTCAAACTTTGCCGAAGAAATGCAGAACAATCCTTATGTTGGGGCAATGGCCTATTAATTTACAAATGAAATGAGTTACTGAGCCGGCTCAGCCAACAATTCCTCTACTTTGCTGCGAAACTCTTTGGCCTCTCCCGCTCTAAATCCGTAGTGAACGGCACGAATCACGCCTTTACGATCAACTAAATAAGTAGAAGGCATGGCCTTGACTTCAAAATCTTTAGCGCATTGACTATCTATGTCTGCTGCAACCAGAAATTCTGGCGGAGATTTCTTTAAAAAGGTTTGAGCATCTTCCTTGTTTTCATCCAGATTCACCCCTAACACTTGTAAACCCTTGTCTTTCAGTTCGCTATCCAGGGTATTCATATAAGGAAAGGACTCCACGCACGGCCCGCACCAGGAAGCCCAGAAATCAACATAGACTACCTTGCCTTTAAATTTTTGCAAATCGATCTTTTCAGAGCTGTCAATATTACTTAGTGCGCAATTCGGCGCCGGACGATTTTGACTGTCATCCGCCAAAATATCAACCGAAACAAAGCCTAACAGCATAAAACCGAACAACGACAATTTGAACTTCATAAATTTTACTCAACCGAGGATAAACAGAGGGTGAGCTAGTTTACCTGTAAATATTAAATTCTGAAATAGAAATATCTAGAGGGGAAATCATCTGCTCCGGTCGGACAATGGCATCAAATGTAGCTTCATCAATCAGTCCGCTGGCAACTGCCGCTTGGCGAAGCGTGCTGCCATTGTTTAACGCAGTTTTGGCGATTTGCGCGGCCTGATCATAACCAATTTGCGGCGCCAGCGCCGTGACCAGCATCAGCGAATTCTCCATCAGTTCGGCAATCCTCCGGGTATTGGGGGTAATACCGGCGACGCAGTAATCGGTAAAGCTGTTGGCGGCGTCACCAAGCAGGCGTATCGACTGCAGTATGTTGAAAATGATCACCGGTTTAAATACATTCAGCTCCAGATGCCCTTGTGCGCCGGCAAACGTCACGGTGGTGTGATTGCCCATAACTTGTGCGCAAACCATGGTCATCGCCTCACACTGAGTGGGATTAACTTTGCCGGGCATAATTGATGATCCGGGTTCGTTTTCGGGCAGGATAAGTTCTCCTAGCCCTGCGCGCGGACCGGAAGCAAGCAGACGAATGTCGTTGGCGATTTTATTTAGACTCACCGCTATGCCGCTCAAAACTCCGGATATTTCGACCAGCGCATCATGGCTGGCCATCGCTTCGAATTTGTTGGCGGCGGAAGTGAAAGGCAGTCCGGTGTAGCTAGCTACCTGTTCGGCAAAAATCTCCCCGAATCCTTGTTTGGCGTTCAGGCCGGTACCGACTGCCGTACCACCCTGAGCCAGCGGGTATAAACGCTGCAGACTATCGTTAATCCTCTCCAGACCAAGCTGCAACTGAACAGCATAGCCGGAAAACTCCTGGCCCAGCGTCAACGGCGTGGCGTCTTGCATGTGAGTGCGTCCAATCTTGATAATCTTAGCCCAGGATTCGGATTTTTCCTGCAATACCCGCAGCAAGTGTTGTAGCGCCGGTATCAGCAGTTGATGCAGTTGTTCAACTGTAGCGATATGCATGGCGGTGGGAAAAACGTCGTTAGTTGATTGACTGCAATTACAATGATCGTTGGGATGCACTGGCGACTTAGCGCCAAATTCACCGCCCAATTGCCGGCTTGCCAGATTAGCAATCACTTCGTTGGCATTCATGTTGGACTGGGTGCCGGAGCCGGTTTGCCAGACTAGCAGCGGAAAATGTTCATCCAGATTACCGGTGATTACATTCTGTGCAGCGGCAATAATAGCGTCAGCGACAGTTTGATCAAGGTTATGCTGGGCAGCGTTGCTTATCGCCGCGCAATACTTGACAATTCCCAACGCACGGATCATCGGCCTGGGCAAACGTTCATCGCCGATTTGAAAATGTTGCAGCGAACGCTGGGTTTGCGCACCCCAATATTTATCTACAGGCACGTTAATCTTACCCATAGAGTCTGTTTCGATGCGAGTTTGAGTTAATGAATTGTTCATCTT